>Ga0180435_10003475_pt1 | contig 15737 bp, 13 predicted proteins | sample SS_ome_3_FD_132467 | JGI IMG/M metagenome (GOLD analysis project Ga0180435, IMG submission 132467) | Hypersaline lake sediment archaeal communities from the Salton Sea, California, USA - SS_3_S_1 metaG | ecosystem: Environmental > Aquatic > Non-marine Saline and Alkaline > Hypersaline >... | reverse complement strand
TCGCTGCGCCAGGTCGACTTGGCGCGGCGCACCCGCGCCAGGATCGGGTGCTCGGCCAGCTGCTGCACCGGGGCGCCGAGTTCGATCAGTTCGCGGCCCTGGTCGAACAGGCTCATCACCAGCTCCAGCAAAGCAAACTGCTTGGCTGGCGAGCAAAACGAATCGATCTCGTCGAGCGCACTCTGCTGCAGCACCGCCTCTTTCACCAGCGCAGCACCCTCCAGCTCCCAACGTTGCGCCGAGGACAGCGCCTCCGGCCCGACCAGGTTGACGATGCGCGACAGCTCGGCATCCCTTGCCAGCAGCGCCAGCGCCTGCGCACGCCGGTCCTGCCACCGTTTGTCCACCTCGCTGTGCCACCAGTCGGCCGCAATCGAGACGTGCTGCGAGAAGCTGTCGACCCAGTCGACCGACGGGTAGTGACGCGCGTCCGCCAGCTCCTTGGACAGTGCCCAGAAGGTCTGGATGATCTCCTTGGTGTGGCTGGTAACCGGTTCGGAAAAATCCCCCCCTGGTGGCGAGACCGCACCGATCAGGGTCACCGAACCCCGCTCACCGCCGAGAGTCTCGACCCGACCGGCACGCTCGTACATGGCCGCCAGGCGCGAGCCAAGGTAAGCAGGGTAACCTTCCTCCACCGGCATGTGGCCAAGGCGTCCGGCGACCTCGCGTAACGCCTCTGCCCAGCGTGAGGTCGAATCCGCGAGCATGACCACGTCGTAACCCTGGTCGCGGAAGTACTCGGCCATGGTCATGCCAACGTACACCGAGGCCTCGCGCGCGACCACCGGCATGTTGGAGGTATTGGCCACCAGCAGGGTTCGTTCCATCATGCCGCGCCCGGTGTACGGATCGATCAGCTTGGGGAAACTCTCGAGCACGTCGACCAATTCATTGCCGCGTTCGCCACAGCCCACATAGATCACGATATCCGCGTTCGACCAGCGCGCCACCTGCTGCTGCACCATGGTCTTGCCTGCGCCGAACGGCCCCGGCACCGCGCCCTTGCCACCCTTGAGCAACGGAAAAAAGGTATCGAGGATACGCTGCCCGGTGACCAGTGGCTCAACGCCATGATCCCGCCGCGCATAAGGCCGCGGACGCCGCACCGGCCAACGCTGGTACAGGTAAAGCTTTTGTTGATGACCTTCGGCATCGCGTACCCGGCCAATCACCTTGTCGAGTTTGTAATCGCCTTCCGGCGCCAGGTCGACCAACTCGCCACTGATCTGTGGCGGCACCAGGATGCGGTGGGCGATGGTCTCGGTCTCCTGCACCGTACCGAGCAAGGCCCCACCGTCGACCTGCTGCCCAGGCTCGACACCCTCTGCAGGCACAAAGTGCCAGTCCTTTTCGCGGTCCAGCGCGTTCACACTCAGGCCGCGCGGGATGTAGTCGCCGGACAATGCCGCAATCTCCTTGAGTGGGCGCTGCACACCATCGAAGATGCCAGCCAGCAGCCCCGGTCCGAGCTCTACCGAAAGCGGATGACCGAGGCCTTCGACCGGCTCCCCCGGACGCACCCCGTCGGTCGACTCGTAGGACTGCACCGTGGCCTGGTCCCCATCGAGCGAGATCACCTCACCGATGATACCCATGCTGCCAATACGCACCTGTTCACCGTTCAACGCGCCGGGAAGATGTACCTGTACGATCGGCCCGTTGATCAGCACGATGTGCCCTTGACGTTGTTGTTCCTGCACAGCCATCAGTTCACTCCACCCTGCGGTTCACCCGGGAACAGGCGTTCGAGGATCACCCGTTGGATGCCTGCCTCCAGGCGCGACAGGCGCCCCTCGAAACGGTTGTCCAGCTGGGCACTATTGTCCGCGCTGCGCAGGCGCACACCACCATTGCCCCAGGTCGGCTCGGGCGCCAGGACCACCTTGCGAGCCGGTGCCGCGCGATCGACCAGCGCCTGCCACTGATCGGTCAGCCAGGCGTGATCCTCGGCGTTCACTTCTGCATGTATCTCGCCTGCGGGCAACAATCGATCACCTTCGCGGATCATGCCCTCGAGCCAGCCCAGATAAGCATCGCGATCGGCGCGCAGTTCGTTCATGCGCTCGACCAGGCGCCCTTGCACCGCATGCACCAGTTCCCACCGCAAGCGGTCCAGGCGCGCCTGCAGTTTCAACTCGCTGGCCTGTACCTGGCGGCGCTGGGCGCGCTCGGCTTCGGCACGCGCACTGGCGTTCTCACGCTCATCCGCCAGCGACAGGCGGTCGTTAGCCTCGCGCAGAATATTGTCGCGCCGATGGCGTGCCTTGGTGGCCAGTTCCTCGGCCAGGCTATGCGCACGCTCCAGGATCGCTTGTTCCAAGGCGTCGACCGTGTTGTCGGATTTGGCCTTCATGCAATTCCGCCTCCAAGTAGTTGTGCGATGCGCTGATCCACCGGCGAGCGCATCGCAGCGGGATCTTGCAGCGGTGGCACCTGGGCGATGAGGATGCGTCCACCCTCGCCACGCAACTCGGCAAGAATCTGCAGTTCGCTGTCATACAAGGTGTGGTCGAGGATAACGAAAGCTGTCTGCCTCGCTTCCTGCAGGCTGTGCAGGAGGTCTTCGAGCTGCTCCTCGGTCGCATCCGGGTAAACCCGGAAGCCGGCCAGGCGAAAACCGTTCGCCAGCGCCGCCTCACCGAGAAAATACATATGGCTCATCAGATCTTGTCCAACAGGATGATCGACAGCACCAGGCCGTAGATCGCAATACCTTCGGCCAGGCCCAGGTACACCAGGGTACGGCCGAACATCTCGGGTTTTTCGGCAACCGCGGCCAACGAGGCCGCGCCGATCGGTCCCACCGCGATGCCCGCGGCCAGGGTACTGAAGGCAGTGGGAACGCCCACACCGATGATCGCCAGGCCCATGCCGGTGCTGATCTCCTTCGCGCCTTCGGCAGTAGCTGCATCGACCGCGGCGATGACATCACCGGCACCGAGCAACACCAACGCCACCTGGGCGCCGAAGAACAACACCACGGTGCCGCCCAGGGTCGGTGCGAAAAGGCGCCTGGCCCGCTCCGCGGGCAGCGGGTAACGGTCCAGGTAGAAGCCCACGGCGATGATGCCGAGCGCGACCAGTGTGAGTAGAACGACGATTGTGGTCATGACGAAGCCTCGTTGCGGAGTCGGGTGGAAGATTTGTCAGGAGTAAAGCGGGTACGCGTGCGCAACGGTGTGTAGCGCGTGCCATCCGCGTAGAAATAACGCGAGAACCCCTCGTAGTACTCCAAGCGCAAAGTCTGGATGGAGACGATCAGGCCCTCGAGGACAATGATGAAGATGTTACCGCCGACAACCATTGCCCAATAACCGGCCCCATCCATCATATCGGCGAGGGTAAACACGGCCACTGACAACGCCACGTGGTTCAGACTGAACGCGGCAACACGCAGGAAAGACAAGGAGCCGGACACGTAACCGTTGACGATCTCGAAGGTCTCGATGATCACCGTCAGCAGGCGCTCGCCGAATGGCGCTTCCAGCTCCCGCCATTGATAGGCCATCAGCAGGCCGAGCGTGAGCACGATCAACACCGTTGCACCCCATGGCCAGCTACCGTCCTGGATCAACACGATCATGCCGCCGAGCAGTGCATAGTACATCACCAGTGAGAACACCCCACCCGGGTCGAACAGTGCGCCGATCAGATCGCCAACCACCAGCCTGTTGTAGATGGCAATGAAGCTGCCAAGGCTGAGAAAGGCCACCCCCCAGCCGAATGCCAGGGTCAGCATGTACATCGGATCTGACATCGGTGACATCCACAACGGGTGGAGCCAGTGCTCAACGCCAAAGATACTGCCGTAAAGAAAACCGAACAGCGTCGCCATGCTGCCAGCGATGATAAACAGGGTAGTGAAATCCTTGAGCTTGTGGCGCAGCGCAATGCCGACAGCCACGAATACCAAACCGTGGCCGACATCGCCGAACATCATGCCGAACATGGCGGCAAAGGTGACAGCGAAAAGAATTGTTGGATCGAACTCGCCGAAACGCGGTACCCCGTACTGCTGCATCAGGATCGCAAACGGTTTTAACAACAACGAGCGTGCCACCGGTACCGGCACCAGGTGCCGCTCGTCAGGGCGAGGCCGCCGGGTATCCATCACGAAAGGTTGTTGCAACTGCCCCTTCAGCAGCTGCTCGGCCTCGGTCAACGCACCGGCGGGCAGCCAGCCCTGCAGGATCGCCACAGCGCCCTGGGCACGTGCCGAATCACCCAATTCCACGTAGGGTTCAGCAGCATCCAACAGGCGCCGCGCGCGACCCAGTTCACCGCGATTGCTGTCGACCCAGTCAGCCAGGTGCTTCTGCATCTGCCCGTGCAGTGTCTCGATCGCCGCGCGGCTGCGCTGCAGCATCTGCCGCACCTTCTCGGGGGATTCACGAAACGCAGCCGGAATCTCCAGCGGCTGGAACCCTGCTGCAGCGAGGATATTGCCCAGTGGCGCCTGCTCCTGGCGCAGCCCAGCGATAGCCACGCGCACGGTCTCGCCCCTGCCGAGCACGCGTACGATCAGGTAGTGCTCCAACGATAACGCCTCGCGCAAGCGCTCGACGTTTGCCGCAGGCACAGTGCCGATGCGCAGGTCGAGGTACTCGTTCCGTCCCTGCAGGTGCGACAGGTCCACGTCGAGGTCAGCGAAGTCACTGAGCGACTTCTCCAACTGCTCCAGCTCACTGACTTGCTCCTGGATATCGTGCAGCCTGGCCTCGGTCGGCGCGCAGTGTTTCCATGCATCCGCCAACCAATTGTCGACCTCCACCAGCTGCGCGCGGCGCAGCACCAGGAAGGGGTCACCCTCGCCCTCCACCGCGGGAATGCCAAGGTCGGCCTGCAGGGACTCCAGGCGATCGAGGTAGCTGCGCGCATGGCGCATACGGTCGCGGAATGAGGCACCAGGCACCTCGGGCATCTGCTCCATGCGCAGCGGCCGGTTGTCCGGCACGAAAGCACCGATCTCTGCCAGCGCCAGGCCGGCACTGGGCAGATCGTCGCGCATCAGGTGCACCGTCAGGTGCAGCATGTCGTGACCGGCACGCATCAGGCCACCTCCTCGCTTACCGTGAGCGTGTCTCCAAACAGGGCGTCGCGCAAAAGCTCATCGGGGAGACGCGTGAAGCGGGCCTGGACAATGGCATTGGTGGTCTTGATTTCGTAATAACGCAGCAACAGATAGGCGAACACGCTGGTCAGCACGCTCTGGGTGGAGCGCAATGACAGTTCAGCCTGGTGCTGCAAATCGTTGACCAAGGCATCGCGGATTTCCACCAGGTTGGCCGAATTGCCGATCAAACGCTGCATGCCTGGCGGCAGGCGCTCCAGGCTTTCCACCAGGGTCGGCATTTGCAGGATCTGGCGCAGGTGCTCTCGGGTCAACTGCAGGCCGCCACTGATCGACAGGTACAACACCTCCGCCGGTTGCAGTTGATAGTTGTGCCGGTAGCGCAGCAGCCAGATCAGGTTGTGGCGGTCGACCATGCGCCCCACCAGATTGCGCATGGCGGTGCGGTCCGGCTCGGAGAGGCGCGCCACGCAGTTGCTCAGGCCACTGTAAAACTGCTGATCGAGCGAAGCATCGAGAAGAAACGGGTCCTGCTGCTCCGCGAAGCGACGCATCGCCATGCGTCCAAGCTCGCGGTAGGGCGTATCTTTGAGACGGCGCAACAGGTCCATCACGTCGTCGGTGTTCAACAGGGGCTCGTGATCCAGGTGCAGAAAACCCGGCAGCACAAACAACGAAGATTCGATTTCGCTGCGCGAAAGCCCGCTCAGCTTGCCGCGTACCAGCGCCTTGAGATTGAGCACCTCGTAGCGCCGCGCCCATTGCACCAGTACCGCGCGATCCGCACCATTCAGCGGTCGCAACAGGCTATTGAGTTCGTTGAGCCATGTCTGCAACTGGGACTGCTCGAACAGGTCCAGTGCATTTTCGTCCAACTGCCCCGGCTCCAGGCCGAATTCCGCGGCCAGTTCGTCATTGTCCAGTTCCATGAGCGCCTGAAGTTGCGGCGCGCGCCTACGCCGCGCGTTGAGAATCGCGAGGCGGGTACGCAGATAGGCCTGTTCCGCAACACGGCTCACCGGTGCCCCCCTACCGTTCGTCCGGACTCAGCAGGAAGGCAAAGGCAGCGTCCAGCGCCTCTTCCTCATGATTCTCCGCGGCGGTACGCAAGGCACTGATACGCTCGTCATAACGTCGCTCGATTTCCTTGATAGTCTGCTCGGCCCGCTGGCCAGCCTTTTCCATGTGCGACGAACGCAACTGTGGCAGGCGTTGATCGAAACGCTCTTGCTGCACCTTCGCCTCACTCAGCGCAGCCTGAACGATACGCTCGGCATCCTGTTCGGCCTGGCGAGTTATCTCACTGGCTTGCTGCTCCGCGGCTAGCAGACGTTTGAGGGTATCTTCCATTTGCCTTTGCGACCCACCTTTGTCAGTTGAACCTCAGTATAGAAACCCGAATGTTGCAGGCTTTTGATCTGGGGCAGGCAGTCTAGGCAAAAACGACAAAAACAAACTGACAGGTTCTTCCTGTCCCCCTCCCCCACCTTGACTACTATTAGCAGAAACAAATAAACAGGAGCCAAATATGCCTACGTATCAGGGAAGTTGTCACTGTGGTGCGGTGAAATTCTCGCTAAGCCCCGAGCAACCCATCACGAAGGCCTTACGCTGCAATTGTTCCATTTGTTCACGCAAGGGCGCCCCTATGTCGAACGAAGTGTTCGCCGAAGCAGACCTGAACATTCAATCAGACAATGACGCCCTCTCGCTCTACCAGTTCGGCGCAAAAACCGCCAAACACTTCTTCTGCAAACGCTGTGGCATTTACACATTTCACGAGACTGCTCGCTTTCCCGGAAAATACCGGGTCAACCTGGGCTGCATCGATGAACTCGACTCAGTGAATCTGCCTTTCGATATTTTTGATGGCCGTCATCAATTGTGAGCCTGTGCACGATTTTTCGCCGGCCACCAGTCTCGAGCCCAAACCAATTGGCCGAGCGAAATACCATCATTCGATCCGCCAACGCCCTGAAGCTTAAACAGGAACACACGATAGGCTGGGCAGAGCGCCGCGAGCTTTGCTGTAGAGCCAGCAAGTTCTGCAAAACGATCGAGACAACCGCGCCCTGAAAGGCCCCGCACCGAGAACGTGCGGAGCCTTTACAATGGTCATTCCGTGCCCGGTTTGGCGAAATATTCCTTGGTCAGGGCAAATACAACCGGACCGAGCAACACCAGCGCAATCAGGTTGGGAATTGCCATCAGCGCATTCAAGGTGTCTGCCAGCAGCCATACGAAAGCCAGCTTGACGGTGGCCCCGAGCGGGATTGCCAACACCCAAAGGATGCGGAACGGCAGGATCGACCTGACGCCAAACGGATATTCGACGCACCGCTCGCCGTAAACACTCCATCCCAACATCGTGGTGAAGGCGAACACAATCAGCCCCAATGTCACCACCCATTCACCGAATCCCGGCAGCGCATGGCCAAAGGCGGCGGACGATAGGGAAGCGCCGGAGACTCCGCTGGTCCATTCTCCAGTGATCACGATCACCAGGGCTGTGATCGTGCACACAATCAAGGTATCGATGAAGGTCCCCAGCATGGCAATCGTGCCCTGCCGGACCGGATCGTTGGTCTTGGCCGCGGCATGGGCAATCGGCGCCGAACCCAGGCCCGCCTCATTGGAAAAAATGCCGCGGGCAACACCCATCTGGATTGCTACGATTACGGCCGCCCCGGCAAACCCGCCTGTTGCCGCTGTCGGGGTAAAGGCTTCGGTGACGATTACTCCGATCGCGGCAGGCACATCCCCGATGTTCGCCAGGATGACAATCAATCCGCCACCAACGTAGGCCACCGCCATCAAGGGAACCAGCTTACCGGCCACTTCCGCAATGCGGCGAATACCACCGACCAGCACTGCGAACACCAGCACTGCCATCACGATACCGGTAACCAGCTTGTCCACCCCCATGTTGGTGGATACCGCATCCGCCACCGAGTTGGCCTGCACCATGTTGCCAATACCGAAACCGGCGATTGCACCGAAGATGGCAAAAGCCGTAGCCAACCACTGCCACTTGGCCCCAAGGCCATTTTTGATGTAGTACATCGGGCCACCAACATGGTTGCCCAACTCGTCCGTCTCACGGTACTTCACCGCGAGTACTGCCTCGGCATACTTGGTGGCCATTCCGACCAGAGCGGTACACCACATCCAGAAAACCGCACCCGGGCCGCCAATGGCTATCGCCGTGCCGACGCCGGCGATGTTGCCCGTACCTATGGTGGCCGACAAGGACGTCATCAGGGCATTGAATGGCGTGATATCACCTTCCGCGGTGGAATCACGCCCGCTCCAGAGCTGTTTGAAACCGTAACCGACGCGCCGAATCGGCATCACCTTGAGCCCGGCTGTCAGGAAGATACCTGTGCCAAGGATCATCACCAGCATAGGCCAGCCCCAAACAAGGCCGTTTAGCGCACCCACCCACTCATTGAGCACTTCCATCACTCCCCCCTCTTACTTTTAGTTGTTAAAGGATGCTGCTTTGGTACCGCATGCCTATGCAGCATTCGCCTGACTATAAGCGGGTTGGACCGGCCACACAAAGCCTCAAACAAGCCACCTGACATTTGCAGGCGCTTGCTTCAGGTTCACGCTGACCAATAATCTGTCTGGATTGGATTGCCCAAATCAGCCTCGATCAGCCGCTGGCGCACTTCCAACAACTGGGCGATCAGGGCGGGCTCTTCCTTCTCGTAGGCTTCGGCATCCGGGGTGCGATTCACCACCACCCCAAGTAACTCGGTGATCGCATTGCCAATCGAGTTTTGGCTGATCGTGACAATCAGCTTGCCGTCATCGTTGCGATAGATAAGTTGTTTGAACGCTGGCTGCCAGCGAATCGCATTGGCATAGGCAGCATCCTTGATGCACTGGTCGCGAACCTTTTTGGCGGCCCCGAGGAAATCGTTGTTGAAAAGCAGTGTCTTTCCCACCTGCTCGGGGAAGTAAACTTCCTTGGGCATCGGGGCATTGCGGGTGGAAACCTGCGAAAAGAAAGTCCGGTAGAAATCGATGAAGCCCTTGAGGATCAGATCGTACTCCTCCCAGAAGCGCACTTCTTTCAGCGCATCCACGCCGCCCTGGATCTCCCAGCACGGTAGCCCCTGTGGATAGCCGGTCAGTTCGATACGGGAATCCTTGGCACTGGCGGGTTTCAGGATCTTCAGATCCAACGCCTTGTCGAAGAATTGTCGGTACACATCCCGCATGTAGGCCTGGAACAGGCTGTGCTGGCCGCCATCGGTTAGGTTCGGATTACCCGTGTCCGCGAGCTTGGCGTCACGCAACTGCTGCATCGGGAACACGATAAAGTGGTTGTGCAGCATGCGGATGCTCGGCACACCCGGCGAAGTCAGCGGCCAAGTCGCATCCAGGCTTGCCTCACCGGCCAGTACCAGGTGTTCGGCGGGATCCGGGTACTTTTCCAGCATGTAGCTGATGAGAATCTGGTTCATCCGATTCCAGGAATGGCGAACCTGTTTCGGTACCTGGGTACGACGAACCGGGCGCCCCAGCGGATTGAGCACCGTCTGAGAAGTGTTATAAATGATCGAAGTGTCGAAGGTGGTGCTATGCCCCAGTGCCTTGCGATACAACAGCAGGTTCTCCGGATTAATCAGCAGGCCGTTGTTGTGAACCAGGTCGTTGAGGTTTTCAGTACTGTTGAAGAACTCGTTGGGCTTCATACCTTCCGGCACATCCAGCGGGATGGGCCGAAACGGTGTGACAATTTCGCGTGGACCGATTTCCATAACAATACCTAAATATTCATTTTCCGGGACAATCCGGCATTGTAGGCAGCGCCTTGGCAATCAATTCCAATAAAACAATATGATGTGGAAATTCATGAATTTAGCTTTGGCCTGTCTCGCCACGCGACCATGATCGGTTTTATGCCTGCGACAGGCGCAGTACACTAACCATATCGCTTGCCCTTTCGAACCAGACCCTGCCCATGCAACCCAAACCCAACTACCTCGTCCTGTCCGCCCTGGGCGATGATCACCCCGGCATCATCGACAAACTGGCCAAGGCCATCCTCGATGCTGAATGCAATATCCAAGACACCCGCATGACGGTGCTCGGCGGAAAGTTCGCCATCCTGATGCAGATCGACGGCAGCTGGGACCGGCTAGCTCGCCTGCAGGACCAGATACCGGAATTGCAGAAAAGCCTCGGCCTGACCATCATCACCGAACGTACCGAGCAGACTGCCACCAAACCCGACCTGCTACCTTATGGCGTCGACGTTATCGCCCTGGATCAACCCGGGATCGTGCACAACCTGGCCAGCTTTTTTGCCGAGCGCAAGATCAATATCGAAGACATGGTCACCAGCAGCTATGCCGCAGCGCATACCGGCACTCCCATGTTCTCAGTGCGCATTGCACTGGGCATTCCCGCCAACGTGCACATCGCCAGCCTGCGTGAAGAATTCATGGACTTCTGCGACAGCATGAATATCGACGCAGTCCTCGAACCTGTTAAAGGATAAACGCTATGCCCGTCCCGAAAATCGGCAAAAAAATTCCCGACACAGCACTGCGCCTCACAGGCGACAAGAACGCCAAGCTCTCCGACTACCGCGGCAAACCACTCGTGCTGTACTTCTACCCGAAGGCCAGCACCCCGGGCTGTACCCAGGAGGGCCTGGACTTCAGCGCTGCGATCAACAAGTTCCGGCGCCAGTCCTGCCGCATCCTCGGAGCCTCGCGCGACAGCCTCAAGGCACAGGAGAACTTCAAGGCAAAGCAAGGCTTCCCCTTCGACCTGGTCGCCGACAAGGAAGAGGAACTGTGCGCGGCGATGGACGTGATCAAAATGAAAAACATGTACGGCAAGCAGGTACGTGGCATCGAACGCAGCACCTTCCTGGTCGACGCCGATGGCGTGCTACGCCGGGAATGGCGCGGCGTGAAGGTCAAAGGCCACGTCGACGAGGTCCTTGAGGCCGTGAAGGCCCTGAACAAGAAGTAGCCACAAAAGTAATCCCAATGCCCTCACCGGTGTTTCGGCCGAGGGTGTACAACACTAGAGCGGAGCAGCCACAAGCCTATGGGCATCAAATCTCGCGTCGGTAAGAAACTCTTCGTCCTCGACACCAACGTGCTGATGCACGATCCCACCTCGATATTCCGCTTCGCGGAACACGACATCTTCCTGCCGATGGTGGTTCTCGAGGAACTCGACCGCGGCAAAAAAGGCATGTCGGAAGTGGCACGCAACGTACGCCAGGTCAGTCGTTTCCTGGATGACCTGATGAGCCACACCACGCCTGAGCAGATCAGCAGTGGCCTGCCACTGACCGGCGCGTTGAACATCGAAACCCCGGAAGACGAGGACCAGGTCGGACACCTGTTTTTCCAGACCCAGCTCCACGCCGCCGCATTGCCTGAAACCCTGCCAGGCAACATTCCGGACAACAACATCCTCGGCACCGCGCTGGCGCTCAAGGATATGGCGCCAAATCGCGAGGTAATCCTGGTCTCCAAGGACATCAACCTGCGCATCAAAGCCGCTGTGGTCGGCATTACCGCCGAGGACTACCAGAATGACCAGGCACTGGATGACATGGAGCTGCTGTACAGCGGCCAGACCGAGCTTGGCGCCGACTTCTGGGACACCCACAGCAAGGACATGGAGTCCTGGCAGGAAGAAGGCCGCACCTTCTATCGTGTCTCCGGACCGGACACCACGGATTGGCACATCAACCAGTTGCTGTACCAGGAAGGCAGCCAGCCCTTCGAGGCCCTCGTTCGCCAGAAAGACGGTGACGATGCCATCATCGAATGGATCCGTGATTACCGTGCCAGCAAGCACTCGGTATGGGGCATCAATGCACCCAACCGAGAGCAGAACTTTGCGCTCAACCTGCTGATGGACCCGGAAGTCGATTTCGTCTCATTGCTCGGTACTGCAGGCACCGGCAAGACCCTGCTGACTCTGGCTGCGGGCCTCTCCCAGGTGATGGACACCAACCGGTACCGCGAAATCGTCATGACTCGTGTGACCGTGCCGGTCGGCGAGGACATCGGTTTCCTGCCCGGCACCGAAGAGGAAAAGATGGCTCCCTGGATGGGCGCACTGACTGACAACCTGGAAGTACTCACCCAGACCACTGGTGGCGGCGACTGGGGCCGAGCGGCAACCGACGAGCTGTTACGTTCGAAAATCCGCATCCACTCGCTCAACTTCATGCGTGGGCGCACCTTCCTGAACAAGTACATCATCCTCGACGAGGCACAAAACCTGACCCCCAAGCAGATGAAAACCCTGATCACGCGTGCAGGCCCTGGCACCAAGATCGTTTGCCTGGGCAACGTGGCGCAGATCGATACGCCGTACCTGACCGAAACCACGTCGGGCCTGACTTACGTGGTTGACCGCTTCAAGCACTGGCCACACAGCGGACACATCACCCTGACCCGGGGCGAGTGCTCGCGTCTGGCCGATTACGCCTCCGACGTGCTCTAAACTGACTGCCGCTGCAGGTACTCCTGCAACGCCTCTCCAGTCTGTTCGAACAGGGGGACCAGGTGCGGTTGCTGCGCCTGGATGGTTTCTGCATCGTTACCGCGCCCCGCCATCTCCAGCGTGCGCGCCAGCTCGGACATCTGCATCGCGCCAATGTTGGCGCTGCTCGATTTGAGTGAGTGAGCCGGGAGCACCAAAGCGTCGATATCCTGTGTCTCCATGGCATCGCGAATCTGCTTGATCAGCGTGGGCGCGTTTTCCAGGTAGGTTGCAATCAGCCCCTGGAACTCCTCGTCCATCACTTCGCGCAACTCGCTGATGACTCTTTCGTCTATGAGCGCATCGGTCGATCCGGTATCTGGTGAATAGGCGGGGGCATCCGGGGCCTCCACAAGGTCGACCTGGTCAGGCATCCACTTATCCAGCATTTGCTGCAGGTCTGCGATGCTGACCGGTTTGGCCAGGTAATCATCCATGCCAGCATCCAGGCACTTCTCCCGGTCGCCCTGCATGGCGTTGGCGGTCATGGCCACGATGGGCAGGCGCTTGCCATCCTGACGTTGTTCGATACGACGCCACTCACGCGTCGCCTGGTAACCATCCATGACAGGCATCTGGCAGTCCATAAGCACAATATCCACCCCCTGCCCCTCCAACTGCTCGAGCGCCTCCCTTCCGTTCTGTGCAACGATGGTCCCAACCCCGAGCCTGTCCAATACCCTGCGCACCACACCCAGGTTGATCGGGTTGTCCTCGACCAGCAGTACACGTCCCTTGGTGCCGCTTTGTTGCGGCGAGGCCAGAATGGCCGGATCAAACTCCTGCAGCGACAATTCCTGTTCCAGATTGAGGTCTCGAAATGCGGCGCGTTGATCCTCCTGGGCAGCTGCGGTGCCTTCCCCACCGACGTCGAACAAGCGGAACAGACTCCTGCGCAGAGGCTCCGGCCGCATCCCGCCGGTTAGTGCATACACGCCAAAATCACGATGCAGACGATCCGCAATTTCCTCCGACCGACTCGAAGCAACCACCGGCAATTCCCTGAGCAGAGAGTCTTTGCGCAGCTCACCCAATACCTTGGCCAATTCCAATTCCACCCCCCAGGAATCGACCAGCAACAGTTCGTATGCCCAACTGCGCCCCAGCATCGCCGAGGTATGCAGGCGCATGATCACTTCGCTGAGCTTTGCCTCCTCGGCCTTTACGCCCCACTCCGCCAGTTGCTCACTGACCTGCGCTGCGGCCTGCTCATCTTCGATCACCCACAATAGGCGAACCCCCTCCAGACTCTCGCGGGCCGAGGGCACCTCAGACATTGAGCGGCGCATCGGTAGCAGGAACCAAAACTTGGAGCCCTCCCCCAGGCGCGAACGCACACCGATGCGCCCCCCCATCAGTTCCACAAGCCGCTTGCAAATAACCAGCCCCAGGCCGGTGCCGCCATGCTTACGGGTTGTCGACGCATCCGCCTGGGTGAAGGAATCGAAGACTTTGCGCGCGGTATCTCGCGACATCCCCAGGCCCGTGTCACTCACGACAACCATCAGTTCGACTTCCTTACGGCTGGAACGGCGCAGACTCACCTCAACCTTGATCTGCCCGGCATCCGTGAATTTGACGGCATTGCTCAGCAGGTTGGTCAGCACCTGGCGGACGCGGACGGGATCGCCACGCAAGACCTTGGGCACATCTTCGGCGACATCAACACTCACCTTCAGACCCTTGTTGATGGCACTGCTGCTCATCAGTTCCACCACTGCTTCGACCATCTCGGGCAGATCGAACTCGATACTCTCGAAGGTCAGCTTGCCCGACTCCGCGCGCGCAAAATCGAGAATGTCGTTGATGATGCGCAGCAGATGGCGCGAGGAACTGAAGGCAGTGCTGACATAGCGCTGTTGCTCCTGATCCAGATTCGACTGCTGCAAAATTTCGAGGATCGGCAAGATGCCGTTCAGCGGGGTACGAATTTCGTGACTGATGGTTGCCAGAAACTCGGTTTTCGCCTGGCCGGCCCCGTTGGCGACATCCCGCAAGGCAGACAGGTCGCGTTCCAAACGTTTACGTTGCTCCTGCTCGTACTGAATCCGCTCCTCCTGGTCGGCGGTTTCAGCTTTGATCAGCGCCACTTCGCGCAGCGTTCTCTCCCGGTCCTCCTCGGCAACCGCCTTGCGCGCGAGCAGGCGGTTGGCAAAGCCCCCAAACAACACCCCCGAAGCCAGCAGTAATAGAAGGAACTGCACCCGATCCGGCTCGACCCCAGGGAGCCAGGCCGTTGCACCCACGGCCGCCAGACCCAAAACCAACCAGAGCAGCGAATGTGTCAGCGGCAGCAACAGCAGAATAATCGCCACCGCCGCACCCGTTACCGCTATCCAGTCGTTGGCATGCGCACCGAGCAGAAGGTACTCCGCCCACAATACGGCTTGCCCTCCACACACGAACATCAGCACTGCGATCCAAAGGACCAGGCGACTGCGTGGAATCAGCAGTCGCTGAGTCAGATAGGCGACCAGCGCAACAATGAGGGTGGAAAACAATGCGGTGAGGAGAAACTCTCTGGGCAGCCAGGCCTGGACTACCCCTACGCCGGCAGCCAACAGCTGCACGCAGACCGCCAACAAACACAATCTGCGCACATTCGCATATTCTTGCGGCGTTAGCGGGTGGGCCTGCGAAGTCGGCACGCGCCCGAAAAGGTGGCGCACATCAAGCGGCAAACGGGACGTGGCCTCCCTACCTTCCATTTTCCCAGCCAACGGTTGGTTATTTTGCATGTTCAGCGTCTATGGTTTGTGGCGCTAATATGTCAGTATGCAGAAAAACCGAAGCCGTTACACGGCTCAAAACCGCATGGACCATTTTGCACCTGTTAACTTTGTTCGCTACCAGACGACAAAATAACAAGGTTAACTGCAGCGTAGGATTGAGTGAGTCACATTATGTCAACCGCATCGCCTGAATCGATCATGGATCTGCCCAACGACAAGGACGCGTTTCTCTTGCAGTTGCCGCAAAGGATGGCTGCCATCGAGGAAAACTGGGAGGTCTTGCGCAAAGGCGAGTGGGACAGCGACGAACTCGAAAAGCTCTACAAACGCCTGCGCGAGATATCCGAAGCCTCTTCCCGTTTTGGGCTGTATCAGCTGAATGAAAACGTCTTCTCTTT
>Ga0180435_10003474_pt1 | contig 15739 bp, 37 predicted proteins | sample SS_ome_3_FD_132467 | JGI IMG/M metagenome (GOLD analysis project Ga0180435, IMG submission 132467) | Hypersaline lake sediment archaeal communities from the Salton Sea, California, USA - SS_3_S_1 metaG | ecosystem: Environmental > Aquatic > Non-marine Saline and Alkaline > Hypersaline >... | reverse complement strand
AGATATATAACGTAGACAAGGAAAAGTAAAGGTGAAAGAACAATGAATGAACAAGATAAAAAAGAGATTTGGAAAACTGTTCAGCTTGTAGAAAATAATCTTAATACAATTATTCAAGACCCATACTATGAAGGAGTTATAGCAGATAACTTTCAAGATATATATAATAAAATAAGAGTCTTGTCTTAGACGAGGAAAAGTAAAGATGAAAATAAAACATAGAATAACAGGTAAAGTATTATTTGAATCAAATAAAGAAACTGTTAAAGAAGTTTTAGTTGAAGCAATATCTAAAAGAGCAAACCTTGTAGGAGCAGACCTTGTGGGAGCAGACCTTGTAGGAGCAGACCTTGAAGGAGCATACCTTGAAGGAGCAGACCTTGTAGGAGCAGACCTTAGAGGAGCAAACCTTGAAGGAGCAGACCTTGAAGGAGCAGACCTTGAAGGAGCAGACCTTGTAGGAGCAAACCTTGTAGGAGCAAACCTTGAAGGAGCATACCTTGAAGGAGCAAACCTTAATAAGATTAAAATTGCTAATAAAGAAAAAGAAGAAATTATCAACTGTTTACAGTGGAAAATTAGTAATAATGTTAAAGAGTAGAAAAACTATAACAAGGAAAAGTAAAGATGGAAATAAAAACCACTCAAGAAATACATGGAGACGTGAATTGCTCAATGCAAAAGAAATGGGTTAGTCTTGAGAGTCTTGAAACTGCTCTTGATTCTTTAGATATGAATCTTAAAGATTTAGAAGATATATAACTCAGACGAGGAAAAGACAAGATGATAAATAAACTAAAGGAAATGTGGGAAGATTACTATAAAAGAGGTCTTATAGGTAAAGAGAGCTATGACCTAATCATGAACGAGAAAAGTAAAATGGTAGATGAAACATTAGAATCAGTCAAGAAGCAAAACAAGAAATCAAAGAAGAATTACTATTGGGAGTGATTAAGTAAATGGTTAATGTTGCTACTTGTGTTGAGTGTGTTTGTGGTTATTGGTTTCCAATAAATAGTAGGTGTGATTATTGTAAACGCACTTATGAAGATGTGAAAAAAGCTGAGGAGGATGGTTTCGTTGGATAGAACTTATGGTAGTTTGTTTGTTAGGAATATTGTTCGTAAGGAGCATTGGGTGATTGAGCATCATCATCGTTTTGTGTATGAGAATATACTTACTGAGGATGATTGGAATTTGATTGATGAGACTTTGGGTATCAATGGTCGTCATAATGATTATGAGATGAGTGCTGGTGCTGGTGTTTATTATAATTGGGATGATTTGTACCATATTGACGTTGATAGAATCCTTGAAAGTTTTGATAGTTACGCTAGTGATATGAAGGAGTGGGATGATGAGTGGGAGCAGGAGACTTATGAGGCTGATAAGATTAAGGAAATTGTTAAGAAGCTTGAGAGTTATCGTGGCTATACACTGTATTATGACTATGTTCCTGATGAAGTAAAAAAAGTTTATGGAGAAGAGGTTGATAATCCAAAAGCACCTGACGTTAAAGTTTAAATAAGTGCTGAAGTCAGTAATTGATGACCTTCCTGTGTATAGGTGGAGAGAGTATTTGCTATGGATTCTTTGGATTTCTTGGTAATGTCCTGCTCTCTCCTAAACAGGGCATAATCAATAATAAGGAGCGAATGAAGATGCCTAAAACAACTAAAACGATAGTTTGGGATTATCGTAGAGCTAGGAATGATACTTCTAATCCTCAACAATATCTTGATAATTTGTTAAGAATTGAAAGTAAGCGTTGGTGGAGTGAAGAAGAGATTAAAAAAGTTACTGAGCGTTGTTATTGTGGTTCAGGAGAAGGTAGTTTTGTTTCAAAGACTAAAAAAGGAAAGCAATTATGTGTTTATTGTTTCATTAGAAAAGAATTAGGTATAAAAAAGGAGTTGTTGTGAGTATGAAGATTAAGTGTTCGTTTAGTGATTGTGATAATGAGGCAGAATACGTTATTGGTTGGGGTTTTAGTAAGGGAACTGTTCCTGTTTGTGAAGAGTGTTTGATTATTTATCAGAATCATCTCTCAGCGATAGAAAAACATTTTAGAGAGATTGCTGGTATAAATAAAGATGGTTGATGGTGTCTGTTTTTATGCAAGCAGAGGACAATTTTGTTGGTGGGGAATGGTGGTGTTTTTAAATGGTTGTTGATGGTCAAAAACTGAAGTCTAATTTTTCAAGCGAAAAGGACAATAAAGATTTGGTTGTTAGCAAGAGAGTTTTGAAAAGCGACAAATATTTTCCCATTGAAGTTGCTAGTCGTATGATTCAACTAGCTGATAATATTCGTGATAAATTCTACCTTGCTTGGCATTTTGAAACAGGAGTTAGAGTGAGTGATATTGTTGGTCAGGTTGATAAAAAAGGTAGTGGTCGTTTGTTAGGTCAGGAAATTCATAACATTGATTGGGATAATAACAGGGTTTGGACTTACGACCATAAAAAAGACTCTTGGAGGTACGTTTATTTTCCTAAGAAAGTACGAGGATTGCTAAAAATTTGGCTCAAGGAAAGGCAAAATCTTGGTTTTAAGAGCAGACAATTATTTCCTTACAGTGAAAAGACTTGTAATCGTATCGTGAAGCGTTGGGCTAAAGAGGCTGGTTTTCAGTATGCTGTTATTTGTGGTACTCATTGGTGTCGTCATACGTTCATAAGATTATCTAGGCGTGTTGGTCGTGATATTAAGGCTGTGCAACAAAACACAGGTGATACTATTCCTACTCTTCTTAATTGGTATGCTGATTTGGGTACTGAGGAGATGCACATTGAGGTTGATGAGAAACCAATTTTTGGAGAATTAAATTACTAAAGGTGAATTATTAATGGCTGATGTTGAAGATGTGATGAGTGAAAAAAAGTATGAGGAGTTGAAACATAGGAAGATTACTGAGTTTCAAAATATGTGTGTTGAGGATTTGATGGCTGTTCATAGTTTGGTGTTGGCTCTTGCTCACAACAATATTAAGGGTGATGATAAGGTTTTTTTTGTTACTGATAATAAGTATGTCTTGAGTTTGAAGGATGGTATTGAGGCTAACACTGTTATTCGTTTGATGACTAAGCAGGATATGGTTCGTGATGTGCTCAATGATGTAATCAAGGATGCTAAGTTTTTTTAGAAATAATTAAATATTACTTCTTGTAATTATTTGCTTAATTCTGACATATATGGTGCAGAAGGATTTAAGGGAGTAATGCTCACTTAGCCAGTGAGGGTGTTTAGCAGTGTGCCATGAACTTCGTAGAACTCCACGAGGTAACTGTTAGGAGTGGAGGGGTCGCAAACCCTCGCTCTGCGTTTCTTCTTTTTTTTCTTAATCATTAAGATTTTTTCTTAATTGTTCAGAAGAAATTTAATAAGGACTGTTGCATAACTACTTGCTATGGGTATCATAAACGCATCCTTCGTTATGGGGTGGATGCCCTAGCTGATTGCCACGATGAGCTTTGCTGGAAAGGGCACACACGATGGCGATGATTCCTGAGGGGTCGTGTCTTACAGGGAATCGTACTGTGGTGGTCAGCTTCTTTTTTTCTTTAGCTTAACACTGGTCATTCGCACTAGTAAATTATAAAAAAACAACAAGATTAGTCTCTATCTGATGGTGTCCTCTTTTATTCGCATTAAAATTATTAGGAATAAGCAAGGTAATTGTTATGCGTATTCTTATCGTGTGAGAAATAAATGGATGAGAGGAAAAGCTCGTGTTATGCAAAAAGTTCTCAGCTACAAAGGAAGAGTGAAGAAGCTAGGTGGTTTCAACAGAAACGATGTGCTGTTTGATTACTGCAAGATGTGTGGCACGACTGAGGGTTTGGTTATTGACCATATCGTTCCACTTAGTCGTGGTGGTATGAACACGATTGATAATATACAGGTTTTGTGCAGGAGTTGTAATTGTAAAAAAGCAAATAAGATGATGTATGAGCTTGATTTTTATGATTTTGCTCTCAGCCTTGCTTTAAAAAAAGAATAATAAAGTTGGCTACTAGGAATTAGTTAGTAATCGTTAGATTTTGGCTACTAGGGAGTCTGTGTGGCTTGCTGACTTTTTGCGTTGGATGACTTAATTTCTATGTTTCCTTTGTTGCGTTGTTGAGCCTTTCGCTGTGTCTAGCGTAGTATTGCTTTCTTGCTTTATTCCATTTTAGGTAGGTTTTTTCTGCTCGTTCTAGTTTCTTTTTCCACTCTGCTCTTTTCTGTTTGATGTGAGCGTATCGCTCTGCTACTAGGTCACGTTTTGGTTTTGGCTTTGGTTGTATCTCTTTTATGGTTTCTGTTCCTGTGGTGTATGCGTATCTGATGCTTGGGTGCATATCTTCGTGTTTTATTCCTAAGTTGTGTAGTGCTTCGTGTTCTACTATGTTTAGGAATTGGCTGAGGTTTTGTTCTCCTTTTGTCATTGTTATTCGCATCCATTTGCTGTTTAGGTATGCTTGACCTAGTGCCATACGTTGATTCTTTCTTGCTCTATAATCTATATAGATGCTATAGCCTTTGGGTGTGATGCCCATTTCTTTGAGCTTGCCTAGTATCAACTTTCGTAGCTGTGTGCCATTGTACTTTGTGTTGTTAGTTATTTTCAATTTCTAGCACCTCTTTTAGGTTTAACTCGTTGTTTGGTTCGCAGTGTTGTTCCCAGCATTTGTCGCATACTAGTTTTTTGTAATAAACAAAGGTTGCGAATCCTCTGCATCTTTTTACTTCGCATTTGTCGTAGTTCATTGTTTTTTTACCTCTTTTTGTTATTGGAGCTTTTTTGCTCCTACTACTAAGTAATGAAAGCTAGTATATATATCTTTTGGTCAAAAAAAGCCATTATGAGCTTGAAACAAAGAAAAAAGGTCAATTTAGAGTCCAATTCACAATTCTATTTAAATTACCTACTCCATACTTGCTATGCCATTTTTTGTGGCATTTTGCACACAAAGTGAGAACTTCTCTGTCCTTTAAGTAGCCATTATGATGTATGTGTAATTGGTCTGCTGATTTGCAGGAATTACATAGTTTTTTTGACTTGTGAGAGTCAATTATGTATTTATCTATTATGCGTATTTGTTCTTTCGTATCTCTTATTAGGTTTCTTAGCTTGACTCTGCTACCTAATGGGTTCTTAGATTGCTTTATTAGCATAAATCTTGATTGAAGTTCAGCATATACAGTAGGATATATGGTTGATGAGTGCTCCTCTAATAGGGTTTTTGCAGTTTCTAGCCTTTCACGTTCCTTTTTTCTCATCAAAAGAGTAAAATGACTTTGAATATATAAATAAAACAGTTAATAATCTTCTCTAGTGGTCATTTTGGATGGTTAGAGGCTTCTGTATAGTTTTGTCAAAAGAAGGTTGATTTGGGCGTGTTTTCCTAAAAAGCTATCAATTAAGGTTTATTATGCAATTTGTAGTGGCATTTATCGCATAAAGTTAGAACTGTCCTGTTTTTGAGATAAGAATTGTGATGTATGTGTAGGTTGGTGGTCTTAGCACACTTCTCGCACTTTTTGCCTTTTTTGTCTTTGTCTTTGTTCCTGATGGTGTTTTTTAGGTACGTTAGAAGGTTGTTGATGCGTTTTACAGGAATTATCTTTCTTTTTCTAAGTTGTTCTATTGTTTCTATTTCTTGTAAGATTGATTCTTTGTTGTTCTTTGGTAATTCTTCTATAATATAGAGTAGATTGTTGATTTCTTCTATTGATTTGTTGTATTTGTCTTTCATTCGCTGTTAAAGAATGAGTATTAGTATATAAATGAAGTAGGATGGCTTATAAATGAATGATTGTTATGGGCTATCTTAGTTAATTATAATGATGAATTAGGGGTTGGTATAGTATTTTCCTCCACTTTTTCTAAAGATTTATAAGTGTAATAAGCTACTCTAGTAGCAGGGAAGGCAAATTGGTTGTTCCTGATGAGTAAAAAAACAAAAAGATGGTGATGAATTTATGATGACGAAAAAACATTTTGAGAAAATTGCTAGTATCTTCAAAGAAGATAATGTTAGTTGGCGAGTTGAGCTTGAGCTTAATACTTACAATAGGTTGGCTCATAAGATGGCTGATTTTTTTGCTACTGAGAATCCTCAGTTTAACAAAGAAAAATTCTTACAAGCTTGTGGGGTGAGTGCATAATGAATAATGATGATAAAATTGAGTTATTGAAAAGTCATATTTATGATGACTGTGAGGGTTTTGGTGAAATTGAGCCTAAGAAGCAGGTTGGTGAGAATGGCTTTGAATTAGAGCCTATTAGTGATGATGTTGCTTTTGCTTGGTGCTTGATTCATTTTAATGATAAGGAGTATAGCACTCAGGCTTTTGGTGAGTTTTGCGATATTATTCAGCGAGCTTTTACTTTTGATGTTGTTGCTCTTCGTGAGCGTATGATTTTTTGGAGTGAGCGTGTTGATGTTTTTGAGAGTGATAAGAAAACTTGTACTCGTGAGCGATTGCTTCGTACTCTTAGTGTTATTGGTGATTTGGGTGTTGTCTTTGAGGGTGAGGGTGGTCGTATGGGTTATGGTGTTGAGCAGGGTTATGTTGGTACTGGTTTACGTCATCCTAATATGCCTCTTCATAATATGCCTGCTAGTCAGCGTAGAAGTGTTTTGAGTCATCTTGAGGCTAAGGGTTTGATTATTATTGCTGGTAAGGATGGTGATGTTTGGACTGGCTTGGCTGTTACTGATTTTGGTAAGAAAATTCTTGATACATACCATAGATGTAGTGATTGTGGTACTCGTAAAGAATGGTATGAGACTAAAGGTTATCATCAAACTGGTGCTACTAGTGGTTATGCTACTGAGGGCGTTGTTTGTCTTTGTCTTTGTGAGAAGAATAAGTATGTTAAGGCTAGTAATGCTAGTGCTAATAGTAATATGCGTTTTGGTCTTGGAAAAAAAATTGAGGTGAACGAATAATGTCTTATGATGGTGAGATTAAGAAATTGTTTGGTGAGGCTTATGATAAGCTCTATGATTTGGATAGTGCTTGTCATTTTTCTTATAAGGATTTGCTCAAGGTCTTGGAAGAGAATGTTGAAGCTCAAGGTTATGAGTTTAGATTAAGTTCTCGTGATAAGTGGAAATGTGTTAAGAAAAAAGAAGGTGATATTTGATGGATGTTGAGAAGTTTTATGAGGATGTGAAGTCTAGTAAGTATGTTAGTCAGGGTACTAACTTTATTACTGGTTATGTTGATAGAGACAAGAAACTTTATGTGAATAGTGAGCGTACTTATCATCGTATGGTTTTGAATAAGCCTTGTAAGGTTTGTGGCTGTTCTAATGAGAAAGAGCTTGTTATCACTTTTTTTAGCCCTCAAAAGCTGACTATTTTTGAGGCTGATTTGTTGTGGGCTATTTACGTTCTTGGTAAGCGACCTGCTGATTATGCTGGTTATCATAAATGCGTTGCTGGTAAGCGTTTTATTGAGAATATTAAAAATGTTGAGGTTAGAAAACAATGAAAGCGAAAATAAATGGATTTGAAGTAGAAGGTACTCCTAAGGAGATTGGAGAGTTACTGAATTTAGGTAAGCCTGTATTGGCTGGTAAGACTGTTGTGAAGAAAGTTGCTCCTAAAAAGCGTGGTGTTGCTGTTAGTGGTTATACTCGTTGGAGTGTTGAGCAGGATAGTTTCTTGGTGGATAATGTTAATGTTTATCCTCGTAGTAAGTTGGCTAGGATGATTAACAAAACTTTTGGTACTAGTCGTAGTACTAATGCTGTTTTTAATCGTATTGATGAGCTAAAGAATAATAAAAGTCGTAAGGTTGTTAAGAGCACTATTGGTAGTGTTGTTAATAAACAGCGTTATAGTGTTGCTAGGACTAATAATCGTTGGACTGTTGAGCAGGATGGTTTTTTGATGGATAATATCGCTGTTTATCCTCGTAAGAAGTTGGCTCGTATGTTTAACAAGGAGTTTAATGGTACTCGTACTGTTCAATCTGTTTGCACTCGTCTTTGGGAGTTTAGAAGAGATGGTAAGGTGTGATTAGATTGATAGAGCGTAGTATTAAGATTAGTGGTTCTAGTGTCAGGGTTGTTTTGCCTCTTGACCTAGTATCTAGTCTTGGTTGGTATGATGGCTGTCACGTTCAGTGGAGGCTGGGCGATAATTTTTTACTTGTTGAGTTGACTGATAAGGGTACTAATAGTCGTGTGATGAGAGTTTATCGTAGTGCTGGTACTAAAGAAACATTACTAGTGACTGTTCCTATTGATTTTGCGAGAACGATTGGTTTTAGAGAAGGTGATAGGGCAGGATTCAGTCTTGAAGGCAGTAGCCTAAAAGTAATCAGGGTGAAAAAAGATGAAGCTTAGGATTTGGTGGCATAATAATTATACGATGGGTATTCGTGATGCTTTTCGTATGAATGTTGAGAGTGTTGAGCAGGCTATTATTGTTCTTACTGCTTTGATGAATTATGACTTGCATCTTGGTGATGTGATTACTGATAATGCTAGTGGTCTTGAAATGCAGGATGATAGTGGTGAGTGGTCTGAGTGGTATGATGAAGATACTGGTGAAGATATTTGGAGGGTGATTGAAGAATGAATGAGGCTCAGGTTAGACAGTTAAGAATTATGATTCAAAAGGTTCGTTATGGTCTTGATGAACTTGAAGCAAAAATCAATAGTTACGAGGATGAGGAAATATGAGTAGGGATTACAGGTTTATAGCTTTAACTTATTTGCTTGGTGTTATTTTAGGTTTATCCATACCTTTGATGAGTAAGTGGTTTGTTCTTGTTGGTAACATTGGACTTTTTGTTTTTTGGGGTTTTTGTTTGTTTGCATATATGAGAGGTGAAGATTGATGAGGTTTGAGGTTCATAGTAGTGGTGACCCTGATGTTGGTTTGGCTGGTGTTGATGCTGTTGTTGCTTTTGAGGATAACGCTGGTTGGGATGAGCATTGGGTTGGTATGGTTAAGGATTTTCTTCGTGAGTTTTATGATGTGGGGCTTCACGAGGTTTTTACTGAGGCTGAGTATGCTGAACTTTTGGATAAGCAGGGTGAGTATGGTGGGTGAGAAGAAGCCTTATAGGTATCGTATGAAGCTTAGGCGTAAGGTTCGTTGTCGTGTTTGTACTCATTGGGATTTTCGTTATTTGAAGAGTGGTGTTGGTAGTGGTGTTTTGTTGAGTTGTTTTATGTGTCTTGGTAAAGAGCCTCACGATGTTTATACTTTGGGTGGTAATAAGATTGTTAAGGAGGATGATGATTGATGATTAGTCTTGAGCGTTTGAAGTTTGAGCTTTCTGTTAAGGAGAGTTCTAAGTTGGATTTTGATGTTGTTGGTGATAGGTCTTTGTCTTTGTATGTGGGTGAGGATATTGATATTTTGAAGGATGTTGTTGCTAATTATGCTGAGCTTGATGAGTTGTTTTCTTTGTGGGAGAGGCAGTTTTCTTGTTGTTCTGAGCCTAGTCGTTTGGTTGTTAAGCGTGTTGATTATTCTCGTTGGGTTCTTAATGGTGATGAGGTGCAAGAATGAAAACAGTGAAGTATCATTGTGAGGCTTGTGGTTTTGCTCGTAAACCTACTAGAAAGGAGTTTTTTTGGGCGATGTTTCAAAGATTACTCTTGACTACTTTTGTTTTTTTGGGCGTGTTATTTGTGGTTTATGTGGCTTTGAGTGGTATTTCTCCTGTTATGCAGACTTTTAGTGGTGGTTTGGTTGGTTTTGGTGGTTTGTTGGTTCGTGATGGTTTTGATTACAGGATGGTTGCTAGTGAGATGGTTGGTGATTGTGGTGATGATAGTTTGTGTAGTGCTACGAGGATTTATGATAATTTGAGTGCTCTTCCTTATGTTCCTGATGGTGTTAATAAGTTTGGTTTGTATAGTCCTGCTGAGGTTTTGAGTATTGGTGGTGATTGTAAGCATACGTCACTTCTTTATACGAATCTTGTTCGTAGTGTTGGTGTTGATAGTGTTGTTGTTTGTAGTGTTAAGTATCGTCATTGTGTTAGTAAGCTTACTACGCAGAATGGTGTTTTTGCTGTTGATTTGACTGCTCCTGCTGTTTATCGTGCTGACTCTGTTGATTTTTGGGGTTATGTTGATGAGCAGTATGTTGTTTATTCTTAGAAAGTAGGGGGTTTGAGGGAGGCTTGAGGTCATTTTTTTTTTAGAATTAAACTATTGTTTCTAGGGAAGTAACAAATGGGTTTATTTCCATTAAATGACTCGCTCTCAAGCCCTTTGAGTGTTGTATTTGTTTCTTGTTTTTATATGTTACTAGTTATTTAACGTAATCTTTATATAGTTTGTAAACTATACGTTGTATTGTCCTCTTAGTGGAGAAAAGGCTTATACCAAGTTAATAGAAAGGAAGGCTGATATTAAAACGAAGCTAGGAGGAGAAGCTTCTTCTTGTAGAATAAGAATAAAAAAAGAAAAGAAAAAAAAATATTGAATTGCTTAACGTAGATTCAAACTATTTCTAACTACTTACAGTTAAGTACATTGTACCTGTGTAAGTTGGAAGTAATGTGTTATCATCGTTGTCAGTTACGCTTTCCATATCATCCCAGTTTCCTGTGTCACTATTAACATATCCATTTTGGATGCTGTAAACAGTGTATGATACGTTGTAGTCTCCTACTGTTGCATCTTCGTCTGCTGTGAAGATGAAGTCTGCGTAAACTTTAGCAACTTCTTCTAAGTCTCCTAGAGCAAATGCGTAAGCTTTTTCTCCTACTGCACTTACAGTGTGACTTTCAGGAACGTCTGCTTTTGCGATGTCTGCTTCAATAGTGTCAAGTTCGTCTTGGTCTGCATCAAGAACAATAACTGCTTTAGTCATCGTGTCTGTTTGACCTGTGAAGATTGCACTTGCGACAGCTTCGCTACCTTGAGTAATTGGAATTGTATTACTTGAGGTCATAGCTCCATCAATGTCTATACTGTCAACTCTTACTGTTAGGCTTGCTGGCACTGCTTTAACTTCAAAGCTAGATGCTGGGCTTGCTTCACAAGCTGAGTCAATGGTGAATACTTTTCGTACATTGATAACGTCAACTGTTCCATTAACAGTAGCGATAACTTCCATTTCTTGTCCTCGTAACAGGGTGAAAGTATCTCCTTCTTCTAGGTCTGCTTGAGCGATTTTTTCTTCTCCATCAATTAACCATAGTTTGTAGGTTACTGTTTCAGCAGTATCTACTTCTTCTGTTGGTTCGTAGAAATTCTTGCTGTTTAACGTGTATGTTTTGCTGAAGTCAGCATTACACGTTTGTTGTACTTCTCCTGTCACTGCACCTGTTGGTGCTGTACTGAATGGCATACCTATAATTGCAAAAGCAATTATGGCTAGTACTACTGTTATTCCTACGCCCATCCAGATTCCTTTATTTTTGGCTTTTTTAACGCCTTTAGAACCCATCTTTATACCTCGTTTTTGGATTGCCAGTCCTTTTTTCTACTCAACAAAATTGAGTATTTTGTTGATGAGTGTGAGCTTGAACTCAAGATTGGCTATTTTTTTTTCTCAGCGTACCACTCACACTAGTTTGTAAAGCGACAGCGTGAAACTAATCTCTTTACAGACTGTTATGCATTTCCTTTTTGGTTGTTTATAACCTTATCCTTATTTTTTTTGTAAATTTTCTTATTTTTTCTAAATTTTTTCTAAGATTTTGTACGTTTTTAATAGGTTTTCTATGTTTTTGTATGTGTTCTAAAGTTTTTGTAATTTTTTGAAAGTTTTTGAAAGTTTTTGTAAATGAAAGTAATTGTTAAGAAGTTTTTGTAAATGGGGTTGTTTTTGTGAGTTGTTTTTGTGTTTAGTTCGTTTTTTTTTAATGGATTTAGCGTTACTATTATATATAGAGAGCTAAGTATGAGCTAAGTATTATGGTTCTCAAAAAACGTAAAAATTCTCGCTTCAAAACAGCTCTTATAAGTACAGGGTTGTCGTTGGTTGGTTTCAGTGCAGGTTGGCTGTTGAGTCTTGGTTGGTCTAGTGATTTTGGCTTGTTGATGCACGATGTTATTTTCAGTTATGGTGCTGGTTTGAGTGGTACTGCTTTTATTGTGCTCTTGGTGAGTCGTTTGTTTGGTAAGAAGGATGGTAAGAGGTTATTCTAATGGTTAAAAAGAATAGTTCTTGGTGGAGTCGTCATTGGGATGAGGTGATGCTTGGTGTTCTTGTTATTGGTGGTGTTATTTTGATGTTGTTTAGTATTGGGGTGATTGGTTGAAGGGCGAGAAGTTTTTGGTTTTCGCTATTTTCGTGTTAGCCACAGCAGTTGTTGTTTTTAATAACGCTACTCAGCTTGCTAAGGAGATTTTTGTTCCTGAGTTTAATGTTGGTTTGTGGGTTAGTTTTGCGATGATTACTTTTGGTACTGTTTTGTATGTTGTTGTTAATAAGGATATGTTGAAGGGGAAGGTGTTTTGAATAATGGTTAAAAAGAAGTCTCAGTTTACTTTTTTTGATTGGGTGACTGGTAATAGTTTTGTTCGTGGTGGTTGGCGTTGGTTCTTGCGTCACGCTTTGTTTTTTAGTATTGTTGGTATTGTTGTGTTGTTTATCTTGTATTTTAATATTCTTGAAGCTCGTACTTTGTTGCCTGATGGTTATCATAGCGACCCTAAGTTGACTACTATGAGTGAGTTTTTGTGGTTTATGATTGGTGGTTTGATGTATCTTAGTTTCACTGGTATTAAGAGGTTGTTTCGTAAAAAGAAAAAGAAGCGAGGTCGTAATTAATGGGTCGTAAGAAAAATTCTAGGTGGAAGCGTTTGAAGAAGTGGTTTGATGGTCTTAGTGGTAGGCTTCGTAATGGTATTTTGTTGACTTTTGCGAGTGTTTTTTTTGTTTTCGTGCTTAATGGTATTCTTGATTTGTTGCCTGAGATTGTGAGTCCTTTATTGAGTATTATTATTGGTATTGTTGGTTTGTTAGTGCTTGGTTTTTTGGGTTTTGGTAAGTTTGCAGGTGGTAAGAAATGAAGAAGAGTTTTTTTAGTCGTTTTGTTGAGTGGCAGAATTACGTTCATTATTTGATGCTTGCTGGTAGTGTGTTTATTATTCATTGGTTGACTGATGTGCTTGGTGTTGAGGCTCAGGCTGTTAGTATGGGTGGTTTGGCTTGGGTTTGGTTGGCTTTGTTTTATGCTGGTGGATTGTTAGTGTTTGATAGCATCATACACGCACTGTTTTGGTATGCACCAAAAGGTATTCGTTGGAGGGATTAGAAGATGGAGTGGTATGAGATTTTGGGTTGGGGTGTTGTTGTTGTTGCTGGCGTGCTCTTTATTTTGAGGGTTACAGGTGTGATTGGATGAGGGTTGTGCAGGCTAAGAAAGGTATTGCTTTGCGTGTTGCTTTGTTAGTTCTTACTTTGTTGTGGACTGGCTGGCTTGTTTTTAAGAATGTGAGTGGTAGTTTGTTGGATAATTATGTTACTATATTATTGTTGTATTTTCAAGTGTTTTTTCATTGGAGGTTTGATTAAGAATGGTTGTCAAAGTCAAAGGTCATAAGCGTAGTGGTGGTAAGGTTAAGGTTAAAGCTCATAAAAGGAGTAGTCCTCACGTTGATGATTTGCCTTTCAAAGCTGGTGATGATGTCAAGAAGAAAAGTGGCAGTAAGAAATATTCTGCTGGTTTGAAATCTATGGCTAAAAGGGAGCCTAAGCCTAAGTATAAGGTTGGTGATGTTGTTGGTCTTGCTGGTAGTACTAAAGAGATTCGTTTGACTAATTTTTATGTTGAGCGTGGTGTTCCTAAGTGGGAGGGTATGGTTATTCCTGTTCGTGGTAGTATTGAAGTTCCTATTTATGTGAAGGAAGAGGATATTAGAAAGTTAAAAAAAATTGATAGTAAGGAGAAGGTTTTTCCTGCTGATTTTAAGCGTGAGGTTCGTTTTGTTGATAAGGAGGGTAAGGCTGTTCGTTTAGATATTGAGTATGGTCGTACTGTTCCTAGTCAAGACCCTGATTTTAGTATTAGTGGTGATAGGGCTGGCTCTAGTGGTCAGGTTACTTTTGTTCCTAAGAATAAGGCTCAGGAGGAGCTTAATGCTTTGTGGAAGAAGTATCATTTAAAGAGTGATATTCCTTTTAGTATGGAGCAGGATGTTGATGACTTGATTGCTCGTATTAAGGATGCTGAAGATGATGAGCAGGATGATTTGGGTCTTGATGGTTGGCAACTAACTGCTATGAAGGAACTTGCTGAGGAGACTGGTGAGACTTTTACTGATGCTAAGGATGAGAGTTATGATAATCGTTTTCAAGATAGGGATGGTCTTTATTTGGAGGGTGCTGGCGAGTATATTGTCTTTGAGAGTTATGATGATGCTGAGAACGCTTGTCGTGATTATGTTGAGGAGCAACTTGAGGAAGAACCTGAGTTGTTCACGCAGAGTTGGCTTGATAATTATAGGGAGATAAATGCTGGTGATATTCGTTTTATTGCTGATGACCTTACTGAGATGGATATGGATAGGAGTGATGATGAGTTAAAGGAAGAGGCTGAGAGTAGGGGTATTGATGTTCCTGATGATTATGAAGAAAAGGATGATTATGCTTGGCGTGATGAGCTTCGTGATGAGATTTACAATGACCACGAGAGAGAATTAGAGCGTGATGGTAAGGGTTATTTGGTTGATGATATGGGCTTATATACTGAGGAAGATTTTAACAAGCAAGGTTTTGTTCATATTGATACGAAAGAAGCTAGTGAAAGTGCAGTGAGAGAGGATGGTGTTGCTCATTTCTTTGCAGGTTATGATGGTAATGAGATTGAGTTGCCTAGTGGTGCTTATGCTTATAGGGTGAACTAAAAGATGGCTAATTGGTTTGATGCTTTGTGGAGTAGTGCGACTGACGCTTTTCGTTTTGGTAATTTGATTAAGCGTTTGTTGTATTTTTTGTTGTTTGGTTTTTTGTTGGGTTTTACTAAGTTGGTTAGTAATCTTGATGTTGTTGGTCAGAGTGGTGGTGGTTTTGTTGGTGTTTTGAGGGCTTTTGGTAGTAGTTTGCGTTTTGGTTTGGGTACTGCTCATACTACTGCTTGGGATATGGTTGTTAATCTTCGTGATTTTTGGGCTAGTAGTAGTGTTGGTAGTTTGATTGCTGGTTTTTTCTTTGTTGTTGCTCTTGTTGGTTTTTATTTTCAGCCTGTTAGTTTGTTTGTTAATTTGGTTGATGGTAAGGGTAAGCGTGAGACTGGTGATAAGAGTGGTAATGCTACTAGTGGTTTGGTTCGTTTGGTTTTTACTGTTGTTGTTGTTTTGGTTGTTAGTATGGTTGTTTTTTACAAGGGAGTTAGTGGTAGTTTGATTGGTAATGATGTTAATGTGACTGGTGATGTTCTTGAGGTTTTGCCTGAGTTAAATGTTAGTTTTGATGATGATGGTGTTGTTCCTGTTGTTACTGGTAATGTTACTTATGTTGATTTATTGGGTGGTGGATGATAATGAAAAAGTTAATGGTTATTTTGGGTTTGTTGATTGTTTTGATGGTTGCTAGTGTTAGTGCTGATTTAGTTATAACTGATTATGAACCATCTAGTTTGGTTAATATTGATTTTGGAGAAAGTCAATTATTCACTATAAATGCTACTTATAATGAATCCGAAGATACTATAATTGATGTAATATGGAATATAGGACTTTTTTTTCTTCCAGAAGAGTCATCAATACTAGGAAATGGCAATTTGTATTCTAGTGCGACAGTTAGTTGGGATGATTATTCTT
>Ga0180435_10003473_pt1 | contig 15742 bp, 14 predicted proteins | sample SS_ome_3_FD_132467 | JGI IMG/M metagenome (GOLD analysis project Ga0180435, IMG submission 132467) | Hypersaline lake sediment archaeal communities from the Salton Sea, California, USA - SS_3_S_1 metaG | ecosystem: Environmental > Aquatic > Non-marine Saline and Alkaline > Hypersaline >... | reverse complement strand
GTAGCCTTTTTTATTACGGATTAAAAGTTTAACTGGTCTTGGTTACTAATCGGGTTAACCTATACTCTATTGCCATATAATTTCGTAATGCATAAGAAAGTTCTTTGTTGTTCCTGGTTAAAATAGGGGTTCAAGCAATCCCGGCGGAAGGGGGTCAACTTTGTCGTTTTTTCCACCTGATGATTATAACTTGATATAGATTATGGGGTAACCTATTAAATTACAGATAATCAGAGATATAACCTAATTAATCAAGCGCTTATTTTACCGAATATAAAATAGTTATCAACATTTATAACAAACTATTGCACATTACCATATTCCTTTAAATAACAGCTATTTATAGCGTGCTGTCGACGTATGTGTCGGCTATTAATTCTTTGCATTATATCAAATTCCGTTAGTTCTATCGTCAGCGCGAAGCTTAGCCATTCTTTTATATCTCTCGCAGACAGCAAGGGTAACTCAATAAAGTTGAGCAATTTTTCCTTAAGCATGAATCCCATAGTCATGATATTCAATGCTACCTGATGATACCAAGCCAACCATTTGAGTGTTTGGAACTGGTCTATTCCCAAAACAGATTTTGCCTCCTTGAAACTATGTTCAATAAAGAACCTCTGAGCTTACATATATGCCAGGGCTTTAGGAGTATACTGCACCAAATCTGCATTGGTGAAGGAATATTTTATGTCATACCCGGATTTGGTTTTTAATTTGCGTACTACCAGAAGCCTTCGCTCAATCAGTTTCTGATTCTTGTTCCAGATATCCGCTTGTTTGAAGTGAAACAGACCTTTCGGGAGTCCTTTAGCTGTGTTGCGGACTTTGATCTCCTCCCAGTCATCCTGCTCAAGTCCGGAAACATAATCTGATACCTGGCTGTTGGCTGTTTTACCAACATTACCATTATATTGCCAGCCAACACCTACGCTCATATCTCCTTTTTTTCCACCCCCGTTTCATCAATCACAAAACCGGTAAACTTTGACTTCCTCAAGCTGTTACTGATCTGAATCGCCGCAATATCAATAACGTTATGATAGCTCCAGTTGGAATCCGAAATGAAATGTTGCATCCGAAAATAGTTTTCCTCTTGCAGCGTATCGCAGATTTCTTCCAGGTTACAATGCCTTGTTTGAAGCATCCCCTGTGTGTAGTGCACAGCACTTTCAAAGAACCTTTTTGTTTTGTTTTGGAAAAACATCTGATCTTCAGATAGATAATCAGCCACCCTGCTGTAAGCAGCTGTTAGTGTTTTTCCATAATCTTTTGTACTTTTAACTTGAGTTGAACATACCTTTAAGGTACGAAAATCATGTTTTTCGATGCCCCTGAAAGCCCAGTGTTTTCAGGGGTTTTATCAACATTTTGGTAATCTGTCAAAGTAGAAATAGTTACGAAAAAAGCAAGTCAGGAGCAGAAATGTTAAGATTCGTATTCTTATCATGTGTTTTTCTGGATATTGCTCAATTTATCGAAAAGAAGTTATTGGAACAAAAATATATTAATCAGGTTTGAAACACAATAATCTGACATTCCGGCTAACTGTTTTTATATTGGGATTTGTTTCGATCGTGATGGTTCTGCTGATAGGCTATCATTACAGTACCACAAAAAAAGCTATGCTGGAGAATGTGGAGGCTACCATCAGATCGTTGACCAGAAACGCCGAGGTCATTATCTGGGATGAACTTGAAAAGATAGAAGCTGTAGCCGGGAATTATTCCGCATTTCTGTTCAACAGGACTTTCGAGAACAGAGAGCTACTCAGGCGGATGCTTGACAACCTGGTACAAACCGACAGCCTCATAGCCGGGGCATCTTTATTAGTCAGATCGGAGGAAGGGCCCCTTCTTTTAGAGTACCAAAAAGGCAGTGCTGCCTTTTTTGTTCGGGAGGATCTGCAGTACATTAAGCTAAAATCAGAGTCCTACAGGCCGGATGCATGGAGTGGTCCCCATTTTGATCCGCTTTATAAAGAGCAGGTCGTTTCCTATGAACAAAGAGTGTATCGCATGGATAAGGACCAGCCGGCAGAAGCGGCAGGGATTGTGGTGGATATTCCGCTTCAATGGATCAATCAGATTATAAACAACATACGGGTGTATGATTCCGGGGAGGTTTTCCTGGTTTCAGGGGATGGGACCTTCATTACGCATCCGAACCCGAAATCCGCGGGTCAGCGAAATATTCGGGATCTTCTTACAGAAGTCAATTCGGAGAAGGTCTCCTCCATCATTGATTCCATCTTTGCCGGAGCCGGCGGCTATGCGGAGTTACAGCCTGAGGATCTTTTCGAGGAGGAAGGGCTGATTACTTATCAGCCCCTCTTTGACACAGGGTGGTCTATTATCATAACCTTCAGGAAGGCAGAGTATATGGCCAGTGTATACCGGGAGACCCGGCGACTGATCATGATCGGAACGATATCACTGCTTTTGCTGGCTTTGCTGATTTTTGGGATCATACGCTGGTTGACCAACCCCCTGGTACAGTTGACCAGGCTTACCGAACGGATCCGTCAGGGCCAATTCAATACCAGTCTGCCAGAAAAAACCACGGGAGTTGAAGCAATGCAATTCTCAGAGACCATCCGCTCCCTTCAGACGGAACTGGGCAGGTACATTGATAACCTGACGGCCACGATCTCCGAAAAGGAAAAGATTGAAAGTGACATCCGGATTGCCAGTGATATACAGGCTGAACTGATCCCTGACTCCTTTCCAGACCCGGACACTATAAATGGTTTTGATATCTATGGGAAAATACTACCTGCACGATGGGTCAGCGGTGATCTCTTCGATATACTCCGTCTCGATGAAGATCATCTTTGCTTCGTGATAGGAGATGTGACGGGAAAAGGGGTACCGGCCTCCCTTTTTATGGCTATCACCAGGACCCTGGTACATACAGAATCCAGGAGAATCCGGGAACCTGCAGGAATTGCGGAAGCCGTAAATGATCAGTTAAGTGAACGGAATCCAAGCAGTGTATTTGTTACTCTCTTCCTGGGGATACTGGAACTTAGTACAGGCACTCTGGAATATTGCAATGCAGGTCACCTGTATCCTTTTGTTTTAGATCATGGTAGCGGTATTCGGTTATTGGACCAGAATCATGGACTTCCGTTAGGACTGTATGCTGGAAAGAAGTATCGATCTGATTCCATTAAACTTTTGAAAAACAGTGCGTTGTTTTTGTATTCCGACGGGATTATCGAAGCTGAGAACAGTGAAGGTGAATTCTTTGGCGCAGAGCGTTTAAAAGAACTCCTGGAGCGTATTGCCCAGCGTAAGATGGATTCAAAAATACTGGTTTGGGATGTGTTCAAATATTTGGAAAGGTTCATAGAAGGGGAGTCACAAATTGATGATATGACCCTGCTGGTACTAGCAAGAACTTGAATTTTAATAAAAGGAGTGAAATACAGACTTCAAATAAATAACCGGATCAGTGAGATCTCCAGACTTGAAGATCTGATGCAGGAACTGGAAAACCGGAATAACCTGACCGAACGCTTGCTCCATGAAGTGAATCTGATAATCGAAGAATTGGTTTCAAATACTATTCTTTACGGTTATCCCGTGGAAGAGGAAAACAAACACCATATAGATATAGAAATCATAGTAAGCAGGAAATCACTGAGGATTCATATCTCAGATGATGCATTTCCATTTAATCCTCTCGAATCAGGCCTGAAAGAAAGTAATAAAGCCAAAGAGATCTCGGAGGTAAATGTCGGGGGACTGGGACTGGGACTGGTGGGTTATTATTCCGATGAGATCAAATATGCTTATTTGCAGAACAGGAATCATATTTGGATTGTTAAGTATTTCACCTAATTATTTTAGCTAACTTTATTTGTAAATATTTATACATACAAAATAAACGATAATCACCATGAATATTCTTAAAAATTCAGTGGATGAGACAATTGTATTGGATATTGAAGGTCGTTTGGATACGACCAGTTACCCCCAGCTGGAAGCCTATATGGGAGACTTATTAAAACAGGGAGCGACCAAGATCGTACTGAATCTTAGCTCACTCGATTATATTAGTAGCAGCGGTTTGCGGGTGATCCTGAAGACATTAAAAGAAATTGATCAGAAAGGAGGAGCCTTATACCTCTGCGGTCTGAATGACCATATCATGGAGATTTTCGAAGTTTCAGGATTTACGGAGCTTTTTCAGATCTATTCTACCAGGGAAGAAGCACTGAACAACATAGATTCCTGATTACCAAGCATAACATAAAAATCATGGATAATAATTATCAAACACAATCCGGATACCTGACGATCCCCGAAGAGATTTTTCTGCTTTCACTATATGAAAAGGAAGGAGACACCTCCCTGATTCACAGAAAAACATTTGACCTGGTGCTGGCCGGATCGATACTAATGGACCTGGCAATGCGCAATTGTATAGATACCGATCTGGAGGTGCTATATCCGGACCGGATCGAACCCACCAACGATTTTGTACTGGACGATGTACTAATGGAAATCGGTACCCGTGGAAAGAATCATCAATCTGTTTCCTACTGGTTGAACCGGATCAGTCTTAAAGCCGACGAATTCCGTGACCTGATCATTACCAGTCTGCTGAAAAAGGGGATTTTACGCATTGAGAATAAAAAAATCCGATGGTTCTCTACAGCCTTGAAATATCCTGTGCTTGGCAATGCAGAAGTACAGGAGATCCGTTCAAGGGTTCGAGAAGTAGTGGAACATGAATCCGGAATACCCGATATCAGGGATATTGTGATCATCAGCCTGGTGGCAAACAGTAATTTATTGGAGCTTGTTTTTTCAAAAGATGAGCTGCAAAAACATACGCCCAGAATTAGCCAGATTGGAAAAATGGATCTGATTGGACAGGCTATTGCCGAGTCGCTCAGGGAGTCCATTGTCTCCAACATTAAAACAAGGACCAGAGAATTACTTGGACTAAAGGATCAAAGCCCTGAGGAGAAGCTGGAACCTTTGATCGAAGAGATTAAAATGAAATTTGGTATAGAGTCAGATGAGCGCTTGCCTGAATGGCTGCGGAAGGGAACTGGACAATACCTGAAAACAATCGATTTTGTAAGGTCAAAGGGAACAGCAAATATCGTTTACAACACCTATACAGGTAAATATTCTGTAAGGAACTATTCCCAGCACATGCATATTTTTGGGTCCGGACAATAAGTAAGGACCTCCATAAACATTGAAGAGATCTGAGAGTATAGCATTTCCAAACCGGGGGTTACCGAAGGTTTGCTTTTCGGGGAGGATACCCTTGTATTTAAGGTCATGATCAGGATGTTTGCCCTCACCGGGCTGAAGGGCGATTCACCCTACCTGAACCTGAATTGTAATCCTTTAATTTGAAGAACCTCAGGTGCTCCATATTAGTAGATACAATTGCTTTCATAAGATTTGATTAAATTGTTTTTAATTTTAAACCAAAGGTGAGGCAATCAAATGGAGTGTCCGCTCTGTATTTTATTCAATACGTTCGGAATTCAGGTAGGGCTTTTTGGTTGAAATATGCTCCATCAACCGGTCCGTGAAATCGGTCGTTGTACCAGGGTCCAGCAATGCAGGTTTATCATCGAGGGTTTCCTGTGTTGCCCTGGTCTGATATATGTTCTGTTAAAAAGCTTCATATCTTGCATCATTGGTAATAGGAGCCACCAGGGGATCGGTGTATCTCAGTAGCAGGAGGGAGACAGAATTGTCAATTGCATTCACCACCCAATCAAAGGCTCTGTCAGCATCCCCCTGAGCTGCACTCCGCAACAGGCCTCCGGGCCAGGCTTCTTTTCCTCTGGCATGGTGAACTCAAATTAGCATTAAGTTAAGCATTAAAATATCTCTCTTAACTTTTGCCAGTTCGGAGTCCGGTTAGGTTGAAGACTTACAAGTTGTTCCGCTATGATGACGAAGTTGTGTCTCCGTCATACTACTATGATATCTGCCTGCGCATGTGCAGGCTCTTAGCTTAACGCCCTGGTTATTCTGCCATGTTACCAAAGGTATAGAGCAGCCCGATCCCGGTTAAGAAATTAGTTTGTAGTTCATCAATCTGGTCAAAATCGTATATAAGTGTTGACATCAGGCTTACAGTAATCGCCTTGAATACCTTTGCGGATAAGGCAAGATCCAGTCGATGATCCCATCTATTTGTTTCAAGTTCCTGGAAATTGACAAAAAGTTCATACCTGGCTTTAAAGTGGATATTTTCAACCAGATCCTTTTCAAAGCTGGCCGCTACTTTGGCTGCAAGCCATTCATTACGCACAGTCTCCCCGACTTCGACTCCATAATTACCTGAAAGCTGATTATGCAGAGTGGTATCGGTTACCAGGGTTATCCTTGGTGAAAAAGGCGCGATCCTCAGGCTGAAAAATTCATTTGGCTTGTATTCCACCCCCCAGGAGGAAGTGATAAATGCCGGTGCCAGGAATTTTGAAATCAATGCCCTGGTTTCAGCACCATTATCATCCGTTCCGAATTGATAGCCCTTGGCGAACTGCGTCTGGAAGTTGAGCGCTGTGAAAAGGTTCCAATTTTTTGAGATGGTATAACCCAGCTTGGAGTCCATATAGATCAGATCATTACTTTTTCGTGCGTTTTGATCCTTGTTTTTTAAAATTCTATACTGGAGATCTAATGCATTGTCCCAGCCAATTTTATCTTTCTTATAATTCCAGTTCCCCAGGAATAGGGCTGACAAAGAGATGTTGTTGGTTCCCCCACCTGTCCAGTTTGAACTGAACGCGGCAGTATTGAAATTGAACCCTGTCCTTTCCGAATGCTGCCAATAGGTGGTATCCTTCTCCTGGCCATATAAGATCCCTGCTGTCAGCAGAATGGCCAGGATCATCCAAATTTTGTTTGTTTTCATTTCTTTCGTTTAAATCAAAGTATAATTAAGTGTACACATATGTAATGGAGCGTGCGCATTATACATCCAGCTGCTGATTTACAGCGAAGAGATTTGATCAATAGATCAGCTTAAAATCATTGAGCAACAGCTCGCTTCCCGGTGCCCCTTCAAACAGGGCCCCACCGGCGCTGCTTGTGAATACTACAGAGATATGAGTTGGAGTTTCATCCCCTGTTCCCCAGACCCCGTTGGTAGGGACCTGGTAGGAAGGAGGGTTGTCCGGTTCCCCGTAGACCAGAGGCAGCGTCAGTTCGGTCCAGTCCGGCGTGGCTTCACCCGTTCTGTACCAGGCCGTAGCCACCCTTTTCCAGGGTTCACTGCTCCGGTCTTCAAGCAGCACGTACATATCTGCCGAGTCCTTTCCAGCGATCAATTTTCCGAAGCCGTTGGTCATTTGCCCGCCCGGTGTGTACTGGTACATCACACTGAATGATTCGGGCCGCGCAATAAAAGGGGTGCCGAACTGAGGACTTTCGGGAGGATTGGCCAGGTTTAATTCAAAGGTACCGGTAAACAATGATCCGGCGGCAATTCCCTGTCCTACCAATTGTGCGAGAGCGTTGAGTTTCAGCGTAGTCAGCTGTGCAGCGGTATCATTGCCCAGGACAAGTGGAAGTGTATTCGCATCCCCCAGGGTCACTACACCTTCATTACCCGTGCACCAGATGAGATCATCCGGACCGTTTCCAATCTGAATATAGTCTGCAGCAGTAACATACCACTGGTCAAAACCGGAATTAGGAAGCTGTATTTCCGGGGCATCGGTTCTGACAGACACGGTATAAGCTGCCTGTGATCCGTCCTCGGCCGTAACTGTGTAAATTACCGGAAGTGAATAATCCATCACCTGGTCGATTCCGGGATTGATCGTGGCGAAATTAGAATAGGTCAGTTCTGTCGGGATCATGGCAGTAATATCGGCTTCATCCGATACAGTGATCCGGATCAGCAGACTATCATGAATGATTTGGCTGGCTCCAAGCTGCAAAGGTAATGTAAACGTGAGGATTTTATTGAAAGACGATTTTCCAAAATAGTCCTCTTTAATGCATGAGCTTAGTATAATGACAGCCAGGAAATATAAAACAGTTAACTTTTTCATAAGGCTTTAGAAATAGGTAACAAAACCAAGATTTAATTGTAACAGGTCGATTTTAAGGTCCAGATCTGCAGAGCTAACAATGACATCGGGCATGTCGGTCTGGGTTATTTCAGTAACAGTAACCCCAATTCCGGCAATATTCACGGAGACTTCAACCGCAAAGTTTCTCATGACAAAGGCCAGCAAACCGGGCCTGATACCCAAACTCAATCCCCATTCATCTGTAAGTTTCCGGGTGATGATGTCGTTGGTATTGGTTTCTTCGATGGACTGATCTATAAAAAATCCAAGTTCCGTCTGTATCACCAGGTTAAATCGTTTGTTGGGAGTCAGGGGAAGGTGGTTTTTAATAAAAGGTCTTACGGAATAGGACGTGCTGTGGAATTTGATATTCGAAATATCACCTGAATTGGGATCTTCATAATCCCCTTCACGATTCGTCGCCCCCACCATTAATCCCAACCCGATAAAGAAGTCGTCTTTTAATCCATAGGCACCATCCAGTCTGAGACTGAATTGGTCACTTCCTTCCGTGAGGGCGGTTCTGAGCAGCTGGTTCTGATTTTCGGCTGACTTCAGGTTCAGACCCAGAGTACCACCCACGAAGAAATCTCCTTTGTCCAGTCGAACATCAATTTCAGTTCCCGGGTAGTTTTTTATGCTGTCTTGCTGACCATAGGTCAGTTGGGCAAGAATCCCCAACATTAAGCCTGTGTAAAATAATTTTCTATTCATCTTTTATAATGATTTTATTTCGAAAGGGATCAACCCAATCATATTAATTGGCAAAAATGCCACTTTCGTCCAGTTCCTGTTGACCCTTTGCAGTCACATAGGGAATAAAAATCGAAATAATACCTTTCATATAGATCGGCTTTGTCTCAGTAAACGACTTTTCACTGTCATACAGTTCACAATGGATAACCCAGGTTGTAAACAAGTTTGTCAATTGAAACAGGAATACTTCATAGATATTGTCGATTAGGATACGGGACTGCAATGATCCCGATTGAACGAGTGCTTCGATGGTATTCCGGATGTTCTCACGATTGTATGAATATGTTTCCTGGATATGTGTCCTAATTTCATTGTTGTTTTTCATTGATGATACGATATACCTCATCGCACAGCGATACTCGTATTGAAGGTCCATTACCCTGGATGATGTGCTTATGAATGAATTCAAGGAAATGAGGGAGGAGTTTCTTCTTTCTCGCAATTCCACCAGTTTGTTTTCATATTCCCGTGCAATTGCAATGAAAAGCAGGTCTTTATTACTGAAATGATATGTTAAGCGACCAAGCGTGGTATCCAGACGTTCTGACAAATTTGTGAGAGTAATCTGAATGCCGCTTTCATTGAAAATTTTCCTGGCGCTGCTTATGATCTCTTTACGAGACTGTTTTCCTTTTTCATAAGTCGTCATAGCCATAAAATTTATTTTTTCCAAAATGATTAAACAAAAAAGAAATTTTTTTGTTTTCAAACATATTAAGTTTTTTATCATGTAATTGTTCTCGAAAAACAAACTTTGATTGGATATTGATTCTCAACTTATGGTAATTGAAAAACATAGCGTTAACCTGATAAAAGCTGCTGTTTTCAGTGGCTTACTCAATGGGATTATCAATGGGATCATCAACTGGTTCCAGGTAAAAGATAATACGGAACTGTTTTTAACGGTCGACAGTATTTCAAGCGGGAGTCACACTGTTTTGGGAGGGGCCGTGATCCTGGCGACAACACTGGCCATTATTCTAACGAGCATCGGTTACTTCACATTCAAAGCTCCTGATAAACCCTCCTACTTTCCAGGTGTTTTCTTGCTGACCCTTAAAAATGCTTTTTTCACCTTTGGTATTCTGACCACATTATCTATTCTGCTGCAAAGAGTTGCAGGATCAATATCAGTTACTTCCGTCACCGCGGCCTTTATTGTGGCCATGATTGCTGCATTGGTTGCGGGTACCATTGATTATATGACGAAAAAAGAACTGCTAAGACGTTGATTCATTATCTAAATTCAATATTATGGAGTTCACCAATCTGTTCGATTTACAAGGAAAAGTTGCGGTTGTCACAGGAGGTGGCAACGGCATAGGTAAAGCCAGTTGTCTGATGCTGGCAAAGGCTGGTGCTGCGGTAGCCGTAAGTGACCTGAAAGTTGAGGATGCCCTTAAGGTGGCTGAAGGAATAAAGCGAAACGGAGGTAAGGCCATTGGAGTATCATGTGATGTGACAAAAGATGAAGATCTGGTAAACCTTGTTGAAACAACAGTCAGAGATCTGGGCGGTGTCCATATCCTGGTCAACAATGCCGGCGGTGGCGGTGGCGGGAGGGAAAATCCCCATAAAATTTCTGTAGATGATTTTGCATGGCGTTTCCAGTTAAATGTTTTCAGCGCATGGAGGCTTTCTCAACTTTGCGTTCCGCACATGAAAAACGAAGGATACGGTTCCATTATCAATATTACCTCCATGAGCAGTATCAACCGCAGTCCGAATATGAGTGCCTATGCAGCTTCAAAAGCTGCCATAAACCACATGACAGCAAATCTTGCCATGGACTATGGCCTTGACAATATACGTGTGAATGCTGTTGGTCCGGGAGCTACCAGGACAGACGCACTGGCTTCAGTTCTTACTCCGGAAATCGAGGCAAAGATGCTGGCTCATACACCCATCAAACGACTGGGTGAGGTGGATGATATTGCCGGAGCTGTTTTATACTTCGCCACACCTGTTTCACAATGGGTCAGTGGACAGGTGTTGTTTGTAAATGGTGGTGGCATCCAGACATTAGACTAATGAATATGCCACCCTTATATCCTGTTTTAATTCTTTTTGCCCAAGCTAATAATTTTATTCACCATCCAAAATGCGACATAAACCCATAATAGTCCTGATTTTTATGATTGCCTTCTTGCCGGCAAAAGCACAGGAATTCAAAATCGGAATAGTAACCGATTTCCCGCAGTCGTTCGAAATTGATTCAATTCTAAGGATGATGGTGAATCAGATTGATCAGACAACCGGAACCGGGAAAGCAGTAATATTTGCATCGGCTGATGTATCCTACAACAATACAAGTTTTGAAGAGGCTGCCGAAAATTATAGTCAATTGGCAGAAAGAATCGACCTGGTAATATTGATCGGAGGCATCAGTATAAAAGGAGTTACCAGCCTGGAACACTTCCCGGTACCAACCTTCGGTTTGGGTGTAATAGATCCTCTTATCCAGGAATTTCCTTATCAGGAAGGAAGGTCCGGAACCCCGAATTTTACCTACATCTGGTCGACAAACGGCCTCGAAGTTGACCTGACAGAATTCAAAAAGATCGTTCCTTTTGAACATCTGACCCTCCTCGTTAACCCGGGTACGGCATTGTCGCTGATTTCAGAGGGTCACAACGAGGGTATAATCAAACTGGAAGAAGAACTCGGTGCTACGATCAGCATCCTTGAAATGGAGGAAGACATCCATTTAGCTCTTGAAGAGTTGAGCCATGAAACAGATGCGGTTTATATTTCTGATCTGGGTGTGCGGTCGAATGACGAAATCAGGGAGCTGGCCAATCAATTAATCGAAAAAGGATTACCATCCTTCACGGGAAATGAATGGCATGTTAACCAGGGTATTTTGGCCTCCATGGCCGGAGATAACAGTTTTGGCCGGGTGATACGAAAACTCGGGGTTATGGTGGATGAGGCACTTGCAGGAAAACCCTTGGAAAAAATGGAAGTGAGAACGTTTTATGATGAGAGGCTGTTTATCAATGAAAATACAGCCAATGCCCTCAAGCTCACATTTCCATTCGAGGTTTTATTCACTGCAAAATCGGTAAAAGTAGATGCGGGAATGCCTGTATATTCCCTCTCAGACATTCTGGAGCTGGCTTTCGAAAATAACCTGAGCATTTCCATTTCGAACCAGGATATCGAACTGGCCATTCAGGAGGTCAACTTTGCCAGAGCCGCCGTATTGCCCAACCTTGAACTTTCCGTGAATGGCCGGCAGATCAATGAAGAAAGTGCCAATGCGGCCTCTAACCAGCCACAGAGCCTTTTGAACGGACAGTTACAGCTGGACCAGGTCATCTATTCACAAAAAGCCTACGCAGGGATCAGGATCGCCAAGTATTATCAGAAGGCTCAGGAGTACCTGACCGAGGCGGAGATCCTTGAGGTGATGCTGAATACCTTTAACGACTACCTGAATGTACTTGCGGCAAAATCTATTCTTGCTATTGGACAGGAAAATCTTGATAATCTGAAAATAAATCTGAATACTGCCAGGATGCAGGTGGAGTCCGGAGCCCTGAGTCGCACTGAACTTTACAGATGGGAAAGCGAGGTGGCACTGGCTAATCAGGAAGTCGTGGAGGCTTCAACCAACCTGATGGAACTAAAGGGAAGCCTCAATAAAAGGCTGGCCTATGTGCTTGAAAAAGAGTTCGATATTGAAGATATTTCCGTTGACGATCAGGTGTACATGCAATTCCGTTCCGGAATAATAAGTCAATATGTTGAAACCGCACAGGACATCAGTATCCTGATGGATTTCCTTGTGGATGAAGCGATGAATTCAAATCCCAACAAGAAATACCTTGTACAACAGATCAATGCACTTGACATAAAACGAAAACAGGATAAACGATTGTTCTACTCCCCCGATATTGCATTACAGGCCGGAATGACGCAGGTTGTTGCGAGGGGGGGTGCCGGTTCGGAACCTTTAGCAGGCCAGGAATTCATCGATAATACATGGAACGTTGGTGTGGGGCTGAGATACCCCATATTTTCGCAAATGCGACGGAAAACAAATCTCAAGGCTTCCACCATTCAGCTTGATCAACTGAACAATACCAGGATCCAGCTCAACCAGGAACTGGAGTTGGCTGTTCGGACAGCTTTGCTGAGCGCTGTTGCAGCCTCAACCAACATTGATTTCAGCAGGATTGCCTCCGAAAACGCTGAGAACAATTTCAAACTCATGCAAATACGCTACAGCGAAGGGGATATTGATATCACACAATTGATTGACGCACAGCGAAATTCAATTCAGGCCAAACTCCGGTATGCCGTGTCCGTGTATGATTTCATCAGGAGCCAGCTCAATATTCAATATGCGGTGGGATTTTTCCCTATACTTTCTGATGAAAACAGAAATGAAGAATTCAGAACAAGGTTTTTAATGTATCAAAATACCAATCCCAATGAATAATCAGTATCAAAAGGTTGTAATTCTTGCTTTCGTGCTATCCTTAGTTCTGGGGGCATGCAATCAGCAGGAAGATGAAAAGGAAGAAGTTTTAAGACCTGTAAGGTACCTGGTGGCCGGTTCTTCCGAAACGAAAGAGCAAAGGACATTTAGTGGTTTTGCCCGGGTAGGGAGCGATGTAACGCTGAGCTTCAGGACCTCAGGGATCATCAGTGAAAAAAATGTCGTGAAAGGACAATCTGTCAAAAAAGGGACTCTTCTTGGGAGGCTCGATAACGTTGAAGCACAACTGGCTTACGAAAAGGCGCTTTCTGAACTGGACAGGGCTCAATCTGACCTGAGTACTTCCGAAACGAATTTTAACAGGGTCAAATACCTTTATGAGCAGGGAGCCAAACCCCTGATTGAATACGAAAATGCCCGAAACTCATATGCAAGTGCCAAATCTCAGTATGAAGCAGCGCTGAGAAATGTGGAGATTCAAAAGACGCAGATGGATTATGGATTTATTTACGCTCCCCGGGATGGGATCGTTCTCGAATCCGATGGAGACGTGAATGAAAGAGTGAATTCCGGGCATGAATTTGTTGTGCTTAATGTATCGGATGGCCGCATGAAAGTAATCGTTAATCTCCCGGAGGTGGTCATCAACCGCACCCGGTTGAACATGCCCGTTGAGATCCGGTTCCCCGTGATCGAGGGAGCCACTTTTAAAGGGAAAGTCATCGAGATCTCCCCCGATATTTCAGATGAGTCAGCTACCTACCCGATTGATGTGGAGATCATTGATCCATCAGAAGAAATACGTCCGGGAATGGCTGCCAATGTTGTATTCGATTTCACAGAAGATAAGCAAACAACCGGTGATCAGATCATTGTTCCCGTGAATACAGTCGGAGAAGATGCGGATGGAAAATTTGTATTCACAGTGGTGGCCGGCGACGAGACAAACGGGACGGTGCAAAAACGGCACGTGGAAATCGGGGCGTTAACCACCGCAGGTTTTGAAGTACTCAGCGGTTTGTCCACCGGGGATAAAGTAGTAACCGCGGGGCTTCAAACCCTTCTTGACGGGCAAAAAGTAAGACTTCAGTAAACACCACCGATATGAATGTCACAAAGTTCTCCATAGAAAGGAATCGCGTCATAATCAGTTTGCTGGTGGTCGCTGTTGTCATGGGCCTGGTATTGTACCAGTCTCTTTCAAGAGACAGCATGCCTCCCTACACGGTAAGGGTAGCCACCATTGTCACCTCCTTTCCCGGTGCCAGTCCTGAACGCGTGGAGCAACTGATTACAGATAAGATCGAAAAAGTAGCGCAGGAATTGCCTGAACTCAAAAGACTGGAAAGTACGTCGCGGACCGGTTTGTCGGTGGTAAAGGTGGAACTGCAGATGGAGGTTCCTCCAGATCAGTTGCAGCAGGTATGGGATCGCTTGAGGCGAAAGCTGGGAGCCATCACTGACTTGCCTTCGGAAGCTCGCTGGCAATTAAAAGACGATGGTATCGGAGAAGTGTTCGGGATCGCTGTCGGGCTGACCAGTGACGGATACTCCTTTGCTGAGATGAAAGATTATGCGGACAACTTGCGAAATGATCTGATCAAACTCGATGATGCAGCAAAGGTTGAAATCAATGGTGCCCAGGAAGAGAGGATCTATATCGAATTCGATAATGTAAGGCTGAAATCCTATGGGATCACCGCAGCCGGGTTGAGAAATATGATCAGTAACACCAATATTTTGAATTCGGGCGGTGAAATTATTGTGGATACGGAACGGATCATCCTTGAACCGACGGGGAATTTCAACACGCTTGATGATATTCGAAATATGCTTGTTCCTCTCGGACAAAGCGGGCAAGTTCTTAAACTGGATGATATCACAAGCATTAGACGTGGTTACGTGGATCCCCCAAGTCAGATTGTGAAAATCAACGGGCAAAAAGCACTTTCGCTCCACATTTCCCTGAAAAAAGGTGCGAATATCATACAACTGGGTGAGGATATCGATGCATTGCTGCAGGAATGGCAAAGCCAGTTGCCCATCGGGTTGGAAGCCTTCAGAATATCCTCGCTGGACAGGTATATTGACAAAAAGATCAGCGATTTCGTATCCAATCTTCTACAGGCGATCACCATTGTACTGGCCGTGATGATCTTCTTTCTCGGATTCCGGACCGGCCTGGTCGTTGCAAGCCTCATTCCCTTCGTTACCATTACCACGCTGCTCCTGATGGGTGTGATTGATATGGGATTGAACCAGATTACTCTTGCGGCACTGATCATGGCCCTCGGCATGATGGTAGATAATGGAATTGTTATGGCAGAGTCGATCATGGTGAAGATGGATAAGGGCGTGTCTAAGAAGCAAGCGGCGATTGATTCGGGTTCCGAACTCTTTGTTCCACTGCTGATCTCCACATTAACCACCTCGGCAGCTTTCCTTTCATTCTATCTGGCCCGGTCGGTAATGGG
>Ga0180435_10003472_pt1 | contig 15743 bp, 5 predicted proteins | sample SS_ome_3_FD_132467 | JGI IMG/M metagenome (GOLD analysis project Ga0180435, IMG submission 132467) | Hypersaline lake sediment archaeal communities from the Salton Sea, California, USA - SS_3_S_1 metaG | ecosystem: Environmental > Aquatic > Non-marine Saline and Alkaline > Hypersaline > Sediment... | reverse complement strand
TTTTATTAGATGTTGTTATTCTGGCTCTCACACCGGTTGTTGCTCTTGCATTGCGGGTAAGTTTGCCCTGGGCTGAACAGTATAATCTGGGTTTGCTTATCTATGTATTATTCTCGATTCCGGTAAAAATAATTGTCTTTAAGATCTTTGGGTTCTATAAAAGGTTGTGGCGCTATGCCAGTGTAGATGCCATTATTTCAATAGTTTGGGGTGTGGGAATAGCTAGTATCGTTGTTGCAGGATCTTTTTTCGCAGCGCTTGGTGCTGGTTTGGTGGATAAAGTGGCATTGCCGCGATCCGTGCCGATTATTGATGCAATGTTGACTTTAATTTTCATCGCTGCAACACGGCTGAGTTTACGTTTAGTACAGTACCAATCCGGCGTTGGTAGTAGGAATCAAGATGGAAAAAGGGTCCTCGTTGTTGGTGCAGGGGAAGCAGGACAAATGGTGGCCAGGGAAATTCATACAAGCCAATATATTCAGGATACCTTGGTTGGGTTTGTGGATGATGATCCGATTAAAATCGGTTCTATCGTCCATAATAAAACTGTTTTAGGACCGATAGATGATTTACCGAAGCTCATCGAATCTAAGAAAATAGATGAAGTGATCATTGCCATGCCTACGGCTCCAGGTGATGTGATCAGAAAAGTTGTAAACTTATGCGAAGGGAGTGGGGTATTAACAAAAACACTTCCGGGAATCTTTGAATTGATTTCTGGAGAAGTGACGGTCAGTCAACTTAGAGAGGTCCAAGTCGGAGACTTGCTTCGCAGACAACCTGTTCATTTTGGGGTAGAGCGGGTTGAAGAACTAATCCAGGGGAACAGAGTGCTTGTAACTGGAGCCGGTGGTTCGATCGGGTCGGAATTATGCAACCAGATAAGTCGATGTAATCCCGGAAAATTGTTTGCGCTGGGACATGGTGAGAACAGCCTCTTTATACTTCCTTCAAAAATTAAGAGTATGCCAACTAAGGACAAGAGTAATCAGTTTGAGATCATAATTGGTGATGTACGTGATTATGATAGGATGGAACACATTTTTGAGCGTACAAAACCAGATATCATCTTTCATGCAGCTGCACACAAACATGTACCACTAATGGAAGACAATCTGGAAGATGCAATTTCAAATAATATCCTTGGAACAAAAACTTTACTTGACTTATCCAAGAAATTCAACGTAGGAAAATTTGTTTACATATCTACAGATAAAGCTGTCGACCCGATAAATGTAATGGGCATGACAAAAAAGATTGGAGAGATGATGGTTTCCCAGGCCGCCTTGGATAGTGGGAAACCTTTTGTCTCCGTTAGGTTTGGTAACGTGTTAGGTAGTAGGGGTAGTGTTGTGCCTTTCTTTCAAAAACAAATATCTGCAGGTGGGCCAGTGACGATTACCCACCCGGATGTAGAACGATTTTTTATGACAATCCCTGAAGCTGTTCAGTTGGTATTGCAAGCTTCAGCTCTGGGTAAGACAAATGAAATCTTTGTGTTAGATATGGGTCAGCAAATTAAAATTAGGGATTTAGCAATTGAATTGATCCAATTATCAGGTCTTAAAGTTGGCGAAGATATTGATCTGGTTTATACTGGCCTACGACCTGGAGAAAAAATTTCAGAAGAACTATTCAGTTCAGAAGAACTAGCTATGGCTACTGAGCACGATAAGATACTTGCTGTAAATTACGAGGTAATTTCGGATAGAAATACATTCTTTAATTATATTGATCAATTAATTGATTTGGCTAGCAAGGGTGAAATTGGTAAAGCCCAGGAATTACTGCAGAATATGGCAGGATACAATATTCGGGCTTAAATCCGGGTTTTTGATCTGTTTACTATCGTCTTCAGAACAAATCCTATTTTTTTTACATTCACTTAACCCAATGGATCCTCTTTTCCATCATTGCACTCTATCATCTTGTTTATTAATATTCCTCAGTTTATCTGTTAGGTTGGGAGTAATAGTTTGCTCTTGAAATCTCCAACTCCAATTTCCCTGAGGCTTGCCAGGGTAGTTCATCCGGGCAGAGTTATCCAGACTGAGCAGATCCTGCAAAGGAGCAATCGCGAATACAGCTTTGGATGACCAGGCAGCCTTGATTAAATCCCAGGCGATATCCTCTCCTGTTGTATTTAAATACCGCTGCGCGAATGTCCGTTCTCCCTCTCCAATACGCTTAAACCAGCCAACGGCAGTATCATTATCATGCGTGCCCGTGTAGACCACACAATTTTCTTGATAATGGTGGGGAAGGAAAATATTTTTCTCCCCGCTGTCAAAAGCAAATACCAGGATCTTCATTCCCGGTAAATGGAACTGATCCCTGAGTTTGAAAACCTCAGATGATATTTCCCCCAAATCTTCAGCAATAATTGGCAATCCCCCAAATTCCTTTTTGACTTTCTCCAAGAAATCTGCTCCGGGGCCGGGTACCCAGCGGCCATGTACAGCAGTCGTTTCACTGGCTGGGATTTCCCAGTAATCTACAAAACCTCGAAAATGATCCAAACGGATAATATCAAATAACGAAAAGACGGACCGCAAACGATCCATCCACCAGCTGTAACCATCCCTTGCGTGTATATCCCAGCGATAAAGTGGATTTCCCCATAGCTGGCCAGTTTCAGAGAAATAATCAGGAGGTACGCCGGCTACTACAGTGGGGTTGCCTGTATCATCCAGGTACAGCAAATCCCTCTGGGACCAGGCATCGGCGCTGTCGTGGGCGATAAATATGGGGATATCCCCGATGATCTGGATACCTCGCTGATTGGCATACTCGCGAAGATCCAGCCACTGTTTAAAGAAAAGATACTGGAAGAATTTTTGGCGCTGGACAGCATAGGGATGATTTTCCTTAAATGCTTCCAGTGCTTCCGGAATGCGATCTCTGTACTGGGCAGGCCAGGCGGACCAGGGTTTTCCTCCATGGAATTCTTTGAGGGCCATGAAAAGAGCATAATCATCCAGCCAGGCAGCCTGGTGATTATAAAACAACCCCGCTTCCTTATGGTGTTTTTTCCCCGAATAGCGGAATTGTTCATAAGATTTGTGGAGAAGGTCCTGTTTCCAGTAGATAACATCGCCATAATCAACAGAATCAGGGTTGAATGCAGGTAGGGTGACCAGGTCATTTTCGTGAAGCCAACCTTCGGCAAGTAATTTATCAGGACTGATCAGGAAATGGTTCCCAGCGAAAGCAGAAAAAGTTTGATAGGGTGAATCACCGAAGCCGGTAGGCCCAAGGGGCAAGACCTGCCATAATCCAGTTCCAGTTTCAGCCAGGAAATCAATCCATTGATAGGCTTGTGGTCCAAGATCCCCGATACCGTAAGGACCGGGAAGGCTTGTGGGATGTAATAGAATACCGGATGATCGCTGTTTATCCATAACTTCTATGATCTATTGGATATTAACTTATTCTACGTTTAGGTAAACTTGGATTGATGAAGAACTGTAGATCTGTTCATAAGATTTCAATATCTCCAGATCCTGGTATTGGTCCTTAGTGACTAAGATTAATCCAGGTTTTTCATCGTATGCCCGGGGAATAGTACCGGAAATGTCATCTACGTTTATATGATACAAAATGCGTTCTTTAGGCACAGCATGTTTATTCAGCATCACCCAGAGAGGGTATTCCCAATCATTGCTGTCCATGATCAAACCGATCTCGCTGGAGGGTGTATTTCGGACTAAATGGCAGGCTCCGGCATACCAGTAGTAATCCTTGAAATTACCCAGAAAGTATAACTCACCCCGCTCGGTCAAAACAACCGATCTGCCCTCATAAAGAATACTCAAGATAGATTTCACTTTTCCAGCCAGATTGGGGTATCTGTCCAGTTTTTCCCCTAAGTTTGTGTAAATTTGCCTTTCAATTTCAGTATCGTAAAATGCTGAGCTGTCTTCCCATAGGGGAAGAAGGGGCCGGTTGCTGTTGAGCAGCAGGAATGGGGTGCTGGATACTAGAAAGACGATCAAAATCAAAACAGGGAAAATGTCTTTCTTAAATACTTTTTCAATCAAGTAACCGAATAGTGAACAACCCAATAGGAATATGGGTGTTTGCAGGCGTCCTCCCCAGGGCTGCCATTTAAATATCAGGCTGAAAAGTAGTATGGAAAATAGAAATGCAACTTTAAAAATAATCAGTTCATTTTTGTTGTCCGTTTTTAGCCAGGGAAGGATCAGGATAGCTAATGTGATCAGGATCAGATGGAGTCCATTTCCGGCCTCATCTTCGTTTATGCTGAACGAAAGTTCAAATTTGGATCCCTGGAAGGTCGATTGTGGGTTATCAATTTCAGAACCCAGAAGAGAAGATACGCTTTTTTCTACGTACTGGTTAGCAGATTCAATCGGGGATGACAGGTGAATTGCCCCGTTCCTGACCAGATTTGCGAATAGGATTTTTGGAGTAACTGTTTCAACGAGTGTGCGTTCGTTGGATGTGATCAGTGGGTGTTGATATAAATTCCAGTTCCTGAGGTAGATTCCTGTATTGAGCAATAAACCAATCCCTATGATGATGCTGTATCGGTATAGCAGATTTCTTATCTCCCCCCATTTCCTGCTGACCAATGTTAGTCCACCGATCCCCAGACCGGTCCCTGCGATAAATATATATGCTGTTCCCTTGGTTGCCAGGGCAAGGCCCATGGAGAGTGCCGCGAAAAGTAGATTCTCCCAATTACCTTTTTTTATTACCCTCGAGAGGAAATAAACAAAACTCAAACAAAATGCGCTGACAACCAGATCGTTCTGGGTGCTTGTGCTCTGCAAGATGGCCATTGGCAATGCTGCGGTGAGGGCCCCGGTGATCCACTGACCTCTGGGAGAGACCTTCAACTCTTTTGCGATCAGAGTTACTGTCAGGATCGATAAAATGTAACTTAACCATTGAACGAGATTTGCATAGTGGTCTCCCTGACTTAATATTTGCAGGTGGAGAATGGCATACTCAGCAAGAGGCATGGAGTAATTTTGGCGAGGAATCGCAGTTGGATAATATCTGATATTTTGATTCTGAATCCAGTGAGAGACCCGGGCCATATGATAAGTCATGGAATCAAAATTGTTGGGGGGTGATTTAAGGGCAATGAACAGGGTGATACCGGAGATGATGAGGATTGTGCCAAGACAAATTCCAATTACCCCCCGCGAAACTTCAGATTTATCTTTATTTAATTTTGTGAGTGCATGATCTTCTTTGGGCTTTCTATACCAGGATGCGATTAAAAACAAGGCAGCCAGAAATGTGAGGAAAAACCAAGAGTAGAGGATAGCCCTATAGCTGATCCGGTTTATAAGTGATAAAACTTCCGTGCTGAAGAGTACCAGGAAAAAGGTAACCAGAAATCCTTTAAGGAGAATAACCCTGATGTCATCCCCTTTTTGGAGGAAAATTATCAAACATATGATGATGAAAAATATCAACAGTATTACAGCCATAAGAATCCAGATTATTGAATAATAAGGTCAAAAACAAGAAAATTCTACAATCTGATAGAAATACTATCTTCCAGATATTAGCTCTTGGTATAGGTCCATATATTTTAATGCAGATCGTTTCCAGGAAAAATCAAGTTTCATACCCCTTCTCTGCAGGCCTGACCAGCGCCTTTGATCCTGGTAGACTTCGAGGGCCCGGCGGAGCGTACTGGCAAGAGCTCTAGAAGTTGGTTTTTGGAACAAAAATCCTGTACTGGTTCCAGGTTTTCCAGCATGATAATCAATAATTGTGTCCTTTAATCCCCCAGTAGCGCGGGCTAATGGTACACAGCCATATCGCATGCCGATCATCTGAGTTAAACCACAGGGTTCGTAACGGGATGGGATCATGATCAGATCACTACTGCCATATATACGTCTGGCCAAGTCCCCGTCATATTTTAGGACAGAACGAATCCTGCTATGGTCAAGATCCAATTGTCTGGCAGTTTCTTCAATGTCTTTATCACCAGTTCCAAGGATTATTGCTTGCCAATTAAGATCGACGATCTTCTCGAGAGCAGGGGGGACAAGGTCAACACCTTTCTGGTGATCCATCCGGTTGATCATAGCCAGTAATGGGGTCTCAAGGCTGGGAGAGAGCCCCAGCTCTTCAAGCAGCAGCTGTTTATTTTCTCTCCTGTTCTCAAGAGAATTGATTGAATACGTTGTGTGGAGACTACCATCAGTTCTGGGATCCCAGGAAACCAGATCCAAGCCATTCAAGATTCCGAGAAGATCCCCTTTTCGGGATTTAAGGAAATCTTCCAGATGAGCACCAAATTCGGGTGTTAACATTTCAGCTGCATATCCGGGAGAGACTGTATTGATCTTATCTGCGGATAGTAGCCCCAAAGCCAAAGGGAGTTGTTCGGCCCAGTCAGGAAGGGTAGACATATGGGCTCGGGGCAACCCAAATGCTTGTAAAGCGTCTTCTGCACCATGCCCGAGAAATGGTAAATTGTGCACTGTTAATAAGGATTTAGTATCTTTATAAAAATCATCCCTGTTTTTGATTAATCTGAGATGATATACCGCTGGCGCTGCGTGCCAGTCATGGGCATGGAGGATATCTGGACGCCATTTCAGTAATTTGGAAAGTTCCATCGCCGCAAGTGAGAAGAAAGTGAATTTAGCTCCGTCCAGATAATTATCACCGCTGTACACAGCTGGAGAGGAAGCCACAGGAGGACCATCAATGAAGTAATATGAGATTCCATTTACAGCTGCTTCAAAAACTTCGGTTTGCAGCGGACTATCCCTGTGGGATACCTCAAAACTTGTTACGGGAGTAAGATCCAGGGAGGACTTCTTTATTTGAGGATATAGCGGAAGAACAACCCGGATGTCTGGGGGTGAGGGCAGAGAATACAGGGCAGATGGCAGTGAGCCAGCTACATCACCCAATCCGCCAATTTTTACCAGCGGGCTGGCTTCGGCTGAGAGAAATAGAACCTTTAATTTCCGATTCATGATTTCCATTTGAGATAATATTTGATAGGTTGGATTATACTTCTTTCTTATTTATTTACTGCTTAAATCCAGCTCGGGCACAAACTGGAGGCAATAACTGAGTTGATAAAATTGGAATATTGGATTGATGATAGAATGCATAAGAATAGAGTAATGATTACATCCATCTTAAGAAGGGAAAACTCACGCTGATATGTGTGGAATCTGCGGATCTGTTGGATTTGATAAAGGAAATAATATTGTCAAGCAGATGACAGCTGCCATGGTCCATCGTGGACCAGACGGCAGTGGTTTCCTCAGGGCTGGCCCGGTTCAACTGGGTATGCGCCGTTTGAAGATCATTGATCTGGAAACAGGAGACCAACCTATATATAATGAAGATGGTTCTGTTGCGGTGGTATTGAATGGGGAAATTTATAATTTTCGTGAACTATATTATGAGCTCAACTCTCTAGGTCATCAATTTAAAACGAAAAGCGATACTGAAGTTATTGTCCATGCCTATGAGGAGTGGGGAATTGAGTGTCTTAACCACTTACGTGGTATGTTTGCTTTAGCAATTTACGATAACCGGCAGGGGAGTCCTGGAGAGCTAAGTTCGTATCGCTTATTGCTGGCGAGGGATCGCCTGGGCATTAAACCCCTCTATGTCTGGAAGAGTGCCCATAAGATACTTTTTTCTTCAGAAGTCCGTTCCTTGCTGGCGAGTGGAAGAATTCCTAAAAATTTGGATCAAGCTGCTGTTTATACTTACCTGGCTTTTGGATCAGTCCAGGAACCTCTTACCCTCATTGAGGGGATCAGATCACTTAAACCGGGCAGCTGGCTTGAAATCGATGTCAAGGGAGAGTGTTTTGAAGAGAAGGCAGGATCATATTGGAAACCTGATTTAAGTAGTCAGATTGAACCCGCGCCGGGGGAGGTCCGTGATTGGTTATTTGACGCTGTGGACAGCCATCTTGTGAGTGATGTGCCCCTGGGTGCATTTCTAAGCGGCGGTATTGATTCTGGAAGTATTGTTGCTCTCGCCAGCCAGGCCCTGGACAATCCTTTAAAGACCTTCACGCTGGGATTTGACAATTGGTCTGCGGATGAAAGAGAGCTGGCTGAACTAACCGCACAGTTGTGGAAAACTGACCATAATTGCCGCTTAGTTGATTTAGATAATATTTTTGCTGATCTACCAGACGCCTTGATTAGTATGGATCAACCTACTATGGATGGAGTTAATTCCTGGTACGTATCTAGAGAGGCAAAAGCTTCTGGATTATCTGTTGCCCTTTCAGGAATCGGCGGTGATGAACTTTTTGCTGGATATCCTAGTTTCCAGTATGTTCCGATCCTTAAGCTCCTACCACGTCTGAAAAGGTCACGGAATGTTGCCGCTATTCCAGGGAGTACTTTGATAGGCGGGACTGATTTCAGAAGGAAAGCCCTGGCCTATATTGTGCGTGATAATCCCATAAATCATCCCTACTTCATTGTAAGAAGTTTAATGACTGAAAGTGGAATAAAGGGGATTTTGTCAGATCGATCCTGGGAGTATATACAGGATAATGGTGGACCGCTTCAAGATTGGCGTTCTTCTGTAGCCCACCAAATTTCCCGGGTATCTGGGTGTGACCAGGTTACCGAAATTTCCTGGTTGGAAATGACACAATATATGAGATCAACCTTGCTCCGGGACACCGATATGATGAGTATGGCCCATTCTTTGGAAGTCCGAGTGCCATTATTAGATCATATCCTGGTAGAGAAAATCTTATCTATTCCCGGTAAACTCAAGTCAAAAGCAGGAAAACAAAAATATTTACTGACCCAGTCTCTGGGAGCTGATCTACCAGAAGAAATCACGTCTATGGCCAAACGAGGTTTCACGTTCCCTTTTCAGGTTTGGCTGCGGGCAGGGTTGGCACAGGAAGTTGAAAGAGAATTGTCAAATACAGAGGGAGAGATGATGAACTGGGCCAACCCCGAAGGTTTGGCGGGTATCTGGCGTGATTTTGAACGGGGACATACTAACTGGGCCAGACCCTGGAGCATATATGTGTTGAAAAAATGGATCAAGAATAATTTCTAGGTTGCAGATCAAATCCTGCGTAATCTTGTAAACATACCTCTCAAATCAATTCTTCAAAAAGTCTTATTCATAGGACAAAATCATCGTTCTTAGGTGGAACGATGATTTTTTTATCCATGAAACGTAAACAATCAAATATAAAGTGAGCTAGAGATTTCTTTGGTATGAATATTGCACTTAAGAGGACATGAAAATGACGTTATTTAAGCTAATAGAGAAAAAAACCTCCCAGTAAAGGGTATTCTTATGTTCAAAACGGAAAAAATCTTCCTGATATTACTGATTGGCATATGCTTGATGATAAGTATTGTGCTGCTTGACAGTGTTATGGATCCAGCACTATTAATGAGAACTGTTTACGCTAAGTTATCTGATCCGCTTGCCACTTCTCGAAGTGAAGTCTATATTCCAGAATTAGAGGAAGAGAATATTGTGGAAATCTCAGATGAAACATCTGATGACTTATCACCTCTCCTCCAGGAGGATTGGGATCGGTTTCGGAGTGAGGGCTTTGCCTTTGAGATCCAGTTTCCAAAAGAAGTGGTCAGAAAATCAATTCTGAATCAAGATGCTTTAAATGCCGGAGTAGGGGTTAACCCGGAAGCTCCAGTTTGGGAATTTCACCTGGATATTCCTGAGCTGTATGCGGATACTAACCTGGTCGACGCTTCATTATTAGTTCATGTTTTGGAAGGAGAGGATCAAGAAAAAGCCTGCAACTCCTTTAAACCAGGCAGCATTTATCAAACACCTAACCAGAAGAGAGATTCGCTGATTGAAACAGAGGTGAATGGTGTGCCGTTTTGGAAGGATGAGATAATCGAAGGTGTGATGGGTGAGTTTTACCATCGCATTAGTTACCGCACCTTCACAAAGGGTGCGTGTTATGAAATAACACAATTACTAAATTATCAGAATTTTTCTGGTCTATCTGATGAAAATATTAGGGAATTTGATAAAGACGCAGTAATTTCAGAACTTGACAAAGTTCTTTTCACTTTTACTTTCCTTGATCTGGAACCAACTTTCCCTGAGCAGAGTTATCCTGTTCCTAAAGCATTGAGTACCGCTGTGGCCAAAGCTTCATCAGGTGACGTTGACGGTCTGGATGTATCTCACTGGCAAGGTACCATTAACTGGAACCAGGTTGCCAATGCTGGTTATGTATTTACCTTTGCCAAAGGAACTGAAGGAGTGGGTTGGACCGATGTAAAATTCTTCAATAATATGGACGCTGGAAACGATGCCGGGGTGATGATGGGGGTTTACCATTTCGCCCGGCCTGATCTGGGAAATTCAGGAGCTGCAGAGGCAAATTATTTTTTGAGTGTTGCAGGTGAATATCTCAACAGCGGTTATCTGCGGCCTGTTTTGGATCTGGAAGTTGGTACTAATTTGGGAAAGGCCGCCTTATCAGCCTGGGTTGTGGAATGGATGGAGACTGTAAAGAACAGAACGGGGATCTCTCCACTGCTCTATACGAATCCTAATTATGTAAATTATTACCTGAACGCATCTGTCACTGAATACGATCTCTGGATTGCTCATTGGACCTGCGAACCGGAGCCATCCTACTATTACCCCAATACAGGGAGTTGGCGGGATTGGGCTTTCTGGCAGTATTGGGGACCAGGAGGATGTGGTGGAAATGCTGGTTATGTTCCGGGAATTACTACCAATATTGACCTGAATATTTTTAATGGAGTAGAAGCCGGATTACAAGAATACGATGCTTTATCACATTTATGGGTATCAGTTTTCAGTGATGCCTATTATGCACCTGCGCCTTATTTTGCGGATATTACTGGCAATGTCAATGGTGATACAACTGGTCTGATTAACTATGCTTTCTGGTGGGATTGTACTGAGTTAGGAATTGATATTAGTACTGTTGAAGGTGTATGCGGCGTTCTACCCACACCGGCTGCTGGTGAATGTGAATATAATGATGTCGGTTTAAAATGCAATGCTGTGGAAAATGATAGACAGATTGCTGAACATACCTACATGGAAGCAGGAGAATATACAACTAAGGTGATTGTGGAAAGAGGAACGGAACCTGCGGTCGAGGATCGCTTCAAAATCGCAACATATAATCCGATCCGGAAAGTTACTTTCACTCCAACAACTCCAGCGCTTGGATCGATTGGTGAACCGATTGAACTTGATGCGGCAGTGAAACTCGATACTTCAATATCTGGGGTTCTGCAGGTTAGTGTTGTTGATCAAGGAACAGCTGAAATAGTCAGCGAAGAATGTGTATCTGTGCCTGGAGATGAAGTCTTTACTGAGCATATAAGCTTATCATGGACAGAAACCCAAGCCGTTGAAAAGTCTTACGAAATTTCTACACGGTATCGGTACTGGGGTGCTTGTCCGGTAGATGATGTCAAAGCAGACGATAGAACAAATATTTATGAGATTTATTGGATGGATGCCAGGCCTGTTCTTGAACTCAGGGATCTTGATGGAACTGAGATATCGGCTGGCAGTCAGATCGATTTTGGGGATGTAGAACCTTTCCAGGTTCATGAGTTTGAATATCTTGTTTCAAACCCTTCAGAATTTACTCCTTTAGAGATCTCTGCTGTGGTCTTTGAGAACCTGGAAAATGTAGTCAACCTGCAAGTGGATCCACAAGTTCCGATTGAGGTTGGGCAGGAATCTGAACAACCCTTAACTTTGAGCTTTGAAGTTACTTCCAGTGGTCCATTTTCTTTTGATGTTCTATTCGAGCATAACGGCTCCAATCCGACTCCTTACAGTTTCTCTGGTGAGGGATTGGGCTTGATTTCTAGTAATCCTATCCAGTTAGTTGATCCTCAGCCAGGAACTCCTGGATCAGCGTTAGAGGGTGAAGAATACGACCTGACAGTAACTGTTGACCTGGATGCACCTGCAGCAGGGTCTTTACTAGTAGAGATTATTGGTCAAGATAATAATCCTGTTACAACACCGATCTGCCAGAATGTGACTACCCCTGGTCTTGATAGTTACACTTTTGATTATTCATTTACCGAAAGTGAAAGTGGCCTTAAGGATTACCAGGTCTGGGCCCGTTATCGCGATACCCGTTCTTGCCCGATCGAAGATGTAAATCCATACGATATCTCTCAGGGCTACCAAATCGATTGGGAGGAAGACAGCCCGGTCCTGGAATTGGAAAACTCTAATGAGGAGTCTATTCAATCTGGCGGAAATGATGATCTGGGAGAACTTAACCCATTCCAGCCCATCACAAAACAGTACTTCATCTCAAATCCATCAGACACGAACAGCTTCCAGATCACTGGAATTAGCTTCAACAACTTAGTCAATGTGATCAACCAGGGAGCAACCAACACAGCCCCATTTACTGTTGGTCCTGGGGAAGAGATCATATTAGCAATTGATTTTGAGATTGAGGATCCGGGAGATTTTTCCTTAGCTATAAGTCTTGAACACGATGCTTCTAATCCAACACCTTTCAACTTCAACATTTTGGGTGAAGGGATACTGAATATCAATCCTATCCAATCGATCACTCCAGAACCTTTATCACCAGGAGAGGAATTGATAGGCGAGGTTTTTGGTTTGAATGTTGAAACAACCTATAATGCCCCCGTTGAAGGAACACTGGTGGTAAGTCTCCTTGACCCGGAAAACAATCCGATCCAGGACGCTGTTTGTCATGAGATCACAGAAATAGGATCTGGTACATCTAGCACAAGTTTCTCCTGGTCTGAAACAGGAGTTGTTCTGAATGATTACACGATCCGATCCCAATTTTATTCCCGTGGAGTTTGTCCTTCAAGTGGAGATCCGATTTCAGAATTATCCATGTCCTATCAGGTTGACTGGCAAGAAGAGGTTCCTGTTCTGGAAGTAACAACAAATGATGGAGCCCTGATCGAAGCTGATGCAACTATAAACTTGGGGCAGTTCGAATACTATCAAACCGTGGATTTAACATATTTGATCCACAATACATCATCAACCAGTACCATGCAAATCAGCGATGTATCTGTTGAGAATATTACGAATCTTGGTGTGGTAGATTCGAATCCTGAGATTGGTTTTAGTGTGGATCCCAGCGGTGACCAGAACCTGGACCTATCTTTCAGGATCAATAATACGGGTACGTTCTCGTTCGATCTGGTGATTGTCCATCAGGCGAGCAATTCATCACCATACATTATCACTTTTCAGGGCAGTAGTGTGATGACGGATAACCCGATAAAATTTATTGTGCCGACTCCTCCTTCACCAGGTGTTAACTTGATTGGGAGTTCTAATCCTCTCAATATCCAGGTAGGCCTGGATGCTCCCGACATTGGCGCTCTGCAAGTGAGCCTGGTTGAAAATGGATCCGGAGAGATCATTGAGCAGTCCTGCCAGGAACTTGAAGAGAATTTGGATCAAGCCAGAACATTTAATTTGATTTGGACGCAAGAGACTCCTGGAAATACACAATATACTCTCTGGACTCGATATAGAGCCCAGGAAGATTGTCCCATTCAGGATTCACATGAGAGTGATAATTCCCAACAATATCAAGTCAATTGGGAAGAGGACATTCCTGAACTAGAAGTGAAAGATCTGGGAGGCTCCCTGGTTTCAAGTGGAGATACCATCAACCTTGGTCAGAAAGAATTTTTCCAGAATTTTGAGTTGATCTATACTTTGGCCAATACGTCCACTACATCCAGTTTGCAGATCGACAGCATTGGCGTTGAAAGTCTGGTGAATTTGGATGGCGTTACAGTGGATCATACTGGACCAGTGACCCTTGGTCCTGAAGAGCAACAGCTTATAAAGGTTGTATTCCAGGTAACGGAAATCGGGTTGTTCTCCTTTGATCTGGTAACAGAACATGATGCGAACAACTCCAATCCTTATCGGTTCTCTATCCAGGGCACAGGTGAGATAACAGAAAATCCGATTTATGGAATTACACTTATACCAGTTTCTCCAGGCAGCATGATGACCTCTGAAGTTTTTGAACTTCAGATCCAGTCTGAAATCAATCCGCCAGCACCCGGAGTGATGGAGATAATTGTCTTGGAGGACGACACCAGTGATATTGTAGGATCATCCTGCATATCCGTTCTCGGTGAACACTCGTTGCTGAACGTGGATCTAAGCTGGACAGAAACAATTCCAGGTGATGTTATGTATCAAATCCAACTAACATACCATGCTGGCGATTCCTGTCCGACTGCAAATCAACCTGATGCGGTATTAACAGAGAATTACCAGGTCAGCTGGCAGACCCATGAACCAGTGTTGATCGTCAATCGACCGGAAGGTGTCACAATCTTTGATGGCGCGGTGGACTTTGTTAGTGAGCATGAGTTCTTTAGATTTGTCGAAGTCACTTATGTGATCGAGAATAACAACGAATCTGCACCATTGGTAATTGATAGTATTCAGGCTATAAACCTTGAAAACTTGCGAGAGGTGATTATCGATCCGGTTGGGGTGATTGAAATTGGTCCAGGCGAATCCCAGGAGATAAAGATCAACTTCCAGGTCTTGATGCTAGAGCCGTTCTCCTTTGATCTGGTTTGGAGTCATAACGGATCCAATGCTAATCCCTATACAACAGGTATTGAAGGGACAAGCACACTTTACCTTGGAGACGGTGTGCCAGAACAATCCTGGCTGTACCGCTTCGCGGATTCATTGATTAGATCTGGATTCTTCCTAAAGATCCCAGCTCTCTGGACTGGGCAATGATCTTTGGACCATAATTTCCGATTTAGGTTTACTAAAAAAACACTCCTGATTTTCAGGAGTGTTTTTTTGCCTGAACCCTAGGAATTTTATATTTTTCGTATAAAATGGGATTAGGGAGGGGGAAGGAAAATATCAGAAAAACAATACCAGAAAAGGATTATCTGAGAAAAAGAGACTTATCGATAATTCGAACAGACCGCTTAACTTATCTTCCAATAACTATATGATCAAGAAAATTGATCTATCACGAATATATCGTGTTATTTTCTTCTCAACCCTTTTGTTGAGCCTGAGCAATCCTACGCGTGTGCTGGCGGATGGGGAACCTCGCCGCCAGGAAGTCATCAATATTGTATTTACTGAATATAATTGGTGGCTAGTTCACTGGCAGAATAACAAGCTGGCTTGTGAAATCAAGGTTGATCATGAAGGGGAGCCGACCGGCACTGAGATATACCAGCAATGTGGTAGCAAGATTTATAATTTATGGCAAGTTTCTGATCCCTGTTCTGCAGCAGCTACAGCGGGTCATGGGCAATGCGGGGGAATGTATCTGTTTTTAGCTGGGTCAGAACAAAATGATAAAGATATCCAGGTAGAACTACCGCTTGCTAAAGTCTGGATAGAGCTGGTAAATTGCATCTCCAGTTGGAGCACGGATAGATGTGTAGAAATTCCTTCTCTCTTGATCACAGCGGAAGAACCCCTTCCCAATGAGAGAATCACCAAGATTCAGGGAACATTGAATGACATTCCTTTCATCTGTTATGGGAACAGCTGTGATTTGAAGTTGCGTGAGACTGGTGACAATGGAATCCCGATCGAGTTCTGGGCAGATTCAAGTTATGGAGATAGCACTGTTCATTATCGAGGCCGGATACGGGTGTCAGAGGGTGTCTTTGTACTGACTACCCCATCCGGATGGCAGTTGGCTATAGCCAGTGAAGTCACCGCATCTGTCGCGT
>Ga0180435_10003471_pt1 | contig 15754 bp, 10 predicted proteins | sample SS_ome_3_FD_132467 | JGI IMG/M metagenome (GOLD analysis project Ga0180435, IMG submission 132467) | Hypersaline lake sediment archaeal communities from the Salton Sea, California, USA - SS_3_S_1 metaG | ecosystem: Environmental > Aquatic > Non-marine Saline and Alkaline > Hypersaline >... | reverse complement strand
TCCGTCCTCAATCACCATGAAGGTTTTTGGGATCTTCACCTCTTCGAAAAAAAGCTCTCCCTGGTTCAGGGGCCGCTGCCCGATCTTGTCCAGGGGCTTGCCGCGCCTGACACCGGGAAGATCTAGGGGCACGACAGCCAGTCCGTTGCCCTGCATGCCCTTTGAAGGGTCGATGCATACATGCAGCGTTGCATGGGTGGCGATGGTTCCATTGGAAACCCAGGCCGATTTCTGGCCATTCAGAATGTACTCATCCCCTTTTAATTCGGCCCGGAGATCAGGCGCGCAGCGCGGATCATCAAAATCTGGACGGGCGCTCATCACCCAGTCAGAACCGTGCGCCGGCTCGGTGATGGCCCAGCAGCCGATGAGGTTGGCTTCCGTATCGTTGGCGAAATCTCTGGCCAGCTGCCGCAATTTGGGATCCGGAGACATGGCCGCCAGGCGGAAAGGATTGGAGGACCCCAAGCTGATTCCCAGCCCCGGATCACCGTATCCCAATTCTTCGTACAAAACCCCGGAGGCCTTGGGGTCCGGCGTATCATCTGCCAGGCCGCCCAGTTCTTTGGGAATACCCAGCGCATGGAGATGAAGTTCTCTGAATACCTTAAAAACATCCCACAGCACGGAACCCTCGGCAATCACATCGGCCGGGTCCTGCAGTTTGTCCAGTTCGATACCGGCCGGACGCATCACTTTTCTGGCAAAGCTGGCGAGCTCCTTGTGTATGGCCTTCAATTCTTTGCTCAAGGTTGTATCCAGTTCAAGATATGCCATTGCTGATCCTCCTTTTGTTCTGATTCTATGTCATCACGGCACCAGAACCGCCCTGCCGGTAATCTGGTTATTTTTCAGTTTTTCATATACGTCAACGGCCTGGTCGAGCCTGTATTTTTTTATATGCGGCTGCACGCGCCCGGATTCAGCCAGTGCCACAACCTCGGCCAGCTCCATTGTTGTTCCGCCCATGGTGGTTACCACGGTACAACCATATGGCAGCGCGCCAAACCGCAATGGAAACGTTCCCCCGCCCAGCCCGACAATGGCGATGCGGCCGCCTTTGCAGGCTGCCGCGGCAGCCAGGGCCATGGTGGCATCCGCACCCACGAAATCGAGGATAGCCATGGCGCCGATCCCGCTGGTTGCCGCCAATATTTCTGCGGCGGTATTTTCATCAGGCATAAGGCACAGATCAGCCCCCATCTCAGATGCCCGGGCCAGGGCTTTTTCATCCTGATCCACGGCAATGATTGTTGATCCGCTGAGCTCCCTTAGAAACTGTACGGCCATGTGGCCCAGGCCGCCTATCCCTATAACCACTGCAGCCATGTCCGGGGACAGCACCGGCAGACAGTGCTTGACAGCGTGGTAAGCGCTGAGTCCGGCATCCGTCAATGCAGCCGCCTTCCAGGGTTCGAGATCCTTTAAGGGGACCAGGCAGTGAATCGGCGCGACCATGTACTCGGCAAACCCGCCATCCCGGCCAAGCCCGCCGGAGTGTCCGCGTTTCTCGCGACTGGCATAGCACGCATTCGTATTTCCCAGCCGGCAGGCGCGGCAGACGTTGCAGTTCCACCCAGGTGCAACGACAACCGGTGCGCCAGGCTCGAATTCGTCCGTATCACCGCTTTCGATCCAACCGGCGTTCTCATGACCTAATGTGAACGGCAGCTGCCAATCCGCCAGCTGCGGAAGTTGTTCGACCGTCCAGTGATGCATGATGTGCAAATCGGAATGACAGACACCGGCCCCGCCAATGCGGATCAGCACTTCTCCCGGTCCCGGTTCGGGAACCGGGACGTCCACAAGTTCAGCCGGCTGCTGCCAGGCTTTAAATTGAAATGCTTTCATTTAATATCCTCCATTTATTCCTAAGCATTCATCTGTAAAAGAAAAACAGGTCTCCTGCATTTGCGCAACAGCCTCTGGCTGGTGCTGCCCACGACAGCCCCTTCGATCTTTCCGCGGGCGTGGTACCCCATTACGATAAGATCGCAATGCCGCTTTTCGGTTTCAGCCAGGATCTCATCCACCACATTCCCTTCGGCAATGACGATTTCAACATCATCCATAATAAATTCACATTCGGCGTGATCATTTTTAGCCGCATCACAGAATGCCGTCAGCGCTTCCTTGATCATTAGGGCCTCTTTTTTCTTCCCGATCATCGCCTTACGGGTGTCCTGTTTTTGAATGTCTGCAATCTCCTGTAATTTTTCCATGCCCAGATAGGTCGTCAGCAGGTTGCTGGATGTGCGCGACCTTTCTTCCAGTACATGCAGAATCGTCATGCGAGAGCCGTACCGGTTGGCCAGGCTCATGGCATGGTCGAATGCCACTCGGGATTTGTTGGACAGATCCGTCGGAAAGAGGATGTTTTTGTATTCAGGTGTCATATCTGTTACCTGCCGGCCTTTCTAAAAATATGGATGGCCACCGCGGCCGGTCCGACGCCCAGTGCGCCGCCGCCGTTTTCGGCCAGGGCAATGCGGGCGTTTTCCACCTGCCGTTTTTTAGCCTCACCACGCAGCTGGGTGGTCAACTCATGGGTCATGGCCAAGCCGGATGCACCGATGGGGTGGCCGCGGGAAATGAGTCCGCCGCTGGTGTTGACGGGTATTTTCCCGCCGATCGCTGTGGCACCGCTTTCGGCAAAGGGACCGCCTTCACCCTCAGGACAGAAACCCAGTTTTTCATACTGAGAAAGCTCGCCAAAGGCGGTTGCATCGTGGACCTCGGCCACGTCAATATCCTGCGGGCCCAGCCCGGCGGCTTCATAGGCTGTTTTTGATGCTTGCTGGGTGGTATTCGACGGACCGCCCCTGGTTCCGGATTTGATGACGGAAGCGCAAATTTTTATTGCCCGTTTGCGGCCATGCTTTTTCAAAAATCGCTCGCTGCAAAGAATGGCTGCCGCTGCCCCGTCCCCGATGGGCGCACACATGGCCCGGGTCAGGGGGTAGACCACCTCCCTGTCCGCCATGACCTGCTCCACTGTCATGGGAAATGTGTACTGCGCCAGGGGGTTCAGCGCGGAGTTGTTGTGGGCCTTGGCAGCGATGACCGCCAGCTGGTGCTGGGTGGTGCCGTACTGCTCCATGTGGCGGCGTGCACCGCTGGCATAGAAATCCATGAACACAGAGCGCCCACCGTTTTTTTTGGATTTATCTTTATGGCCTTTTTCTTGGAATGCCTTTTGCTGCTGCTCATTTTTGATTTTTTCGATCATACGTGTGGTCTCTTCCACATCAGTGCCGGCCATAAACCCCTTCATCACCTTTTTATGGTCGTCATCGAATAGTTTCTCCACTCCTATGGCCAGGGTGCAGTCATACAGGCCGGCCTTGATGGCCGTCCAGGCCGAGTGCAATGCGGTACTACCGCTGGCACAAGCGTTTTCGACGTTGACAATGGATATCCTGTCAAGGCCGTGGGCTGAAAGGGCGACCTGACCTCGAATACAATGTTGAAAGGCGTACATGCCCCATTGGGAGTTTGAAAACCAGGCTGCCTCGATGTCGTCCATGGGGATGTCTGCGTCCCTGATGACCTCTTGCAGGGCTTCCCCGGTGAGATCCTTGACACTTTTATCCAGATACTTGCCGAATTTGATCATACCCACGCCGATGATGTAGATGTTGTCACTCATTATGTATTCCTAACCCGAATCTGCTGGAGGCACAGAACCAGTAAATATTAATTGTGAAAGCACGGAAGCACGAATAGAATCCATGGAATATGTCGTGTTTTCATGACTTCGTGATTTCGTAATAAATTCGTTTTTCATAAAATGCCTGAACATGAGCTATTCACTTTTTTAGCTTGAAATCAGGCATCTCCTTTTCCCGGTCCCAGGTCCGATCGGTAACCCCCTGTTGCTTCATGCTAGCCTTTTGGGCTCGCAGCGTGCCGGTTCGGGGAATGTCGTCAACAACGTCGACAAAGCGCGGGACCATGAAATAGGCCATGTTGTCGGCACAGTGCCGCATCAGGTCTTCCAGGTCCAGGTCGCCATCGTCATCGACGGGCTTGACCCACACCATCACCTCGTCTTCACCCAAATCCGAGGGTACGCCAAAGGCCGCACAGGCGCTTACCTGGGGATGCCGCTCGATGATGTTCTCCACCTCGAACGAGGAAATATTCTCCCCTCTCCTGCGCATACAGTCGTTTTTGCGATCCACGAAAAACAGGTTGCCGTCTTGGTCGGCATAAAACAGGTCACCATGAAACACCCAGCCGTCGCGCACTTTCTTGCGGGACGCCTCGGTGTTTTTGTAATACTCCACACCTTTGGTTGTCCCGTCTTCAACCTGGGTAGCCAATTCACCGATCTGGCCCGTGGGTACTTCCCGTCCATCGTCGTCCACCAGCTTCCAGGGGTGTCCGCTGACCATTTTACCCACCGATCCGACCGGGGCGTCCCCGAAGTTGAATATGAGGGCCCCACCGCCGTCGACGGCGCCGAAGGCTTCCCAGATCTTTACGCCAAACCGTTTTTCAAAGGGCCGCCACAAATTGGTCGGGCAGGCCGAGGTCACCACCAGCCGCACCGGATTGTCGCTGTCGTCGCTCTTATCCGGCTGTTTCATCAGAATCGGCACCATGGCGCCCAGGGCGTTGAAGGATGTTGCGCCATGGCGCCGGATGGAATCCCAGAAACCGGATGCGGAAAACCGCTTCTCCAGAGCCATGGGAACCCCGCGGCTCATGGCAAAACCGGCCGTCAAACTCAGTGCGTTGGCGTGAAACAGGGGCAAGGCCGTGTAAAGGACATCATCCGGTTGGTATATCATTTCAGCCAGGGTCTTAAATTTTTCAATACGGCCGGATCCCACACGATTGACCACGCCCTTGGGAAAACCGGTCGTTCCGGAGGTATACATAAGGTGGGAAATCGCCCGCGGATCGATGGCATGATCGGGTTTTTCGTCAGATGCTGCCAACAGCGCATCAAGGCCCAGCGTTCCTGTTGGAAGGGGCCGGTCGGTGGTGCGGCGAACAAACACCTTTTCAATGGTTTCAACGGGGTGGTCAAACGTCGACAGCTTGTCGTACAGCACATCGTCGACCACCAGGAACCTGACATCCGAGTGGTTCAGGATGTATTTCAATCCGTCCCCCTTGAGGGACACATTGATCGGAACGGTATAAAACCCGGCACGCGGCAGACCGTAGAACAAATAAAGGTATTCGGGGCAGTTGCCCATGAGAATGGCCAGCCCGTCACCGGGTTGCCCTCCCTGAGCCCTGAGGCCGTTGGCAGCCCGGCAGGTCCAGGCGGCGTATTCGCCAAAACCAATGTGGCGGTCCTCATAAAGAATGTAGGGTTTGTCACCCAGTATTCTGCCGTGATGATCGATCAAATCGCTATTAAAATTGAGTTGCGGTTTGTGTTTCATGATTTTCCCTGCGGTTTGCGGTTTACGGTTACGGCTCAATGACCGGTCCTTTTTGCCCCGATCGAAACCAGGTGACCGGCCGCTTTTCACGGGGGACCATGCCTTCCTGTTTGAATTTCGGATAGCCCAAAACTGCGCTGGTACAGATATTCCAGGGATAGGCCAGCCCCAATTTTTCCTTGAGCTCCGGAACCAATTCGATGACCCGGCTGAAACCCACCCAGCAGAACCCGAGCCCGAGCGCCTTGGCCGCCAGGTTCATATTCTGCCCGCAGATACCCGCCTGCATATTGGGATCGCCAATGGAGCGCTCATCACACGCTATCAGAACCACCACCGGCGCCTCCGGGAACGCGGAGGCATCCCCTTTGGCAATGCTGCCGACGCCTCCCAGAATAATCCGGGGGTCATAGGATCCCGGCTTTGGATTCTGCGCATACCGCGGCAGGAGGTTTTTAACAGTGGCGTCGTCCTTGTAGGTCGCATAGATCATTTTTATCAGGGTGAGCAGCGTCGCGTTCATTTCCTGGATAATATTTGTGTCGGTGACAACAATAAATTTCCAGGGTTGGCAATTGCCGGCGCTGGGGGCAAAGCGGCCGGCCTCCAGGACTCTTCGAATCAGGGTTTCCGGAACCGGCTTGGCTTTGAAATTGCGCACACTGCGGCGTTCCAAAATGGTGTGCTCGACCTCGGTCCATTCATCCGGTCGGCCCTCGGTATCCAGTGGATCCAATGGCATCCTGGGTTCCAGGGGGGCGTCCTGGGTTTCAAAAAAGCTCCCCTGGTCCACCTGGTAGGGTGTGCCAATCGAGATGGCCCCGGTGGGACAGGCCACCATGCAGTTGTAGCAGCTGAAGCATGCATAGTCCGATTTCAGGCGCGGAACATCGTTCTCATCCGCTTCCCAGGCCTTGAACGGGCAGTTTTCGATGCACAACCCGCACTGGGTGCACAACTCGGCATCGCATTGCATAACCCCCATGTGGAAGCCGCTGGGGCGAAATATGCTCGCCACATCGTCCCATTTGAGGCCGGTGTCTGTTTCTTTCTTTTCCATTTTTTTCTCCCTTCGCTTACTGTTTGGCCATTTCGGTGCGCATCCTGACGTCTTCATCCTCCTGCTTTTCCTTCGGGCTGCGGTAGCGGTGCAGGACAACATCGAACCTGCGGATTTTGCCTTTAAAGGCAAATGGGGCCGCATAATCGTCTGTTACCGGCGACAGGCTGTCTTTGCCGATATCAAGGCCCGTGGAACTGATCATGCGCATCACATAGGGCACCTGGATGGTACCGCATTCCTGTCCGTCCATCACCAGGTTGATCTTTCCCGTCTCTCCATGGCGAACGAAGCGTATTTCGAGACGGATACGACCGATGGGGACCTCTGTATCAGAACGGACCACATGGTGTTCGGCGAAAATATTGTAGTCGAACACCATTTTGTTATCCTTGATATACCAGCTGTACCCGCCGTTCTGGGTCCCCTGGGCCGCAATGACCCCCTGGATGGAGGCATCCGGCCGATCGACTTCGGCGCTCACGGTCCAGGTGCGGCTGCCCAAGGTGGGCGCCACATCCGAGGGTACATGCGAGAGAGGAGGATAGTATGTATAGTGGCGGCTGGCATGCGGCGTGCCTTTACGGCGCATGGATTTGAACAAGAAACGACGGTCGTCCAAGGGCAGCACCCCCTGCCGGCCGGCCTCAACCCACCACAGGTCGATCATCTCACGCAGTTTCTCGGGGTGTTCAGCGGCCAGGTTGCGGCTTTCGGAAAAATCTTCGGTCAGATGGTAAAGCTCCCACTCATCGTCATTAAAAGGCGTGCCCGGCCTATGGTAGGTGACGGCCTTCCAGCCGTCGGCCCAGATGCCGCGGTGCCCAAACATCTCGAAATATTGGACCTGCTTGCGGGTGGGCTCGTTGGCCCCATCAAAGCTGTAGGCCATGGATGTCCCGGTCATGGGCATCTGGTCATATCCGCGGTAGGTATCGGGCGCATCGATATCCAACATCTCCAGTATGGTCGGTACGATGTCCGAGACATGGTGGAATTGGCCGCGAACACCCCCGTGGTCCTTAATGCGGGCGGGCCAATGCATGATCAGGGGGTCGCGGACACCGCCGCCGTGGGTGTTTTGCTTGTACCACTTGAGGGGTGAATTTCCAGCCTGGGCCCAACCCCAGGGGATGTTGGAATGGCTGTGGGGTCCGCCGATGTCATCCAGCCGATCCTGGATCGTATCAACGTCTTCAGGCACACCATTGAAATATTTGAATTCGTCCATGACACCGGTGGGGCCGCCTTCCTGGCTGGCACCGTTATCCGAAAGCAATACAATCAGGGTGTTATCGATTTGTTCCATGTCTTCGAGAAAATCGATCAGCCTTCCAACCTGCTGGTCGGTGTGATCCAGCATCGCGGCAAATGCTTCCTGAAGCCGCAGGGCAAACTTCTTTTCGTTTTCCGAAAGCTCGTCCCAGGGGCGCACCCCTGGATTGCGCGGTGCCAGCTCCGTGTCTTCGGGAATGACCCCCATTTCAATCTGCCGGCGGTACCATTTTTCACGGACCACATCCCAGCCTTCATCAAAGCGGCCGCGATATTTTTCAATGAATTCCCGGGGGGCCTGATACGGCGAGTGGGTAGCACCAAAAGCCAGGTAGAGAAAAAAGGGCCGATCCGGCCGAATGGACGTTGAATCGCGGATAAAGGCCATGGACTGATCGACGATATCTTCGCTGAGATGGTAACCCTCATCCGGTCCGCAAGGCGGTTCGACCGGGTGATTGTCATAGGTCAATTCAGGATGAAACTGGTCGGTTTCCCCCTGCAAAAACCCGTAAAAACGGTCGAACCCGCGCTGCAGGGGCCAGTTGTCGAACGGCCCGGCGGTCGAGGCTTCCTCCATGGGCGCCAGGTGCCATTTGCCGGCAGCAAAGGTGGCATAACCCTCTTCGCGCAGAATTTCGGCGATGGTGGCGGCATGCGGTGAGATGCAGCCGCGCATGTTGGGATACCCCGTGTCAAAATTGGCCAGGGCCCGCATCCCCACGGTGTGATGATTGCGACCGGTAAGCAAACTGGCCCTGGTGGGAGAACACAGGGCTGTGGTGTGGAAGTTGTTGTAGCGCAATCCTCCCCCGGCCAGACGGTCGAAATTGGGCGTCTCAATTGTGGATCCATAGCAGCCAAAATGGCCGAATCCCGTGTCGTCAAGCAGGATGACGACTACGTTCGGACTGCCGTCTTCCGAACGTTTCGGACCCGGCCACCAGGGCGTCGACTCTTTTACGGTACGGCCGATTTCGCCTTTGAATTGTTCGGAACTGCTCATTTTTTTCACCTTTTTATTTCAACTTGGGCACGGGTAAATTCAGATTTTTCATGGCCTTGGCCACCCCGGCGTGCACGAGGTGCTGGGGGGCACCCACGGGATAGGGGTTTTCAGGTATGAACCCCAGCATGGCGTGGATTTTGCCGAATTCAGCATGATGCTGATAAACCACGCGGATAATTTCCTCGACGATGTCATCGGGCAGCTCGGCTATGGTTGTAATGGTCAAGGGGCTGGCCTGGGTCCAGAAATCCTTCTCAATGGTTTTGAAGGAGCCTTTCTTGATTAAACAGGGCAGCGCATAGAGATCCCTGGAGTAGTCGAAGCCTTCGATGGTCCAATTGCGTTCGATGGGCAGAACATGGAGCTTTTTTCCTGAACCGATCAATTCCATGGCCGCCGGAGAGGGAAACATCTGCGGAATGTATATGGAGCCGTCATCGGCCACGCTGAGTTTGCCCATAAATAACAATTTCATGGCATCGATGTTTCCATTGAGCATGCCGTCTTTGGATGCTGTTGTCCCGATCTGCTGCCAATCGATGGCGTCGTTGATGCCCAGATACCTGAAAAGGGGCCCCTCGATGATGGTTCCCGCAAACAGGCGGGGTGGTTCGACCGTGCCCATTTTTTTCCCGGCCATATCCTTCAAGCTCTTGATTTCCGGATTGAAGGTGGCGTAAACACTAATTATCGCAGGTCCGTCAAATATGGCACGGTAGTTGGGAAGGGCCAGCTTGTCGAGAGGCGGTCGCCCCTCGGCAACATAGTCCATGTTAAAAGCGCCCCCCACGGTAAGGGCAAAAGGCATCTCACCGGATATCATTTTTTGCTGGTTGGTTTTATAGTATTTAAGTGTATACATGGCCCCCGGCGTTTCCTGGTGTTTGATCCGCACCCAGGAGCCGGTCTTTTGAAATACCTGCTCCATGGCAGCCCCGATATTATACATGGGCGTGCCAAAGGACGTGGTCAAGATGGTCACATCCACCGGTTTTTTGGTTTCGGAACCCAAGGCATGCCACGGCACAACCAGAATTATGGCCGCAACCAGGATTAAAGCTAAGATTGATTTTCGTTTCATTTTTTTCTCCTTTCTCACCAACGGTTTATTCAGGGTTTGCATCTAATTTTTGTTGCGTTGTTTTTTCCTTTGAACCACCAGAAAAGCGACTGCCGATACTGCAGCAACGGCAAACAAAGCCGTATGATGGTATAATCCGTAGAGCACTGCGCAACATGCTGCCGCTATTAAAAACAGTTTTTCCATTCTGCCTGTGGGCTTGAAGCAGTAGCCCTGAAACAGGCACATCGTAGCCCCCAACGCAATGACCATGGCGAACAGCACGGCAATCGCCTGCACAGGGGGCTGGTACTCCATAAACACGATGGGATTTTTTACGGTAAAATAGGGCAGGATAAAGAACGGGCCCACCAGCTTGAAACTCTCCCAGGATACCTTCATGTAACTGGAACCGGCAATCTGGCTGCCGACCATGGCCGCCCCGGCAATCGGCGGGGTGACAGCCGCCAGGATGGCAAAATAAAACACAAAAAAATGGGCCACCTGCTGCGACAGTCCCATATCCTTCAATATAGGTGCGGATACAAAAGCCACCACAATATAGGCGATGACCGTGGGCATGGATGAGCTGAGCACAATCGACAGGATCATGGTCATCAAAAGCGTCGGCAGAAGATGCCCCCCGCTGATTAGGCCAACCAACAGGGCCAGCTTGGTCATGGCCCCGGACAGGGTCAGGCTTTTGATGAAGATTCCGATACAGCCACAGGCGATTCCGATGGAGGCCGCCATGATCGATCCGGTTACCAGATTGCGGATCAATACAGATAACGCCGGTCGTGTAATTTTTTGTAACATGGAAACGACCAAAATCGTGATAATGCCGAAAAGGGCTGAATATCCGATGGAGAAGTGGAAAATAAGCATGGTGGTCAACACGCCCATGGGCACGACAAAAACCGGCATTCCACTCCAGAAGACGCGTTTGTTCATCTGCTCTGTACCCATGGGTATTTTTTCACGGCTGGCAATGATGATCACCCCGAAAACCGCCAGGGCATAATAGAACACGGCCGGGAGTACCGCCTTGAACATGAGTTCGCCGTAGCTGACCCCGATAAAACTGGCCATGACAAAAACCGCGATGCCCATAATCGGTGGGGTCAGCTGCCCACCGGTTGACGCCATGGCCTCGATGGCTGCAGCGGTTTCACTGCGGAACCCGGCTTTTTTCATGACCGGGATGGTATAGGAACCGGTGATAGCCACGTTGGCTGCGGCCGCGCCATTGACCATCCCCACAAAGGAAGAGGAAAACACGGCGGTTTGTCCTGCCCCGCCGACCAGGTTGCGGCCCAGCCATTTTCCCAGTTCCATGAAAAAGGCGGTCACGCCGGTCGCCTCGAATATGGATCCAAAAATGATCAGCAGAAACAGGAGGTTGACCGATGCATCCAGTAACATACCGTAAATACCCTGAAATCCTGAACTCAAATTGGATACCACGTAGCCAAACTCGAATTTGGGGTGATTGAGCACGCCGGGGACGAGATGTCCCCATAGGGTGTACGCCAGGGCGGCCATGACCATGACCGGGAATATGGGGCCGAATGCCTTCCAGGTTGCAGCCATCACCAGGGCGATCAGGAACACACCAACAACGATGTCTCTGTTTTCAGGGAATCCGGCTTCCATCATCAGGCGCATGTTTTCCATGGCCATGAACGTCAACAGCCCCAGGCTCAAGGGAATGCACATCAGACAGATGATTTTCACCCACCTGCGCTCATCGATTAAGGCCCAGTGCAAGAAGAGCAGTACGAAACAAAAGCCCAGGTGGTTGTTCTGGTTGATCTGCGACCCGAACAACGGTTTCCAGACGATCATAATGTGGTAGGCGACCATGGTGAGCACCACTGCAATGACGCTCCACCTTCCGATTTTTTCCCATGTGCCGAACCTCTCATGGGTTCCTGGGCTCATAATTCACCTGCGGAACTGCCGGTTTGATATTGAGTCTGTGAGAGAAATGTCTTCATCTATTATTCCATCGGCAGATTGTATTTTCTGCAATAGGCCGGATATACTTCCTGTACGAGGCTCAAAAGCGGCAGCAATTGCAGCATTTTGAAGGTCGAGCCCTTGGCCTTGATCTGACGGGATGCCAGGGCCCTCGGCATATCGATCTTATTCAACCAGAACTTGTGGGCCGTGTCACCACTCAAGATTTCCGTAATAACTGGCCGCTGGGCTTCAGCTGCTTCACCGAATAGCGCCCCGTTCTCATCGATGTACATTACCATTTCGGGATCTGTGAACTTGAAGAGGATGTTGATGCCGGCTTTCATCAGTTTTTGGCCGATGTCTGTTTCACGGACCAGCTGATTCCAGAGTTCAGTGTATATCCTCTGCATCGTCTCTCTGTTTTTGAAAACTGCCATTCTGAGGTCATCCATTGTAGAACATTGCCCGGATAGTATCCGAAAAGAACCAGCTGTATTCTGGTTAAAGCAAAAGGCATGCCACTATGTGTGAATATAGATTTATTATTATTTACAGAGTGTTATATAGATTATTAAGTCATTCCAATGCCCACAAGTCTTAATTAAAACAATTTTTGTCTCAATAAGAACACGAACTTGACACCACCATTGCAATGGGATAATTGATACAATTATGAAAAAAGCCAACATGATACTTACAGATGATCAGTGGCAGTTTCTGGCCGTCCTGGATGCTTTTGGCGGACCGGTATCCGCAGAGACAGCAGGTACCCTGGCACCGCTTTTGCCTGGGCCTCTATTTGACCTGATTGAAAGGGGGTGCTCGGCCGGATGGCTGCATCAGGATGAAAATACTTGCTTTTCCTTAACGGCCGACCTGCCGGATGACATCAACAACAAGCTAATTGCCATGAATAGCCATAAGGCCTTGAACAACATGGTCGACAAAATAGTTCTGAAACAACTATTGGAAAATATCGACCCTGATGAGATGTTGACGCTGCTCACCAGGGCTGGCCGCAGACAGGAAGCAGGCGAGTATGAAATCGATCTGGCCCATGCGGCGTTCACTGAAAATGATTATGAGACGACACGGGTATACATCCAGGCCGCGGTGGAGCATTTATATCCAATCTGCTCTCAGGAGGCTGCGGGCAGATTGTTCGTTTCCAGTGTGCTGGAGTTTTCCAATATTCTCTTTTCCCTGGGGTACGGATTCGGGGAAATTGAAAAATACCTTCACAGGGCCGGTGACGTTGCTGAAAAAATAGGCGACCAGCGCTCCCATGCCCTTGTCAATTTACACCTGGGCCGGATCTATTATTTTTCCTACCGCCGGGATGAGGCTATTGTTGCCCTGTCCATGGGCTTCGAGGAAATTCATGAACTGGGTGATGACGATATTCTGGGCCAATCGGCCCTTTTTCTCGGTCTTTTATACTTTACCAAGGGCCTGCACAAAGATGCAATCGAACACTTTGAAAAAGCCGAACAAGCCTTCGAGACGGCAAAATGGGGGGTTTTGACCCATCCCACAGCGCCGTATATGACCGGCTATTGTGCCGTTTTTCTGGGCCAGTTTCACCGAGCCATTGGAAATCTTGACTACCAGTGGCGACTGGCAAGGGATCGATCGGATACGGCCTTGGCTTCCACCATCCGCGCCACCCTTGGAACTGTTATGGTTTTATTGCATAAAAAAAAAGAGGGCCTGGCTTATCTGGAGCAAGCCCTCGAAGTAGCCGCAGGATGCGGCAACGCACTGGGCGTATTTTTGTCCAGGGCCGGACTTGCCCTGTATCACTTTCTTGAAGGTCACATGGAGGAGGCCAATCAAATCGGCAGGATCAGCGCTCACGAGAGTGCTCAGGCTGGAATTATCAGGCAGTATGCTTCTCCCTGGGTAATGGAGATGAATTATGAATTTTATCGTCTTGGTTTTGAAATATCACACGGGATACATTTTCCAGATGAAATCGAGCGTGCTATAGCCGGTGTCAATGTCCATTTACAGGGCGTTGCCCTCAGGTTGAGGGCCCGGGAACAATCCCTGGAAAATGGCCACATGGACGCAATCAAGGCTGACCTGGTACAGAGTATGCACTGTCTGGAGCAATCCGGCGATCCTGTCGAGCTCTCGAAAGCCATACTTGAAATGGCCCGCATGGAACTGAGGCACGGAGAGCGCGAGAAAGCCAGGCGCCTTGCAATCAAAGCACGGCAATTGCTCGGGGGCTATGTCGATGAATTCTTTCCAGATGAATTCCGGCATCTGTTCGAAAAACAGGAGCGTCTCATGGACCCGGACCACCGGCGAAGAGAGACGATGCTAAACTACCTCGAGATGATTGAATCGCTTTATCCGATTGAAACCCGGCAGGAAATCCTGGGCCAGGTTCTCCAACGGACAAATCGATTGTTCGGGGCCGAGCGCAGTGCCCTGTTCTGGTTTCCAAAAGGGGAATACACTGCCATGCCGGAGTTGCGGGCAACCTGTAATCTGCCGGCGTCTGAGATAAGCAACGAAACCTTTAAATCAAGCATGGCCATGGTGAAAAAGACTTTTCAAACCAACCAGCCCCAGATGGTCAGGTCATCTGACGACAATCGGCAAAAAGACTACCCGAGGGTTTTTTCCATGCTGTGCATACCGGTGGAAGTCGCCGGGGCCGTGCACGGCGTGATGTATTTTGACAACTCATACCTGACAGATGCCTTCGATTTTCTGGATTCGGAAACCATGCGGAATATTGCGCGTCATACCAATCTGGTTGTCGAACGCCGCTTTCACCATCTTCGGATCGAGGAGGAGCGCAATCTCCTCGTTTCCATGACATCAAGTAATGAAGGTCGCGATTCTCGCAATATCATTGCAAAATCAGAGAAAATGATACGCTTGCTGAAGGTGGCAGATCAGATCGCAAAGACCGATTCCACTATATTGATCACTGGAGAAACCGGTACCGGCAAGGAACTGCTGGCCTATAGAATCCACCGCAGCAGTCAGCGCTCAGAAAAACCTTTTATTGTAGTCGATTCAACCACCATTCCGGAAAACCTGCTGGAGAGTGAATTGTTCGGTCACGAACGCGGTGCCTTCACCGGAGCCGACCAGCGCAAATTGGGACGAATCGAGATGGCGCATGAAGGCACCCTGTTTTTAGATGAGATCGGTGAATTACCCTTGCCGGCCCAGGTCAAACTGCTGCGTGCCCTTCAGGAGAAGGAGTTTAACCGCCTCGGCGGGACGCGTACGATTCGCTCAAATTTCCGGTTGATCGCCGCCACCAATCGGGAACTGGAAAAAGAGATAAAGAAGGGGCGTTTCCGTGAGGACTTGTATTATCGTTTGAACGTCATTCCCGTCCATTTGCCGCCTCTGCGGGATCGTCAAGAAGATATCTCTTTGCTGGCTGACTATTTCATTAATCAATACACAAAGAAATACAACCGGCATGATTTGAAATTGAAGCGTGAGCAGGCAACTGTAATGCACCAATATAAATGGCCGGGCAATATCCGAGAGTTAAAGAATATCATCGAGAGAGCCGTATTGTTATCAACGGGCAAACAACTGGATTTTTCACTCCCGATTGACATGCAAAGGGAATCAACGAACCCCTTTGAGGAACTCCCAACCCTGGGCAATCTTCAGCGCCGATACATTGAATTCGTGATAAAAAAAACCAAGGGTCAGATCGGAGGAACCGGTGGTGCGGCCGAAATTTTGGGGATGAATCGCACCAGCGTGTACAGCCGAATGCGTCAGCTCAGGATGGATGTCAAGTCCCTGACAAAGCAATCGATCCATTAAAGCACTTCACACAGGTGAAACTATCGCGAGCGGTTTTATTTTGTTTTCAAACCTCATACGCTTCGTGCCATTCCTAAATCATTGGCTTTCAAGATCGCCCTCTCCACCATTTCCGGCGAAACATTAAAAGGCATATTTTTCGCCGTGCTGTCGGGCGCACAAATTGTTTC
>Ga0180435_10003468_pt1 | contig 15767 bp, 14 predicted proteins | sample SS_ome_3_FD_132467 | JGI IMG/M metagenome (GOLD analysis project Ga0180435, IMG submission 132467) | Hypersaline lake sediment archaeal communities from the Salton Sea, California, USA - SS_3_S_1 metaG | ecosystem: Environmental > Aquatic > Non-marine Saline and Alkaline > Hypersaline >... | reverse complement strand
TGTTAACCCCTTATTAACCTTTGTTAACCCCTTATTAACCTTTGTTAACCCCTTATTAACCTTTGTTAACCCCTTATTAACCTTTGTTAACCTCTGTTAACCCCTTATTAACCTCTGTTAACCTCTATCAACCCTTTTTAACAGTAAACTAATCCCCATCTATTTATTGCCCCATACCCCCAAAAAAATACTCAGTTATTACTCCAGAATCCTCACCTTCTGCCCTTCCTCCAGATGATGAACTCCGGCGGTCACCACAACTTCTCCATTCGCAAGACCCGATATGATCTCTATCCCGTCGGCAACCAGTTGCCCGGTCTTAACCGAGCGCTTCGTTACTGTTCCCTCCGAAAATATCCAGAGATAGCGATTTCCGGTCTGGATATCTTCGAGAAGCGCTGAGGTCGGGACAATAAATCCCTCGCCTCCGGTAAAAGCGAAAGTAAAAGTAACTTCCGCGGTCATACCCGGCAGGATACCGGGCGGTGGATCTATGATACGCGCGGTTGCCGGATAGGTCCCGGTATTGGTATCCAGTGCTACCCCCACTTCACTTATAATTCCGGCGAATTCTTTTTCAGGAAGACTCTCGACCGTGATCGTTACCTCTGCTCCTTCCTTCACCTGAATGATCAGACTCTCCGGAATACCGACAGCAACCTTCAGCTCCCCCGGATCAACCAGAGTAAAGACTGACTGGCCGGCGGCGACACTCTCAAATGCTTCAATATTTTTGGCGGAAATATACCCATTAAAAGGCGCCTTCAGGCTGGTATAGGATAATTGATTGCGAACCTGGTCCAGCTGGGCCGCCAGGGCCTCCATCTGGGAGAGATCAGAGTTGCGCTGCGCTTCATATTGATCCAGCTGGGATTTACTTATATTTCCGTTCTCATAGAGACTCTTCTGGCGCTGATAGGAACTTTCGGAATTCTTAGAAGCCGCCCGGGCGCTGGCTAAATTGCTCTCGGTATTCTTCACAGAAAGTTCGTAATCATGGTTATCCAGCCGGGCCAGAACCTGGCCTTTCTCCACTTTATCCCCCACATCAACCATAATCTCCTCCACCTTGCCGCTCACCCGGAAAGCCAATGATGCCTCCTTCCCGGAGCGAACCGTTCCACTGAAGGTGCGCTCCAATCCTCCCCGGACAGAACCCACAACTATTGTCCTGACCGGGCGGATGAACTCTTCCTCCACCACTGCTTCTTCCTGACCGCAACCGGCGGCAAAAATACCAATCGCCATTACTCCCGCTATGATGAGGCAGACCTTTGAATCAATTTTCATTTTATTGCTCCTTGACTTAGCCCCGCCGACGGCGGGGCTAACGTTGAAAAGTAAAGACGTTGAAAAGAAAAAACGTTAAAGATCGTTGAAGTCCCCCAAAATCGGGACTGAGCGCCTCCGGCGCAAACTCGTAGCGGCGACCTTTCTCCGCCCCGAAAGGTACTTCATTTCGGGGAGGTCGCCACTAGTGGCAGCCTAAAGGCTGCCGCTACGAGCGTTATTATCCCGTCCCGCAAATATGCGGGACTTGAAAAAATAGCATACAAGCGTAGCGATCCCACAATTACTACAAAGAATGCCACAGGCATTCTGATCCTACAAGTCCCGCGCATACTACTTATGCGCGGGACGATACCACGGAATTTCAGTTTACTGAAATTCTGGTCTTCTGAATATAATCCTCCATCTCCCCGAGAAAATCACGCAATTCCTCCGGTGTCCGGAGAAATTCCAGAAATCCGGTCTGCCGTTCCACTTCCACCAGGTCGATGATAGAGGTATAGAAAGCCGATATAGTCGATGCCCGGGCGTTCACATACTGGGTCTGGGCGTCCAGAAGATCAATCAGAGGAAGAGCGCCCTTGCTATACTTGTCCTCTACCAGGGCCTGCGACTCCCGCGCGAGATTCTCCCGTTCCTGCTCCAGTTCATATTTGGTACTGGAAGCGGCCAGATCGAAAAAAGCGGAACGGATAGCCAGAGCGGTCCCCTGTTCCTGAAGCGAGAGGGACTGATGAGCTTTGCGGAGAGAGACTTCCTTCTCTCCCGCCGCCGCCCAGTTAGTGCCGCCTTTCCAGAGTGGGATACTTACATATCCTACCAGAGTCCACTCGTTATCATCCGGATACGGTCCGGATCCCCCCCATTCTCCGGAACCTCCCGGAGTCTGGTTCCAGACTTCCTCTCCAAATAAGCGCTTATATTCCGCCCGGGCGCCTATGGTCGGACTCCAGATAGCTGCCCGGGATCGGCTGAGATCTTCCTCGGCAAATTCCACGTTAAGACGAGCCAGATTGATCTCGGGGGAATATCTGTCTCCGACTTCTACCAGAAAATTACGGAGGAGATCAGCCTCTTTCCGGTTGGTCAACAACGAATCGATGCGGGGTGATGAGAAGACGGAGACGGAGCTTTCTTCCTCCGGTCCGATCCGCTCCAGCCGGAATGGTTCCTCCTGGGGACGATTCAGCGTTTCATTGAACTGGAGGGAAGCTTTCTCGAGTTCGAAGATAGCTTCTGTTATGGAAGCCAGCGCGGATTTATATTCCGATTCCAGCCGAAGAACATCCGCCCGGCTTCCCACCTCCTCTTCCCGTCTCACCCGTGCGATCTCCAGATGATTCCTGGTGCTGTCCAGATTCTCCTTGCCGACTTGAAGAAGCTCCCGGGCCTGGAGGACATTGAAGTAAGCCCGGATCGCGTTCTGAGCGGTATCCAGCCCGGTAATCTCCAGATCGGCTTCCACCAGCTTGACCGACATCCGGGCTAAACTGACCGACATCCATACCGAGTAATCAAAGATCAACTGTTCCAGTTTTACCCCCCCCTGGGTCTGCCAGCGGGGGAGTAATCCCATGGATGACTTCGCTCTATCGCTATCTATCCCCTGGTAATCCGCGGAAGCCTCCAGTTGGGGGAGCAGATTTCCCAGAACCTGCCGGTAATATTGCTCCTGCTCTTCCAGATCTCTCCGGGCAAGCTGATAACTGAGATTATTCTCTAACGCGATCCGGACGGCATCCCGGAGCGTGATCAGCGGCCCTTCCTCCCTCTTCTCATTGATCAAATCAGCTTCCATCATCAGATCAAAATCGGGGGAATAATCGATTCTGTGGGCCGTACCCATATTAATAGTGAACTGCTCCTTATCATGGTAGTTCACTTTCTGATCCTCAGGGAGGGCGCCTTTAAGGATCTCGTAGAGTTTTAAAGCGTTATTCCGGGCTATCTTTTCTATAGACCCGCCGTAAAAACCGGCCAGGGCGCCTAATTCCACTATCGGGCGTCCCTCCATGGCGAAGGTAGGAATCTTACGCCGGTTGATCTCATCCAGAAGTTGGCGGATTTTTTCGCGGGTATTGAACCGGTATGACGGAGTTATATAGATAAATCCGGTATCTTCCGGAAGGCGGCTCATGGTCTCATCAACCGATGAACCATAGTAAGCATAGCGGAAGGAGAGACCTGCTTCTTCCGCGATCGCTCTACCCATCTCTTCCGACCCGGAAATATTTTTTATGACATCGGGGTCGATCAAAACAACTACTTCCCGGTTCCGGGATAGTTTCTTCATCTTCTTTACGTCTTTGAGAATCATTCCCCGGTTCATCTGAAATGTGAGATTCTTCACCCGGGAACGCCCTTCCTCCGTCTCCAGCCCGATCATCTCGATATCCGCCTCACCGAAGAGTAGTACCGGTTTCTGGAGATCTGTCTGGCCGGCAAAGAACGAGGCCGTTATCAGACCCTGACCCACGATAACATCAACCCCGGGAGATTCCAGAACTCTCCGGCAGTTTGACCGGATTGCTTCCGGCTGCCAGTTGTCCACCATCTGGTACTCCGATGGATATACAAACCGGAACTCAACTCCGGCAAAAGCTTCCATCTCCTCTTTAAACTGGCTCCACATCACTTCGGCGTAATAATACGGGCCATCCGCGACCAGAGCGATCCGGACCTCCCGTGGCGCGGAGAAAGAAGTAAAGACAATGGCAAAGGAGAGAGATAATACAAGGAAGAAGCTGAGATAGTGTTTTGTCATGAATCCAACCTCCTTAATCTGGTTGAACAGGGCTTAATAGTGGCTAAACGGAAATTCCAAAACGCATAGAACTTGTCATTGCGAGGAACAAAGTGACGAAGCAATCTCCTCACAAACTAAACGAACTACGTAGCCTTTCCTGAGCAATAGCAAAGGATCCTCTTCTCCCAATGACTTAAAATTCTAGGACTTTGGTTCAGATACTAATTATTAATATCAATCCAAAACTAAATTATAAATTCTACACAAAATAATCAATTTAAATCAAAAAAAAATCCCCCCTGACGCCGGAAGCGTCAGGGGGGATTTTTTTCAGTCCAGTTCCCGCAAAACCTTCAGGGCTCCGGATTGACCCACTATCTCGAAGCGGGGATTATACTGATTCTGGTCGGGATATCCCTTGAACCGCGCCTGGTACCGGGCTCCATCCATCTCGATCAGATATGAATGATTGAGCCGACAATTCTCATGCATGATTTCTTCTGCTACCTGCATTTCTTCCTCCTGGTTAAATTGGAATTAAAGTTTCTGAAATATCTATACTAATGTGACTGAACGTCCTGGTTATCAATGTGACTCAATTCAAGTTCCAGCTGTCTCTCTCCGGAACAGACATCAGCCCCAAGGCTGGTGAGCCGGATGCCCCGGGCAATATTGGCCGCTTTAATGATATATCCCTTCTTCTCCAGGTAGGAAAGAGCCTTATGAACTGTTCCGGGATTTGATATTCCCAGCTCCTGCTGGATCTCGGTTATCGTCGGCGGATAATGCCGGCTATGGATATATTCACCTATAACGGTCAGTATATCGGATTGCTGATCGGAGAGAGGTAATTTAATCTGCTGAATCACTGGAAGTAATCGTTGGTTTTGGCCTGATTTTTACTTGATTTTGCCATATAAACCTAAATAAAGGATTATGTCAAGAAAAAAAGAAAAAAAGTAATAACTGCAAGGAAATTACACTTGCTTTACCCTATCCTGATAGATAGTATTTTGCTGCCTCGAAATATTAATAATTTCGCCACAAAGGCACCAGGAAAGAAAATATCAAAAAATATGAAGTAACGTTATTATTGAACCTTCCGTTCTTTTCTTTGTGGCAGAAAAGTTGCGAAGCGAAGTTCTCGAATAAAATGAGAGGTGTGACATGAACCAGGAAGAAAATCCAAAAGTTATTCCCGCGGCGTCCCCCCTGGTCACCTACCCTTTGCTATTTATATCTCTGGTGGTCCTGATGGTGGTACTCAGCCTGCTCAAATCCATCCTAATCCCCTTCGCCCTGGCCATCTTACTCGCCTATATACTCTACCCGGCCGTAGCCCTGCTGACCAAACTGAAAGTCCCTTACGGGGTTGCCGTCGCGGTTGTGCTCATTGTATTCCTCGGGTTTTTCTTTGCGGCCGGCGCGGTGATCGGAAATGAAATCACCGGCTTTGTCCGGGCGGTTCCCAAATACCAGGAGCAGATCAGCAGATACGCGGAGGAGATAACCTCGACCTACACAGATTTCCTCGAGCGCTTCGCGGCGGCTCTTCCGGGGGAGCATGACGCGGCTCCCGCGGCGGCGCCCCAGTCCAAAGAACGCGCTGCTTCTATTCTCTCGGGAATCATCAGCAGCCTCTTCTCCGGTCTCCTTTCGGTATTCTCTATCCTGTCGGATTTTGTAATGGTTTTCTTTATCCTGGTATTTCTCCTGGCCGGTGCTAAAAATTTCAAGCAGAAACTCATCTCGGCCTGGGGGACGGGGGACCACGGTAAGACCGCGGATATTGTAAAATCTATTAACGAGGGGATCGGAGGGTATATCATCATCCGGTCGGCGCTTAATCTGGGACTGGCGATAGTTATAACCATAGTCCTGCTGATCTTTGGAGTGGATTACGCTTATGTCTGGGGCCCCCTCACCGGAATTCTTAATTTCATTCCCTATATCGGCGCTTTTCTGGCCCTTATTCCCCCGGTAGTTGTAGCCCTCTTCCAATTCGACTCCCATTGGACCGCGATCTCCATGCTCCTGGTCCTGATAATAATTCAGAATGTCGAGGGAAATATCCTGACGCCTCTTCTTATCGGCAAACGCGTCAACCAGAATCCTCTGGCAGTATTGATGGGACTGATTCTCTGGGGATTCATCTGGGGTCCGGTGGGAATGATCCTGGCTACGCCTCTCATAACCTGCGTCAAGATCCTCTGTGACAACATCGATCCGCTTAAGCCGATCGGCCGGCTGCTGGGTGGCGACGTAGCTAATCATAATAATTGATTTTCAGTATCAGTGAAATATGGCCGGGAAAATAAATACTAAAAATAACGTTATCATCATCTATGTCCTGGGGATTTCCCTCCTCTATTTCCTGGTAGGGACGCCTTCTTTCTATGAGGAACACCTGGGGAGTTTTACCGATGGCGGAAAATTCGGCTTTCTCGCGCCCAGCCTCTATCAGTTCGCGGTCACGTTCATCTTATTCTTCTTCCTGCCGATGCTGGTGATCAGAAATATATTTCACGAAAAACCTCGTGACTACGGATGGCAGGCCGGGAACCGCAGGGCCGGATGGCTGGTCCTGAGCTGGGGGATTCCCCTGGTCCTGGCCATGGCCTGGCTATCTTCCAGCCAGCCGGAATTCCGTCAGCAATATCCTCTCTTCATCTCCAAACTATCCACCTTCCCCTTAAAAGGGCAGAATATCACCGTATTCATCCTCTATGAATTCACCTATATCTTCTATTATATCGGATGGGAATTCTTCTTCCGGGGGTTCGCCTTATTTGGCCTGAAAGACTCTATGGGTACCACCGGCGCGCTCATCTTCCAGGCGGTCATCTCTACCCTCCTCCATGTATCAAAACCGATGCCGGAACTGATCATGGCTTTGCCGGGTGGCATTATTTTCGGCCTGGTGGCGCTCCGTTGCCGGTCACTGAGATCGGTAATAATCGCCCACTGGGTGCTGGGCTTTTCCCTCGATCTCTTCATTCTTATTTTTGCGGTACAAAAATAAGAGTTTGCAAGCATTAATCAACATTACGGGGGAATTTTATAGATAGTATCTGGACGAAAGCCCCTGAATTTCAAAAATTTGAGAACGTCCCATTTTCTTGAGGTACGCGCTGATTCTCCAATTGTCATTGCGAGGAACGAAGTGACGAAGCAATCTCAACCCATTGAAGTACAACTTTTTCTACGAACAGATTGAGATCACGTAGCCTGTCCCGTCGCAGATATCGAAGAATTGAGATGAGCGGTATCTAAGGATCCCGTTCCTCGCGATGACATTTTGGGGGTTGCGACACAGCCTGAGTGACTTTTATTTCGGGGTTTACGATCAGGCACTATATAAGTTTCAAAACAAAGAGAGATTTCATATCAGAGAACGAACAGAAACTATAGTATTCAGGGGGGAGTGGCTCTCAATCAAACGGGCTACCTATCGCTCAACGCACGGTGAGCAGGTCAACTGGGAGGTGGTGGAGCGGAGCAGGGCGGAGACTGTTATTATCCTTCTGGCCCGGCTCAGCCCTTCCGGGCGCTACATCCTTCTCCGCCAGTTCCGGGCCGGGATCAACCGATCGGTAATCGCTCTTCCCGCGGGGGTGGTACAGCCCGGTCACGATCTCAACCGGCAGGCGCATAATGAACTGAAGGAAGAGACCGGGTATATCGGGAAGATTATCAGCCGGAGTCCGGTCTTAAAGATCAACCCCGCCGTACTCGATTGCGACGTGGTTATATTCGAGATGGAGGTTGATGAGAGCAGCCCTGATAATTCTAATCCCCTGCAGGAATTGGAGCCGGAAGAAGAGATTGAGGTAGTCCTGGTTGAGAAAGACCGGATCAAGGATTTTCTGATTAAGGAAGAGGCAGGCGGAACCGCGATTGATGTAGCCTGCTGGTTCTGCTTTGGGATTTGAATAAACCGCGGATGAAGCGGATTTGGCGGATTGTTTTTTCTTTCAATCAGCCTAATCCGCCTAATCCGCGGTTAAAAGTTACCTGGCACAGCGGGGGGCTAAGTTCCCGTTTCGAAATTTCAATAATCGTGAATAAAAGGTAGCCGCAGGCTTCAGCCTGCGCCACATTACGCACCCTAAAGGGTGCGGCTACCAAAATTTAGCGCTAAGCGCTAAGTTCCTGCTTCGGAATTTCATAAAATGAAATTCCGGGCAGCGCTTAACGGTCTTCAACGATCTTTAACGTTATTTATCTTCAACGTCCTTATTTTTCAACGTTAGCGCCGAAGGCGCTAAAAATACACCACCAGTCCCGCCCGGATCTGCTGATGGTCAAGATTTAAATCCTCTTTCTCTTCATTCCCCAGGTAATCATCGTATTTATACTCCGTCCGCATCCAGCTGTAACGGTACTCCGCCCGGAGACCGATATGTTCGCTGACAGTCATCTCGACTCCAGCCATAGCAAAGTAGGTTATATCGTTAGCGATATCCGGATCATAAATCCCCTGAGCTGCCAGAGAACTCTCGGCATCATCGGTAAGCTGAAGGCGATAGATGGCATAGCCCAGTCCGCCTCCCAGATAAAGGTAAAAACGCTCCAGAGGAATACCGGCCCGGAGCCCGAGGGTCACGGGACTGATCTTAAGATGAGAATTATCCAGATCCTTGTTCTTGGTCTCAATCCAATCGGCCCCGAACTCTAAACGGATGCTGGGAATAAACGCGAAGAAGAACGCCGCGCCGCCGCCGGGAACATCGTCATAGCGGTCTTCACCTGAACCGCCCGTATCCCCGTCAAAGTCAAAGGCATAGATCCCGTGGATATCAAAACCAATCGATTGGGCCGATGAAATCGCGGGAAAACTGAGGATTGCCACGATTACTAACCATAAGAAAGATACTCGCATAGGACTCCTTAATTACTTGAGCAAATAAATAAAGCAGCCCCGGCTGGCCGGGGCTGCTTTAGTTTAAAGACAAACATTCTCGCCGATGAAATCGGAGCCACTTAGAAATTCACAACAAAACCACCGCGAGCCTGCATATGGTCCATATTCCATTCGTCCTTGTCACCGGTCGCCTTTAATTTCATATCCGGCTTCAGCCATACATAACGAAATTCCCCTCTGACTCCGATCACCTGATCTTCGTCAAAATACACTTCGAATCCTGCGCAGCCATGATAGGTGAAGCAGTCTTCAAGTTCAAAGATTTCGTCAGCATCACCCTCGAAATCCAGGCTGTTGAAGCTGTAGCCGGCACCGCCGCCGACATATAGATACGCCATATCTGCAATCTTAGGACCTATTCTAAGGGTAGCAGTGACTGGAATCAACTGAACAAAATTGTCCTCGGCGTCCTTAACCTCCGGACGAAGATAATCTCCACCCAGATCCAGTTTAACAATATCGCCCAGGCATAAGACGAACGATGCACCGCCGCCCCAGCCTTTCTCTAGCTCCAGATCATCGTCACTGAAATTAAACCCGTAGATGCCGTGAAACTCAAGACCGGCCGATGGCTGCGCCGGAGCCATGGATCCCAGACAGAGGATCATGCTTATTCCCAGCAATATAGACAACATCTTCTTCATACACATCCCTCCTTGCGGTTAGCCCCTTCTTAAAGGGGCGGTTGGTCGTATACTCTAAATTCCAATCATAGCCATACTAATAGTTTTTCGTGTTCTGAAGCAAGAAAAAAAACAGAGATTCGCCGATCAAAATTAATTATATGTCAGTCCGGGCCAGGGCAATACCGGGGATGGGATCTGTTTTTCAGGGGCTCGAGGATAAAAAAACAATCCGGACTCCAAACATTTCTATTGGCTTTAGCCGAACGGTTATGTAACGTATTTCATCTTCGTTGCCGGTTGAGAGAACTGGTTCTCTTCCATTTTGTGTGGGCAACTATTTATTTATATGAAAATACTGGACGCCAAAGGTGTCCAACATGTAAGCCCAGGGTGAAACCCTGGGTATGGGTAAAACCATAAAAACACCCTCACCCCAACGGGGTGCTACATCTTCTCACATATGTATCATTATTACCTAACCAACCTGATAGAATGCCGCACCCTTTCAGGGTGCAGGGGGGTGGTTTGGGGAATATATACCCGGCGATTCTCGCCGGGCTGAAATGTTACACCCCGTTGGGGTGAAAGAATATAATATTGATCAATATATATTTAAAATGTTATCCGCACAAAATGGAAGAGAGCCATTTAGTAGGATGAGTATTTCTAATAAAGAAAAATTCAAGCGGAGTTACCGCGTTTTTCTGCTGATCTATGTGATGGCGGTGGTCTTCCTGGCTGTCGTGGGACAGGTATCTCTTAACCGTTCCGCCGGCCCTCTCACCATGCCAATCTTTAATTGGGATTGGCCTGGGTGCGGATGGCTAAATTTCAGCGTCGGGGGCAAGATCATTTCTCTGCTTTTTCCGGTTCTACTCTTCTGGCTGGTGGGGTGTATCTGGGATAAGGAGCTTCGGCCTAGACGGTCCGGCCTGGAGATACCGGTCTTGATCTTTGCCGGAATCGCTCTGAGTGCCTGGCTGTTTTCTCCTTATCGGGAGATCAGCTGGAAGACCGGTGGGCGAGACCTGCTTGCTCAGGTGGGATGGTTCTTCCTTATCAGTTCATTATTCCGCCTGGATAAATACCGGAAGGCGCTCCTGATCACTCTCTTCAGCTCTCTCAGCCTGGTTATCCTGGCAGGGATTATGCTCTACTCTCAGGGGATATATTTCCCGCAGACGCCGCAGCGTATCTGGGCTTCATTCGGACACCCCAACGGCATCGGAGCGGTTCTGGTGCTTCTTATCCCGTTCGCGTTCGTCCTTATCATATCCCCCGTGACGCGGTGGATACGGACAGCGGCGGTCGGTCTCACCCTCCTGCTGGGTACAGGCATATATCTGTCTTTTTCCCGGACCGCCTGGGTGAGTCTCCTGGTGGGATTGGGGATATTAACCTTGTTTCGTAAGGGGAAGTTGATCTTCCTGGCCTCAATCATTCTTCTGGTCATCCTCTTGGTCTGGGGCTTGAATGTAGGCCCTCAATCCTACTGGAAAGAACGGATTAAAAGCTTTACGACCTGGCGCTCTGATCCGAACGTGGAGAAGAGATTGATATATTCCGGGGCGGCGATCCGGATGATCCGGGAGCGGCCGGTAATCGGGTATGGACCCGGTTACGGTATATTCATGCGGCTTTATCAGGATAAATTCAAGGAAGTTGATACAGGAGAATTCGCCACCGCCCCCCATAATTATTATCTCTCCCTCACCATCTCAACCGGAATTCTGGGACTACTCGCCTTCGGATGGCTCATATTCCGGACATTCAGACTCTCCCGAAAAGAAATACGTGAATCCGACAGCCGGTTTACCGTCTGCTTCAGTCAGGCCCTGATCGCCGGTCTGGCCGGTTTTCTGCTGGGAAGCCTGGCGGATGATCCGCTCTTGAATGAAAGAATCTCTTTCATCTTCTGGATTTTCATCGGACTGCTGGCCGCGTCAGCGGTTGGAACAGCTGAACCGGATGGAACAATTGGAACAGCTGAAACGACTTGAACCGCTGGAACCATTGGAACGGCTAAAACGGCTGAAACGACTTGAACCGTTGGAACTACTGGAACGGCTCAAACCACTGAAACGATTGGAACTATTAATCCCCAGAGCTAAAATTTCACCGCGGGCGCCTGCTCCGATCCGGCAGCGGCCTCGAAGTACTCCTTGGGCGTGGTCAAACCTCTCATTGTGGCCCAGAGCATTCCCGGTATCTTCCGGATATAGGTATTGAAGACCCGGGCAGACTCATTGTAGCGGCGCCGCTCTACCGCGATCCGGTTCTCAGTCCCTTCCAGTTGCGCCTGGAGTGTCTGGAAATTCTCGCTGGCCTTCAACTGGGGATAATTCTCCACAGTGACCAGCAGCCTGGAGAGAGCTCCGCTCAAGCCGTCCTGGGCCGCCTGAAACTGCTGGAATGCTTTTGGATCACTCAGCATCTCCGGGGTTATCTTGATCTCCCCTACCTTCGAGCGTGCCTCGGTAACGGCAATATAGGTATCCTTTTCGAATCCGGCCACACCCTTCACCGTCTCCACCAGGTTCGGTATCAGGTCAAAACGGCGCTGGTATTGGTTCTCTACCTGAGCCCAGGCAGCTGCTACAGTTTCGTCAAGCGTAACAACCCTGTTAACGCCGGAAACAACAATCAATATCACTATACCGGCTATCGCCGCCAGAACCACCAATGTAATAATCAATGCTTTCATTTCTCTCTCCTTATTATCAAACTATTCTCACAGATATAATTTGATTCAGAACATATATTATTATGACTGTTAATAATGGTTAATTTCAAGTTAACAGAAGTTAAAAAAGGTTACCGGCACAAGGGGATATGACTGGGAGCAATTTAAGCAACCCTGTATTGACCATTTAATAACCTTTTTAACCTTTTATTAACAGTAAATCATATCCCTGCAATATTTATTGCCCAACCATTTCGCTATCCCGGATCCTTAATCGAAAAACTACCACCCCCCGCTCGCTCCACCGCCGCCCGACATCCCGCCTCCGAATCCCCCGAAACCGCCGCTGAAGCCGCCCCCGCCGCCGCCGGACCAGACTCCTCCTCCGCTGGAATGTCCGCCTCCCCGACTTCTCGCCTTAAATAGCGATACTACAAAGATAACAACAAATATAAAAAAAATGATCAAGCCCACGGGACTGCTCGAACCGGACCCTCTTGGCGCGGTTTCTTCCGAAACCCTCTCTATCCCTTCAATCTCCACCCCGTACTCTTTTGCTACCAGGGCTATTACCGCCTGAACCGCCAGATCTATTCCTTTCTCAAAATTTCCCTCTTTAAAGAATGGGAGCATCACTCCTTCAATAATCCTGTGAGCTTCAGCGTCCGTAACCGCGCCCTCCAGTCCATATCCGACCTCGATCCGGGTCTTTCTCTCCTTGACCGCTACCAGAATCAAGATCCCGTTGTCCTCTCCTTTCTTCCCTACCCCCCATTTCTCAAATAACTTATTGGCATATTCCTCTATTGATTCGGGCGCGATAGTTTCAAGGGTTACAACAGCCACTTCGGCGGTTGTTTTTGCATCCAGGTCTTTAATCTTATTATCCAGCACTTCCTCAGTCTCTCCCGAAAGAAGACCGGCGTAATCATTTACATAGCCGGAGGGGGAAGGATATTGAGCTTCTTCCGCGGACAGGACCGCCGGAAAAAACTGGCTGATCAATATGACTCCGATTAGAATTATAAGGTATTTATTCATGTCTTATCAACCGCTTCAGCTAATGCCTCTAGCTGGCACAGATAACGGTTCAGATAGATCTCCGCGGCCTCGCCGCCGATTTTCTCATCATTACACCGGTCATTCCAGATCGTGAGGAAGACCTCTGTCTCCAGGCTGAAGACCTCGGATAGTTTCCTCAGGATATCTTCTTTTCTCCGTGGAGGGACTTCGTCCCGGAGACGGATTACATTTCTGAAGACCGGCATAAGACTGGATAGTGATCTCTTCAGAAGCGCTTCCACCCCTTTCTTCTTTAAACCGACTTCCAGGTAAGCCTGCCGGATCCGTACCAGCTTGCCCTTGATCTGTTCTTCACACTGATAACGGAGATTTTTCAGGTCAACTCTTATCCCGGACAGGATATCTTCTCCGTAGAGGACCCGATGATTTTCCTTAATCTCCAGAAACTCGATCGGGAAGACATCAGCCGATGTCTCGATGTAACGGCGGGTAAAAAATAGAGGAGCGGCGATCCGCTTTCGAATCCCTTTTGATATCAACTTCAGACTCTTCTTCAGTGTGCCCAGGTCCACATCTTCACAGACCAGGAGAAGATTTATATCCGAACTCTTTTCCAAGTAATTACCGGTTACCGCGCTGCCGTAAACCGCGGCCGTGATAAGATTGTTACCCAGCAGCTCTATCATCTCTTCCAGATAGGGCCGGACCTTCAGCCCGACGGACTCCGGTAGTTGATCGATATTGATTATTTCAGCCATATCATACTCCTTTAAATTAGCGCCGCCGGCGCTAATTTAGTTTTTCAACGTTCTTTTTCTTCAACGTCTGTTCTGATCAGCCCCAGTTTCCGGGCCAGCCAGGGGGTCGATAGCGCCTGGATCAGCAATGTCGCGAGAATCGCCATAAAGACAATAGCCTGAACAAAGTGGTTGTAAACCTCGCCCATCTGGCCGGGGAAGTTAAGGGATATTGAAGCCAGAGAACCGGCCAGCGCCGCCGGCATTACCCCGGTCTCACGTACCCAGCTCAGAAAAAGTCTCTCTTTGATCGTCCATCTCTTCTTCCGGTCCAATCCAAAAAAAGCGAATACCACCGCCGGACGGCTGATGAAAATGAATCCGGCCAGAAGGATCGCCCCGGGGAGTAAATATTGTTTAACAGCGGAAAAATCAATCTGCGATCCCAGGATAACAAATATCATCATCCGGCAGATCAGAGCCAGATCCATACTGAAAATCTCAAGATTCAACCCCTCCTTCAGATCGAAGGATCGCGGCATCAGCTCCCGGCAGTTGCCGAGGAATACCCCGGCGATAAAAGCGGCCAGATACCCGCTCCCCCCCAATCGTTCAGCCAGGGTGTAAGATCCTATCGCGACCGGCAGAGTCAGAATCGAGGCCGCGTCGCGGAAGAAGCCCAGTGCTCGATGTGAAATAAAGATCCCCGCCAATATACCGAGCCCGGCACCGCATCCGAATCCAATAACAAGTTTCCATAAGAATCCGCCTGCGGCGGCGCCCAGACTAATCTGGCCCTGCTGGAGGAAAGTAACGATGGTGACAAATATTATAGCGGAAGTGGTGTCATTGAACGCGGATTCACTCTCGATTACCACCTCCAGCCTTTCCGAGATCCGAACCTGCTTCAAAATGGGAATCAGGGTGGCCGGGTCGGTTGGAGCCAGAATAACCCCCAGCAGCAACGCCGCCGCCCAGGGAAGAATCGGGAATATGATCTTCGCTAATCCGCCGACTATGAGCGTGGAGAGCAGGACGCCGGGGATAGCCAGAAGCGCTATAATCCAGACGTAGCGCATAATCGTCTTCAGCTTCAGGTCGAGCCCGCCCTGAAAGAGGATATAGGAAGCGCCGAAGACAACCACGATCTGTCCGGCGACCGATGATTGCTTGACCGGAGTCCAGAAAGGAATCATCGGACCAATAAAAACTCCAGCCAGGAGAAAGAGAATCACATCCGGTATTTTCAGTAACGCCGCGAGACGGTTCGCTACCAATGCGACTACCAGAATAATGGTAAAATCGCTGAAGGCGGACAGGATCAACTCCCCGGATGCCGTGGGCGCAGCTCCGGTTACCGTACAGACTAAATTGCTTAATATTGGAATCATATAGGGGAATTATAACACCAGATCCCATTCTGGAAACAAATTAATCATTGCTTACCGGCTCCGGGCTTGTTTTAATGCAGCAAGTTAGCGCTTCGCGCTAACTTACTGTTTCGGAATTTCAATAAATGTAGTTAAAAAGGTAGCCGCCCCGCCGACGGCGGGGCGTTTATTGCACACCCTGAAGGGTGCGGCTACCAAAATTTAGCGCGAAGGCGCTAAGTTCCTGTTTCGGAATTTCCCCGAAATACTTCGGGGTCCCGGTTGGTTAAATATAGATATCGGGACAATAAATTGTTCCGATACTTATTATTAAACAAACCGGAATCCCGATGGATATCGGGAAAATT
>Ga0180435_10003467_pt1 | contig 15768 bp, 13 predicted proteins | sample SS_ome_3_FD_132467 | JGI IMG/M metagenome (GOLD analysis project Ga0180435, IMG submission 132467) | Hypersaline lake sediment archaeal communities from the Salton Sea, California, USA - SS_3_S_1 metaG | ecosystem: Environmental > Aquatic > Non-marine Saline and Alkaline > Hypersaline >... | reverse complement strand
ACGCCGGGGGCGCTCTTCGCCATCGGCGCCTCGCTCGCCACCAAGTCGGCCGAACGCCTCGCCGTGGCCGGCTGGCTTTCCTTCGCCAAGCTGGTTCTGCACCCGGCTGCCGTGGCGGTGATGTCACTCCTCGTGTTCCCGGTCGACCCCTTCGCCGCCGGGGTGATGATCGCCGCCGCGGCGTTGCCGGTCGCGGGCAACGTTTTTATCCTCGCGCAGCACTACGGCGTCGCGCCGCACCGGGTGTCGGCCTCGATCCTGATTTCCACCACCGCTTCGGTTCTGACCATCTCGGCGGTGATCGCATGGGTGACCACATGATTTACGTCGATGCCGATGCCTGCCCGGTGAAGGCCGAGGTGGAAGAGATCGCCACCCGCCACAAGGTGCGCGCGGTTTTCGTCTCGAACGGCGGGCTGCGGCCTTCGCCCAATCCCTTCGTCGAAATGGTCTACGTGCCGGCCGACCCTGATGCCGCCGATATCTGGATCGCCGAGCGGGCCGGGCCGGGCGACGTGGTGGTGACCGGCGACATCCCCCTCGCCGCGCGCGCCATCGAGGCCGGGGCCCGTGCGCTCAAGCCCAATGGCGAGGCCTTCACTGCCGCGAATATCGGCTCGGTGCTCGCCACCCGCGACCTGATGACCGACCTGCGTGCCGCCGATCCGTTTCGCCAGGGCGGCGGCAGGGCCTTTTCGCGCGCCGACCGTGGCCGCTTCCGCGACACGCTCGAACGGCTTCTGCGGGCAGCGACCGCGGGTAACGGGGGCTGAAATTTCCCCGTAAGTGAGATCGTGCTGCCGGGTTACCCTGCTCCGGCGGGCGGGATCCGGGCGTCCACCGCGTCGTGAGCAAACAAGCCCCTCGGAGGAACCATGGAACAACTCATCATCAGTCTCGTCGCGGGCGCGGTCGGCGGCAACGTCGTTGGCGGCGTTGCGAAAAACCTCAGCCTCGGCACCCTGGGCAACTCCATCGCCGGGATCGTCGGCGGTGGTCTCGGCGGCCAGGTCCTTTCGATGGTCGGCGCGGGCGGCCTTGCCGATGCGGCAGGCGGCGGGCTCGACATCGGCTCCATCGTCGGATCAGTGGCTTCGGGCGGCGTCGGCGGTGGTGTGATCATGGCCGTCATTGGCGTTGCCAAGTCGATGATGTCGAAGTGATCAACACGGCCCTGGCAGGAGTCGGGGCCACCGCGTCTTGCCCGCACTGCGCCCGGTGGCTAGCTTTGGCGGATGAGCGCCTCCGAACAACATGTCCACAAGGGCTTTGGTGCGATCCGTGAGAACCGCGCGCTCCGGCGCCTGCTCGTCGCACAGACGCCCGCCGACCTTGCCGACTGGCTCGATTTCACCGCCCTCGCCGCGCTGCTCGCATATGCCTGGGAGGTTGACCCTTTCGTATTCGCTTTGCTGGCCGTGGCCATGGGCCTGCCCTACCTGCTCGTCGGACCGTTTGCGGGCGTGATCGCGGATCGCCTGCCCCTCCGCGGGGTGATGATCTGGGCCAATCTTGCCAAGGCCGGCGCCACCGCGCTCTTTGCGCTGGCGCAAGACTGGCCGCTTTTGCTGGCCCTTGTTTTCCTGCGCGGGGCCTTCGATTCCTTCTTCACCCCGGCTCGGCAGGCTGCGGTTCAGGCTCTGACACTGCCAGCCGAACGCGCCGCGATGAACGGGCTCAGCCTCGGGCTGAACCAAGCCGCGAAGATCGTTGCGCCGGGACTCGGTGGCATACTGCTCGTGGCACTCGCCCCAGGCGAGGTTTTCCTGCTCAATGCCGGGGTTTCGGCCTTGGCGGCGCTCCTCCTGCTCCGGCTTGCCCCGATTTCGCGCGCCGACACCGAGGCAGCAGCGGGCGGCATGGTCGCGCAACTGGCGGATGGATTGCGGATTGCGCGCGATCGCCCCGCACTTTTCAATGCGCTCGCGCTCATGGCGCTGGGGTTTTTCGGTGTGTTTCTCTACGACAGTTTTTTTGCACCACTTACCCGCGATTTCGGCTTCAGCGAGGTGCAGCTTGGCTTCGTCCTCTCGGCTGTTGGAGCGGGTGGCGTGGTGGGGGCGTTGTTCTCGGGCAGAGCGGGTCGCACCCGACCCTTTTGCCAGATTGCGCTCGCGATGGCGGCCTCCGGCATGCTGGTCATCGCCGTCGGCCTTGCTGCCGCCCTTACGCTTGCCCTGCCTTTCATGCTGTTCCTTGCCGGAAGCATGTTTGTCGGGTTCACGTCGGCGGCGGCCCTGGTGCCGATCCGAACCGTGATCCAGAATGAAACACCGCCCAGCCACATGGCCCGCATGGCCGCGCTCGGCGAGGCCATCAATACCCTTGCCATTCTGAGCGCTCCCTTCATCGGGGCCGCCATCGCCGGGGCAATGACACTGGGCCATGCGTTCGTCGCAGGCGGATTGGTTGCGCTCATCGGCGCGGCGCTGGCCATGCGGGCCGCGCGCGCCTAATTCCCTTGCCTCCTCCCGCGCCGCTTTGTAGGCAAGGTGTTGGAAAAGCGGGGGTAACCGACATGCCTGAGAGCGACCCGAAAACACTGGTCTCGACCGATTGGCTGGCCAAGCATCTCGACGACCCCGACCTTCGCCTGCTCGATGCATCGTGGTATCTGCCGAATGTCGACCGTGACCCGAGGGCCGAATACGACAAGGCCCATATCCCCGGCGCGCGCTATTTCGATATCGACGAGATCGCCGATCTGCGTTCGGAGCTGCCGCACATGGTGCCGCCGGTGGAAAAGTTCATGAGCCGGATGCGCGCGATGGGCGTCGGCGACGGCCACCAGGTGGTGGTCTACGACAGCGCCGGGATCTTCTCCGCCCCGCGCGTCTGGTGGCTGTTCCGTCTGATGGGGAAAACCGATGTGGCGGTGCTCGATGGCGGCATGCCGAAGTGGCTCGCAGAGGGCCGCCCGGTGACCGACGCGCGCCCGCAGATCCGCGACCGCCACATGACCGTGAGCCGCCAGAACGACATGGTGAAGGATGTCACGCAGGTTGCCGCCGCCTCCAAGCTCGGCGACTGGCAGATCGTCGATGCCCGCGCCGCCGACCGGTTTCGCGGCGAAGCGCCGGAGCCGCGCCCAGGCCTGCGCATGGGCCATATCCCCGGCTCGAAGAATGTGCCCTGGGGCAGTCTGCTGAACGACGACCAGACGCTGAAAGCCCCGGCGGACCTCGCGGCGATCTTCGAGGCGGCGGGCGTCGATCTCGCAAGGCCCGTGATCTCCACCTGCGGCTCGGGGGTGAACGCCTGCATCCTCGATCTCGCCCTCACCCGCATCGGCCACCCGCGCCACGCCGTCTATGACGGCGCATGGGCCGAATGGGGCATGTACAACGATCTCAGGATCGCAACCGGGGCCTGAACGCCCCGCCATCGCAAGACAGGACAAATCCGATGTTCGAACACCTCAAGGAACTGCCCGCCGACAAGATCATCGCGCTCATGGCGGAATTCCGCGAAGATCCGCGCGAAAACAAGGTCGACCTCGGCGTCGGCGTCTACAAGGACGCTTCCGGCAATACACCCGTGATGCGCGCCGTGAAGACGGCCGAAAAACAGCTCTGGGAAGTCGAAACCACCAAGACCTATACCGCGCTTGCGGGCGATCCGGCCTTCGGCCGCGCGCTCTCCGGCCTTGTGCTTGGCGATAGCGTCGAGCAAGATCGCCTTGCCCTCGCCGCTCAACCCGGCGGCACCGGCGCGATCCACCAGGCGCTGGAACTGATCCAGATGGCGACGCCCGAGGCCACCGTCTGGCTTTCGGCGCCGACATGGCCCAACCATCCCTCGATCATCAGGCACCTCGGCATGAAAATGACCGAATACCGCTACTTCGACAACGAGACCAGGGCGGTGGATTTTGCGGGCATGATGGAAGACCTCGGCGCGGTGAAACCGGGCGACGTGGTGCTGCTGCACGGTGCCTGCCACAACCCGACCGGCGCAAATCTCACCTTGCCGCAATGGGACGAGGTAGCCACGCTGCTCGAAGCCAAGGGCGCGGTGCCGCTGATCGACATCGCCTACCAGGGCTTCGGCGACGGGCTGGAGGAAGACGCGGCGGGCACAAGGCTCGTGGCCTCCCGGCTGCCCGAAACCATGATCGCGGCGAGCTGTTCGAAAAACTTCGGCCTCTACCGCGAGCGCACCGGGCTGTTGATGGCCGTCGCACCGACCGCGAAATCGAAGGCGCTCACCCAGGCGAGCCTTGCCCATCTCAACCGGCAGAACTTCTCCTTCCCGCCCGACCACGGCGCGCGGCTGGTGCAGATGATCCTCGACGATCACGCCCTGCGCGCCGACTGGGCGGCGGAGCTGGAAGAGGTGCGCACCGGCATGCTCGGGTTGCGCCAGCGCCTCGCTGATGCCTTGCGCGCGCGCACCGGGTCCGACCGTTTCGGGTTCATCGCCGAACATCGCGGCATGTTTTCACGGCTCGGGGCCACCCCGGAGCAGGTGGCCTATATGCGCGACAAACATGCGATCTACATGGTGGGCGACAGCCGGATGAACATTGCCGGTTTGAACGAGACCACGATCGACATTCTCGCCGACGCGATCGTCGACGCGGGCGTTTGAGCCACCTGACGGCCGAGATGGGAGCGCCGGGTTTCAGGGCCCGGCGTTTCCGTTTCTCGGGTCCTGAAATACCTCGGGGAGTTTGAGGGGCGGAGCCCCTCATTCAAAAAATTATGCGCGGCGTAGCCGCACAACTTGCAAACGAAAAAGCCCGGACGCGAACGTCCGGGCCAGTTGTCACGGCTTATGGAAGGAACGCTTAGCCGTTGGTGAACTCGGGGTAGGCCTCCATGCCAAGCTCGGCGCGGTCGAGGCCCTTGACTTCGGCTTCTTCCGAAACCCGCAGACCGATGATCATCTTGATCAGGTAGAAGACCACCAGGCTGACCACGAAGACGAAGGCACCGATGGCCACGAAGCCAAGGATCTGCGTGCCGAAGGAGGCATCGCTGTTGGTCCAGGCCACGATGAAGGTGCCCCAGAGGCCCGCGATCAGGTGCACCGGGATGGCGCCGACAACGTCGTCGATCTTGAGCTTGTCGAGCAGCGGCACGGTGAAGACCACGATCACGCCGCCAATGCCACCGATGATCAGCGCCTGGAACAGCGAAGGTGCGAGCGGTTCGGCGGTGATCGAGACGAGGCCCGCAAGCGCGCCGTTGAGCACCATGGTCAGATCGACCTTCTTGTAGATCACCTGGGTCAGGATCAGCGCGGCCACGGCACCGGCCGCGGCGGCCATGTTGGTGTTGGCAAAGATCCGGCTCACGTCGGCGACGTCACCGATCGTGCCCATGGCAAGCTGCGAGCCGCCGTTGAAGCCGAACCAGCCGAGCCACAGGATGAAGGTGCCGAGCGTGGCGAGCGCGAGGTTCGAGCCGGGCATGGCGTTGACCTTGCCGTCCTTGCCATACTTGCCTTTGCGCGCGCCGAGCACGATGGCACCGGCCAGGGCGGCGAAACCACCTGCGGCGTGCACCAGCGTGGAGCCGGCGAAATCGGAGAACCCGGCTTCAGACAGCCAGCCACCGCCCCACTGCCAGGAGGCTTCGATCGGGTAGATGAAGCCGGTCAGCACGACGACGAAGAGCAGGAAGGGCCACAGCTTCACGCGCTCGGCGAGCGTGCCGGAGACGATCGAGGCGGTGGTGGCGGCGAACATCAGCTGGAAGAAGAAGTCCGACCCGACGGAGGCATAGGTCACATCGACGCCATCGGCACCAACGCCCACGGCTTCAAGCACGGTGGGCGAGAAGAACGGCCCGAGCCAGCCTTCGATCAGCCAATCGCCGGGATACATCAGGTTGAAGCCGACGAGCCAATACATGATCGCGGCGATGGAAAAGAGGCCGACGTTCTTGGTGAGCTGCATGGTCACGTTCTTGGAACGCACGAGGCCCGCTTCGAGCATCGAGAAGCCCGCGGCCATCCAGAACACGAGGAAACCGCCGACCAGGAACAGCAGGGTGTTGAGGATGAACTGGGTATGCGCCGCAGCTTCGCCCGCAGACACCGCCACTTCCTCGGCTTCCTGCGCAAGGCCGAGCGCGGGCACGAGTGCCGCGGCGGCTGCGAGGGGAAGGAATGTTTTGATATTCATTGGATTGGTCCTTTTTGTCTCGGTCCGGCTCGTCTCAGAGCGCGTCGCCGTCGGTTTCGCCGGTGCGCACCCGCAGGGCGCTGTCGACATCCAGGGTGAAGATCTTGCCGTCGCCGATCTTGCCGGTCTGGGCTGTCTTGGCGATGGTCTCGACGACCTGTTCGGCCAGGGTGTCGGCCACGACGATCTCGAGCTTGACCTTGGGCACGAAGTTCACGGCGTATTCCGCGCCGCGGTAGATTTCGGTGTGGCCCGACTGTGTGCCGAAGCCCTTGATTTCCGTCACCATCATGCCGCGTACGCCGATGGTGGTGAGCGCTTCGCGCACCTCCTCCAGCTTGAACGGCTTGATCGCTGCAATGATCAGTTTCACGTTGTTCCCCTTTTGCCAGAAGCGAGGTGCCCCCCGCGCATTCACGATCCGAGCCAACCCCGCCACGGTATTGAGCGGCAATAAACCGGCGGGTGGCAGAGGCGTGAAAACAGGCGGTGTGCCGGATTATTTGCACTTTCGGCAGGAAATGCACAAAAAATAGGCGATTAAAAAATGGGCAAATCAGCCGGACTTCGTCTTCGCTCTCGTCTTCGCCGGGGCGAGTCGCTATGTTGAGCGGAAAACAGAGCAGGTCGGACCGTAACGATGGCACAGAAAGGTTCGCGGCGCCCGCCGCTGGTGGCGGAGAAGCGCTATTCCGGTGCGTCACGGGGCAAGAAACCGGCGCAACACAAGCCCGCAAAACCGCCGCGCAAACCCCGGCGGCCGCGGCGGCGGTTGCCGTTTTTCATAGCCTGGCCGCTGGCGCTCCTGCGCTGGATCTTTCGCCTCGGGTTGCGCCTCGCCGTGGTTGCTGGGCTCGTCGTCGGGCTCATGATCGGGGCAGGGGTATTCTATTTCAGCTCCACCATGCCGCCGCTCACCCAACTCGTCGATGGCCGGGCGCAGGGCTCGGTCACCTTGCTCGATCGCTACGGCGAGGTTTTCGCCTGGCGCGGTGATCAATATGGTGGGTTGGTCACCGCCGATACCGTCTCGCGGCATCTCAAGAATGCCGTGATCGCCACGGAAGACCGCCGCTACTATCAGCATTTCGGCATCAGTCCGCGCGGCATTGCGGGCGCGGTGCGGATCAATCTAGCTGCCGGGCGCGGCCCGCTCTCGGGCCATGGCGGCTCCACACTCACCCAGCAAAGCGCCAAGCTTGTCTGCCTCGGCGTGCCCTACGATCCGACCTCGGGCATGACCGAGCGCGAATACGAGGCCGATTGTCGGGAATCGTCGCTTTGGCGCAAGATCAAGGAAGCCGTCTTCGCCCTGGCGCTGGAGACGAAGTTCTCCAAGGACGAGATCCTCACGATCTACCTCAACCGGGCCTACCTCGGTGCCGGCGCCTACGGGTTCGAGGCGGCGAGCCAGCGCTATTTTGGCAAATCGGCAAGCCAGATTGATCCTTCCGAGGCGGCGGTTCTGGCAGGGCTGCTCACCGCGCCCAGCACGCTGGCGCCCACCGCCAACCTGCAGCGCAGTTGGGACCGCGCGCTCACCGTGCTGCGGCTGATGGAGGAGCAGGGCTATCTCACCGCAGCGGAGGCCGCGCATGCGCGTGCCAACCGGGCAGAGCTTTCCGAGGCCGCCGAGGCGCGTGCGGGCGGGTATTTCGCCGACTGGGTGATGGCCTCGGGCCCCTCCTTCCTCACCCGCGACACCACCGAAGACGTGATCATTCGCACCACCTTCGACCAGACGCTCCAGAGAGCGGCGGAAGAGGCTTTGGCACAGGTTTTTGAAACCAAGGTCAGCCCCGAGTCCAAGGCGCAGGCGGCAATCGTGGTGATGAGTGCCGATGGCGCGGTGCGTGCGATGGTGGGGGGGCGCAAGACCAAGGTTTCCGGCGCGTTCAACCGTGCGACCCAGGCCCTCAGGCAAACCGGCTCTTCGTTCAAGCCTTTCGTCTACGGCGCCGCGCTCGATCTCGGCTGGCGCTACGACAGCCTGATCGAGGATGCGCCGTTCTGCATGAACATCGTCGGGTCCGGCGAGTGGTGCCCCTCGAACTTCGACCGCAAGACCCGCGGCTGGGTGACCCTTACCGACGCATTGAGAGATTCATTGAATATCCCGGCGGTGAAACTCTCGGAAGCGGTGGGGCGTGAGAACGTGCGCACCGTGGCGTCGATGTTCGGCATCGAGAGCGATCTGGCGCTTGGCCCGGCGCTGGCGCTGGGCGCGTCGGAATCGACACTGCTGGAAATGTCGGGGGCCTATGCGGGCATCCTCAACGGCGGTTCCTCGGTCACACCCTATGGGCTTGTAGAGCTGCGGCTCCTCGGCGACAACGCGCCGCTGATGGAACAGGCGGGCGGGATCGGCGAGCGGGTGATCACCCCGCAGGCGGCGCAGGCCCTCATCTACATGATGCACCAGGCCGTTGAGGGCGGTTCGGGGCGGCGCGCACGGCTCGATGGCCGCGAAGTTGCGGGCAAGACCGGCACCACCAGCGCCGCCCGCGATGCCTGGTTTCTCGGTTTCACCGGCGATTACGTGGCCGGGGTCTGGATGGGATATGACGACAACACGCCGCTCACCGGCGTGACGGGGGGCGGGCTTCCGGCGGAGATCTGGCGCGAAACGATGGTGCGGGTGCACCAGGATCTGCCGCCGCGTCCGCTGCCGATGATCCGGCCTGAAGCGCCGCCTAGCGTTGAAACCGGGTTCCAACAGCCGGGGATGCAAGGCGCGCCCGCGCGAACCCCGCCGGGCGAAGACACGCTGATGGGCGTGCTGCGCTCGATCCTCGGGCTCGACCGCTGAGGCCATAACCGAATCTTGGGGTTTATCGCGCAAGCTGCCCAGGCAGGTGCCTTGTTGCACCGTCGGAATGGGCGAGACGACATGGGATTCGTGGACAGGCGCCATGCAAAGGCGGAGTTACAAGCCGTTTTGCATGAGCGCAGGGGATTGCTCTGGGCCGCGGGCCTGTTTTCTGTCCTGGTCAATCTGCTGATGCTGACCGGCCCGCTGTTCATGCTCCAAATCTACGATCATGTGCTGGCGTCACGTTCGGAGGCCACGCTGGCCGCTCTGTTCGTGTTGATGAGCTTCCTTTTCCTGATGATGGGCATCCTCGACTACGTGCGGGGGCGCGTACTGGCGCGTGTTGGTGCCGGGTTTCGCGCGAGGCTCGACCGCCGGGTTTTCTCCGCCTTGCTCCGGCGCGACTCTTCCGGCCCTGGTGCCCCTCGTCACGATGCCAACGCATTGCGCGACCTTGAGGCAGTGCAACGCGTATTCGCGTCACCCGTCATCACCGCCCTGTTCGATATTCCCTGGACCCCGGTTTTCCTTGCCGGGATCCTGATTTTTCATCCGTGGCTGGGCGCGCTTGCGCTGACCGGGGGTGGATTGCTGATTGGCCTTGCCATGCTCAACCAGTTGCGCACTGCCGAACTTGCCGGCGCTGCCGACCGGGGCGTGGCGAGGGCGGACACTCTCGCCGAACAACTGCGGGGTGAAGCGGAAATGGTCCGTGCGCTCGGCATGTCGCGCAATGTCTTCGAGCGGTGGCGCCGTGCGCAGGATGCCGCATTGCATGGCAATATCCATGCGTCGGACCGGGCCGCGAAATTCGCTTCGATCTCGAAGGCGTTCCGCATGTTTCTGCAATCCGCGATGCTTGGACTCGGCGCGTTGCTGGTGCTGAAGGGCGAACTTAGCCCAGGGGCGATGATTGCCGCCTCGATCCTGCTTGGACGGGCGCTCGCGCCGGTTGAAATGGCGATCGGACACTGGCCCTCGGTTCAGCGCGCGCGGCTGGGTTGGTGGGCGCTCATCGACCTGCTGGCGGCGATATCGGAACCGTCAACGCGCCTGCAACTGCCAAAACCTGCCGCACATCTTGCCGCCCACAACCTCAGCCTTCGGCCACCGGGTCACGCCGAACCTGCCCTGCGCTCGGTGTCGTTCGATCTACGCCCAGGTGTTGCGCTCGGTGTGATCGGACCTTCCGGATCGGGCAAGTCATCGCTTGCCCGCGCACTCACCGGTGTCTGGCCGCCGTCGAGCGGAACGATCACACTGGATGGGGTTCCGCTCGACCAATACATGCCCGAGGCACTTGGCCGTTACATCGGCTATCTGCCCCAGCGGGTGCAGCTTTTCGACGGAACCATCGCGGAAAACATCGCCGGGCTTGAGACCGAGCCCGACCCGGAAGCGGTAATCGAAGCGGCCCGTCGCGCGGCGGCGCATGAGCTGATCGTCGAACTCCCGGAAGGTTATGATACCTGGGTTTCGACCGGCGGCGGTGTTTTGACCGGAGGGCAAATGCAGCGGATCGCTCTTGCCCGCGCGCTTTTTGGCGATCCATTGCTCCTCGTCCTCGATGAACCCAATTCAAACCTCGACAATGAGGGAACGATTGCCCTCAACCGCGCAATGCGAAAAACCAAGGCGCGCGGCGGGGTGGTCGTTGTCATGGCACACCGGCCTTCCGCGATCAGTGAATGCGAGTTGCTCATGGTGCTCGAGGAGGGGCGGCCCAGGGCGCTCGGTCCACGGGATGAGGTGCTTGGGCGGACGGTGCAAAACCTGCACGAAATCCAGCCCGGCTTGCGCGCAGGCGCTTCGGGGGGCGTGGTGTGATGGTAGCAGGGGAACCGGCGCTGAACTGGTCGGCGCGTGGTGCGCTGCTCCTGGGGTTCATGGCTTCCATCGTCCTGATCGTGGGTTTTGGCACCTGGTCTGTTACCGCGCGGATCGCGGGTGCCGTCGTGGCTTTTGGCACCGTCGAGGTTGAGCAAGGCCTCCAGGTCGTTCAGCACCCCGAAGGTGGCGCGGTGACGCAAATCCTCGTGCGGGAAGGCGAATTCGTGATGGCAGGGCAGGTGCTTGCCCGCCTCGAATCCGATGAACTGGCGACCGAACTGAGCATCGTCGAGACCCGCCTCTTCGAACTGCGCGCCCGCCGCAGCCGCCTCGAAGCCGAAAGGGATGGCGCCGAATGGGTGAGGTTTGCCAGTGATCTCCTTGAAACGGTCCTCGATCACGCCGGGTTTGAGGAGATACTGGAGGGCAACCGAGCCCTTTTTGCACAACGGCTTGAAAACCGCCTGGCCGGTGTTGAACGGCTCGAACGGCGAAAAGGACAGGTTCAGAGCCAGATCGAGGGCCAGACTGCGCGCCTTGCGGCCACGCTTTCGCAGGTTGCGCTGGTCGCCGAAGAAATTGAAATCCATCAGGCACTTGTTGGCCGCGGCCTCGCCGCGGTTCCGCCGGGGCTCGCGCTGCAACGCGAAGCCTCGCGCCTCGAGGGTGTGCTGGGAGAAACGCGCGCCCAGATCGCCTTGAATGAAGAGAGGATCGCGGAAATCGAACACGAGATCCTGGTGCTTGAATCGCAGCAGCGCGAGGAGGCGATCGCGCTGCTGAACGAGCAGGAGGGCCGTGAACTCGAACTGGAGGAAAGACGCCGGGCGATCCGCGCCAAACTTGGCAGGCTCGAGATCCGCGCGCCGCTTGCCGGCGTGGTGCATGCACTTGAGGTATTCGGCCCCGGCGCCGTGATCCGACCGGCGCAACCGGTGCTCCACATCGTGCCGGAAAACACACCACTCGTGATATCGGCACGGATCGACCCGGTGGATGCTGGCAAGGTCTACACTGGCCAGGTGGCAGCCTTGCGCTTTCCCGCGTTCGATATGCGCCGGATGCCGGACCTCCTGGGCGAAGTCGCTTCGGTGTCGCCCGATGCCTTCACGGATGAGCGCACCGGGCGAGATTTCTATCGTGCGATCATCACGCTCCCCGAAGCAGAAACCTCAAAACTGCCGGACGGCGCATGGTTGCGTCCGGGCATGCCGGTCGATGCCTACCTTCAAACGGGCTCGCGCAGCCCACTGGCCTATCTGACCAGCCCGCTCGCGGCGTATTTCCGAGATGCGTTCCGGGAAAACTGATTGTCCGGGGAGCATGAAAACGGCTGTTTTCGCGCCGGGGATTCCGCTCTAGTCTGGTGCTGATCCAGGAGAACCCGCGCCATGCCAAACCCGACCGCCGCGATGCTCGTGATCGGAGACGAAATCCTCTCCGGCCGCACCCGAGATTCAAACCTGCATTTTCTCGCGGGTCAGCTTACCGCCCACGGCATCGACCTCAGGGAAGCGCGCGTCGTTTCCGACGATACCGCCGCCATTGTCGCCGCCTTGCGCGCGCTGTCGACGGGTTATGATCACGTCTTCACCTCCGGCGGTATCGGGCCGACCCATGACGACATCACCGCCGATGCCGTTGCCGAGGCCTTCGAGGTGGGAATCGGTGTGCGCGACGACGCCAAGGCGGTGCTCCTCGCCTTTCTGGAGGCGCGCGGGGCCGAGCCCACGCCCGCGCGCATGCGCATGGCCCGCATTCCCGAGGGAGCAAGCCTGATCGACAACCCGATTTCCGCCGCGCCGGGATTCACGCTTGGCAATGTGCATGTCTGCGCCGGTGTGCCGAAGATTTTCGAGGCGATGGTGGCGAGCGTTTTGGCGACCATCTCCCACGGCAAGCCGCTCTTGTCGCAAAGCCTTCGGGTGGAACGCCCGGAGGGAGACATTGCAACGCCGCTCGCCGAACTCGTGGTGCGCTATCCGGAGCTGTCGATCGGCTCTTACCCATTCAGCCAGGGTGGGGTTTTCGGGGCCAACATCGTCGTGCGCGGGCATGATGGCGCTGCGGTGAGTGCGGCGATGATCGAACTTGGTGCGCTGTTTCCGGAGGCCACTACATGACCCGCCCGGTCCCGCTGCCAGATGCGGCGAAGCTCTCCGAGGTTTGCGAGGTGACCTGGCCGCCCGCCGCGCGCCAGCACCTGGGCGCCTGGACGATTCGCGAAGGACGGGGCGGCGGCAACCGCGTCTCGGCCGCCACCGAGGACTGGCCAGTGACCGATGCCGATCTGCCCGCCGCCGAAGCCGCGATGCGCGCCCTCGGGCAGGTGCCGCTGTTCCAGATCAGGGAGGGAGAGGCAAAGCTGGATGCGCTGCTCGAAAGCCACGGATACCTTCTGCGCGACCCTGTCAATCTTTGGGCGGTGGCGGTCGGCGACCTGCTCCACGAGCAAATCCCGCGGGCGGCCGCCTACACGATGTGGCCGCCGCTCGAACTGGTCCGCGATATCTGGCAGGACGGCGGGATAGGTGACGCCCGCCAGGCGATGATGGCGCGCGCGAGTTGCCCCAAAACCGCTATTCTCGCCAGGGTGGGTGACTATCCCGGTGGTGCGGCCTATGCCGGTCTGCACGATGGCATCGCAATGGTGCATGCCATTCACGTGCTCCCGGCCCAGCGACGCAAGGGCGCAGGCCGGCTCCTGCTGCGGGCGGCCGCGAAATGGGCCAGGAGCGAGGGCGCGGAGGTGTTGAGCCTGATCGTCACCCAAGGCAACCACGCGGCGAACCCGCTTTATGCCTCGATGGGGTTAACACGGGTGGGACATTACCATTACCGCGTTCACCCCGATGGCGCCTGATCGCGTGAACATGCCGGGCACTTGCCAAAACGCCGACCGGCCGGTCGATGCCGAGCGGGCAAGCAAGGCGTGATGCGGGCTTTAACCGTTTCGAGAATTGGGTTATGGGCAATGTCAAAAGGTTATGTGCCCGGATGGCCAATTCTGCCCCGCCACGATTCCGCAACCCGATTTGCCCTGCACCAACAGGCCCGATGATCCGAATTGCCCACCTCTTTGCCGCCATCGTCGCGGCCATGCCGCTTGGGGCCGGGGCGGCAGAACTGTCATTGCCTGAAGGCGCAACGCTGCGTGTTGAGAACGTGGAGCCCGCTGGGCAATATGCGCTCCCCGTCGCGCCTTGGCGCGAGGGGGTTGGCGTCGAAACGGAAAGCGTCTCCGGCAGTGTAACCCGTCAGGCGTGGCGGATCGGCGGCACCGGGCTCACCAGCTATGAAATCCTGCTTGATCTGCGGCAGCAAATCGTCAGCGAAGGTTACGATATCCGATTTGAGTGCAGCACCCAAACCTGCGGCGGGTTCGATTTCCGCTATGGTGTCGAGGTGATCGGTGCACCGGAAATGCACGTCGATCTTGGCGATTTTCATTTTCTTGCCGCAACCGGGCCGGGCGAGACGACGGATCACGTAAGCCTTCTGGTCAGTCGGTCACCCTCGGCGGGTTTCGTTCAGATCGTGCATGTCGGGGCGCTCGCCGTTCGTTCTGCAGCGCCGATGGCCTCGACCAAGGCGGTGTCTGGCACGGCGCTGCCCCGAGAGATCACTGCCGACATCGGTCCGGCAATGGAAGAGATCGGTCGCTTCGTGCTGGCCGATCTGGTGTTTGAAACCGGTTCGGCCGATCTCGGACCAGGGAGTTTTTCCTCGCTGGAGGATCTCGCGGCGTATCTGGAGGCCAACCCCGGCAAACGGGTCGCGCTCGTCGGCCATACCGACGCGGAAGGTTCGCTCGCGGGCAATATCTCGCTGTCGAAACGCCGCGCCGCTTCGGTGATGTCGCGGTTGGTCGAGGATTTCGGTGTCGAGCCTGGGCAGTTGGAGGCGGAAGGTGTGGGATATCTCGCTCCAATCGCGTCGAACCAGACCGGTGAGGGGCGCACCGTCAACCGGCGGGTGGAGGCAATCCTGATTTCCACAGAATAGTCAGGGCGAGGGCAAAGTGACGTCATACGAAGACGCGCAGGCGGCGGTGATCCGCTTTCTGAAAGACCCGGCGAGCCATGGCATCGGTGAGGCGGTCGAGGTGATCACCACCCATTCCGCCCGTGTATTTCTTGCGGGCGACCGCGCCTACAAGATCAAGCGCGCGGTGAAATACAACTACCTCGATTTCACTGGGCTGGAGACCCGGCGCAAGATCATCAGACGCGAGCTTGAGCTGAACGCGCCCGGTGCGCCGATGATCTATGACCGGGTGGTGGCGATAACCCGTGAGGCCACGGGCGAGCTCACATTCGGTGGCTCCGGCGAGGCAGTGGAATACGCGCTGGCGATGCATCGTTTCGCGCGGGAGGACGAGCTTGATCGCATCGCCGAGGCGGGCGGGTTGTGCGTCGGTATTGCCGAGGGACTTGGCATCGCGGTTGCCGAACTTCACGCCAACGCAGCACAGCGGGATGCCGATGGCGCGGCTTTGATCGGCGAGATTCTCGATGAACTGGCGGAGGCCTTCGAGGGCATGGTGGAGGTTTTGGGTGCCGTGCGGATTGCGGCATTCAACGAGGGTGCGCGCGCGCGTTCTGCCGAGACCGCGCCGTTGCTTGCCGCCCGAAGCCAGAATGGCTTTGTGCGCCGTTGTCATGGTGACCTGCATCTCAAGAACATCGTCATGATCGAAGGCAGGCCGATCCTGTTCGATGCGCTGGAATTCGACGAGCGCCTTGGCACCACAGACGTGTTTTATGATCTCGCCTTCCTGTTGATGGACCTGTGGCACCGCGGCTTGCCGCAGCAGGCCAACGCGGCCCTGACCCGCTATTTGACCGAAACGGAGGATTTTGGCGGACTTGGCGCTTTGCCCCTGTTTCTTGCCGTGCGTGCGGCGATCCGCGCGATGGTGGCGGTTCAGGCCATGAGCGACCGCGCGGCCGATGGGCTTGCCCGCGATGCGCGTGCCTATCTTGACCAGGCGATT
>Ga0180435_10003466_pt1 | contig 15771 bp, 11 predicted proteins | sample SS_ome_3_FD_132467 | JGI IMG/M metagenome (GOLD analysis project Ga0180435, IMG submission 132467) | Hypersaline lake sediment archaeal communities from the Salton Sea, California, USA - SS_3_S_1 metaG | ecosystem: Environmental > Aquatic > Non-marine Saline and Alkaline > Hypersaline >... | reverse complement strand
GCGCCCCGCCACGATGCCGTGGGTGAAAGCGCCAAGTTGAGCCAGCGAAAGGAATGCTCCGCCAGCGGCCATCAGTCCGCCGCCCAGGCCGAGGGTGATGTAGCGGATGACGAAAACGTTCACACCAGCTGCATCCACGGCTTCGGGGTTTTCACCTACAGCGCGTATTTTTAGGCCGAAGCTGGTGCGGTAGAGAAACCACCATGCCAGGGGGATGATGACCAGGAAGGTGATATAGGTCAACAGATATTGCTGGGTGATGGTATTCAGGTAAGGGACGTTCTTGAAAGGTTCAAGCTGGACAAATGGGTCAATGCGCGGGGGGGTGGAGCGTCCGCCGTACTGCAGGCGGAATGCAAACAGCGACAGGCCAGTGAGCAGCAAGGTGATGCCCAGACCGGAGACGTGCTGGTTGACGCCCAGGGTGACCGTCAGCAGGGCCATTAAGAGACCGCAGAGGATGCCGGCCACGATGGCGGCGAAGAAACCGACCCACAGGGAACCAGAGGCATCAGCCACATAGAAGCCGATGAAGGCGCCGAAGAACATGGTGCCTTCGATTCCCAGGTTGAGGATACCGGCGCGTTCGGAATAGGTCTCACCGATGGCGGCCAGTAGAATGGGGGTGGAAACCCGCAGGGTTGCGGCGATAAGGTTTATGAGAAAATTCATCACACCCTCCGTATACGGTAATTTTGCAGCAGCAGCATGCCAAGTGCTACCAGAAGCATGGTTGCCTGGGTGACCTCACCGAGGTAGATGGGGACGCCGAGGGTGCGGCTGACTGTCTGTGCACCCTGGTCGACCAGACCAAAGAAGAGCGCTGCCAGACCGACCCCCCAGGCATTCAATCCGCCCAGGGTGGCAACGATCACGCCAGTGGTGCCGTAGTGGGCCGAAAGTTCACCGATGAGGTGGTACTGGATGCCAGCTACCTCGGCCACGCCAGCGAGACCGGCGATGCCGCCGCTGACGAGCGCGGCGATGAGTGTGGTGCGTTTTACGTTGATGCCCGCAAAGCGTGCGGCTGGTTTCCCCATGCCGACTGCGCGCATGCGCAGACCAAAGGCTGTTCGGGTGAGGATGAACCACAGCACGATAATGGTCGCCACAGCAATCAGGAATCCAAGGTTGAGCCGCGAGCGAGCGATCAGCTTGGGGAAGATCGTGCTGGGGGCGATCTCGGGGGATTGCGGCCAGCCGGAGGCCGGATCACGCCAGGGGCCGTTGAGCAAGGCGCTGACGATATAAGCCATCACAGAGTTGAGCAGCAGGGTGGTAACAACTTCATCCACGGCAAGTTTGACCTTGAGCAGTGCGGGGATGAGCGCCCAACCCATGCCGGCTATGAAACCTCCGATGATCATGATGGGGATAGCCAGAATGGGAGGGAAACCGCCCAGAATGGGTCCCAGACCCGCAGCGGCGATAGCCCCTGCGTAAAGCTGGCCTTCTGCACCAATGTTGTAATAACCGGTTGAGAAGGCAAAGGTCACGGCAGCGCCGGTGAGGATCAGCGGGGTCGCTTTGACCAGTACCTCCAGAACACTGACGCGCGAGGAAAGGGGGCCAATGAGGAATTTGTAGTAAGTTTCAAATGGATTGGCCTGGCTCCAGATGATGAGCCCTGAGGTAAGGATGAAGGTGCCGATGAGCGCCAGCACAGGGATGAGGGGGCGCATCCAGACGGGCGGGGTGTTTGTTTTGACGAGTTTGTATTTAGCCATGCGCGTTCTCCTTCACTGCGCCGGACATGAGCAAGCCCAGCCGCTCGGCGGTAGCTTCCTGCGCCGGGAGGATGCCGACGATCTCGCCTTCATAAATGACGGCGATACGATCTGCAAGAGCGAGAACTTCATCCAGGTCCTCCGAGATGAGCAGTACGGCCGCGCCGCGCTTGCGCTGTGCCAAGAGCTGCTCGCGCACATAGTCTGTTGCGCCAACATCCAGACCGCGGGTGGGCTGGGGGACGATGACCACCTTGGGGTCCCGCGAGAGCACACGCGCCAGGAGTACTTTCTGCATATTGCCGCCGGAGAGGGTGCGGGTCCTGTCATTGGGTTTGGCTTTGATCTGGTACTGCTGGATGAGATCTTCCGCTGTTTTGAGGATGGCCTTGCGGTCCAGCCGTCCACCTTTGGTGTATTCATCCAGGTGTTCGAGGGCCAGGTTGTGGGCTACGGTAAGTTCCCCGACCATGCCTTCGTGGCGGTCTTCGGGAATGCGTCCCAGACCGGCGGCAGTGAACTGGATGGGTTGCTTACCAGCCAGGTCCTGGCCTTCCATCAGAATCTGCCCTGCAGTGACATTGCGCACACCACACAGGGTTTCGCCCAGTTCGCGCTGGCCGTTGCCGCTCACGCCGGCAATGGCGAGGATTTCACCTTCACATATCTGTAAATTGATATCTTTGAGGGCGGGCAGCCCTTTATCATCTTCAGCGGAAAGGTTCTTCAGCTCAAAGATGCACTTTTTTCCATCTTGTTCTTCCTGCTGGCGTGTGACCCCGAAGGATTCACGCCCGACCATCATTTTAGCAAGGTCGTTCTTGGTAATGCTGGATGTATCTACCGTGCCGACGGCATTGCCATCGCGCAGCACGGTGACCCGGTCGGTGATGGTGGTCACTTCATCCAGTTTATGGCTGATGAAGATCACGGAGAGGCCATCTTCGCGCAACCGGTTAAGTGTATCGAATAATAAGTCGACTTCCTGGGGAACGAGAACAGCTGTGGGTTCATCCAGGATGAGGACGCGAGCGTTCCGATAGAGGGCTTTGAGGATTTCGACACGCTGGCGCTGCCCGACCGAGAGGTGGCGCACGAGGGCGCGCGGGTCAATGTCTATGCCGAAGCGTTCAGAAGCTTCGCCCACTTTGTTTTCAAGCTCTGTGCGGTCAAGCACAAAATTGTCAGTAAAACCCAGGACCACATTTTCAGCGACGGTCAGCGGCGGCACAAGTGCGAAATGCTGTGTCACCATGCCGATGCCCTGTGCGATAGCGTCTTTAGGGGAGTGAATAGTTACTTTGGTGTCATTGACGAGCACATCTCCGGAATCCTGCTGGTAAAGTCCGTACAGGATGCGCATGAGTGTTGTTTTTCCGGCACCATTTTCTCCCAGAAGCGCATGCACTTCACCCTTACGCAGGTAGAAGTCCACGTGGTCGTTGGCAATGACGTCACCAAATTGTTTGGTGATCCCTTTCATTTCAACGATGTGCATAAGTTACTCCAGGGTTGTTGGTTGGCTGCGGTACCCGGGGGCTCTGGAGCTGATATGAGCCCCCGGGGTGATTGATATGAAGCGATGGCTAGTTGGAGCCAGCCGGGGTGGCTTCGTCGATGTTCACGCGGTAGAGGCCTTTTTCGATCTCATCTTCGCGCTGCTTGACCAGTTCCAGCACATCAGCAGGAATGTTTTCTTCCATGCCGTGGAAGTCGGCCAGATATGCGCCGCCCTTGGCAACCATGCTGAAGTCTTTGAGGTCCTGACCGGTGAAGGAACCAGCTTTGACCTGGTCGATCACGTATTCAACGGTGGGTTCCATGTTCCAGACCGGGCCGGTGAGGACAGAATCGGGACCAAGTTCGTACTGGTCGCTCATGTTGCCGAAGGAGTAGAGACCATTCTCTACAGCGGCTTCGATGACGCCAAAGCGCTCAGCGAAGAGCACGTCTGCGCCAGCATCGATCTGGGCCAGTGCTGCTTCCTTGGCGGAGGCGGGATCGAACCAGCTGTTGATGAAGCTTACCAGGACTTCAGCGTCCGGGTTAACTTCCTTGACGCCGTCGATGAAGGCGTTCACAATACGGTTCACTTCGGGGACGGGCATGCCGCCAACAACACCGATCACACCGGTCTCGGACACGCCGCCGGCGATCAGGCCGCACAGGTAGGCGGGTTCGTGAATCCAGTTGTCGAAGACAGCCATGTTGGGTTCAGCCGGTCCGAGGCCCGAGCCAAAGGCAAAGGCGATTTCGGGATATTCGGCAGCCACGCGGCGCACGGCTTCTTCATTCCCGAATGCGTCACCGAAAATGGCGGCGGGTTTGGATTCTTCGGCAATCTCACGCAGCACGCGTTCCATGTCGCCGGAATAACCGATGTCGTCGGTATATTCATAGCGGACATCACCGGCATCAGCAGCTTTTTGCAGCGCCTGGTGGATGACACCATCCCAGGGTTCTTCAATGGCGGTGGCATATGCGCCATAAAACAGGGGTGTTTCGTCTTCGGCGGGCGCCTCCGCGGCGGGCGCGGCAGGCTGGCAAGCTGCGACCATGAGGGCAGCGATGACGAGAACGAGCAGCAACTTCAGGTGTTTCATGTTCTTCTCCTTTGTGGTTTGTGAGTTTGATCAACGATAGATCTAGGTTCCGAATTTCACGATCTAAATGGACAAACAATGGTTCTTGGGCACCTCCTTCTTTACTTCAGGTTAATTCTGACGATTGTTCCAGTCAGTTAAAGAATTGTTACAGGGGATATAAAAACACGGTCATAGAGACCGTGTTTGCACAGACATAGACATAGAATTGGCTTTGCAAATGAATTTTTTGCAGAATGGCCAATGCTTGTTTCCCAAAGGGAAGTTCCTATTTGATATTGAGAGATTGAGATAAGTTGTCATAATTGTTTGCGTTGGATTGTTGATAAAAAAACAGCGCGGAAGACACACTACCTCTATTATAGCAAGTTTAAGTTTACGAAGTTTAAGATCGAGGGGCAAGTGTCAATTGTCATGGGTGAATTGTTAGACAGCGCTTCGTATAGTGATAAGGGTCATAAGGTCTGGACAAGCCGGAAATCACTTGCATACAATGGTTTTTACCACCTTACAGGGCTGGCCGTCTGTACTGCGCAGGGTGTAGCCGTGCAAGCTGGCAGGCAGCAGGGCTGTGTCGGGAAAGTTCAGGATGGCTGTTTGCCCGCTGTCGTTGGCGATGATCTCGATCTGGCGGCCTTCTACCAGGCTGAGGGCATGGAAGGAGTCTTCGGGTTCGGTGCGGTCGCCGATCTCATGCTCAAATTCCAGACGGCTGACCTCAAAGAGCATGTCGGGGTGGCGGCCGATGCGCACCTCGCGCCAGCCTTCGCCTTGTCGGATGACTGCTGGCGATTGCTTAAGGTTGGCAAGTCCGTCCTTGCGGCGGTCCTTGAGGGCGGCAAAACTATGCTGGATGTGGATATCGCGCAGATCGCCGTGCAGCCCTGGTCGCACATAGTCATAAATATGGAAGGTGTAGCCGGGCGTGTAGGATGTGATCACCCAATCGATCTCGAGCACCATTTGCTCGGCGCCGGAGGCGTGTATTGTGCCGGCGGGGATGAGGATGAAGTCGCCTGGTTCGGTTTCCACTGAGCGGATGTGTTTCTCATAGTCAAAGGGCTGACCGGTGATCTGGCTTTCTGCGGCCTGGCGGCGCAGTTCAGGGATGTCAGCTTCGTCTGTGAGACCAATGAAAGTTTTGGCGTCCGGGCCGGTATGCAGGATGTAGTAGGTCTCGTCCTGGCGCATGGGTTCGTTGAAATGGGCGCGCATATAGAAGTCGTCGGGATGCACCTGTACGGCCATATGTCCGCCACCGATCTGGTCATCGTAGTAATAGTTTATCGGGAAATTCCCGCCCGTGACGCGGGCGGCATAGTCACCCAGAATGGGCATGGAGGCATGCCACAGCAGATTGAGGAAGGGGAGATCCAACATGACTTCACCGCCCCAGTCCACCAGCAGGCTGTTCTCATTGGGCACGATCCAGCCCTGACCGGAGTTGGGCATTTCTTTGGGTAGGCCTTTGAGCTTTTTCTGCCAGTTGCCGCCCCAGGCCGTGGGGCTGTAAAGGGTTTTAAAGAGCATCGGGCCCACGCTCAGGCGGGCGATCAGGGATTCGTAGGTGCGGCGGGGGAGGTACAAGCTTTCTGAGGGCGGGTTCCAGGAGAGGTAACCGCTGATAAAGGACAGTACTTGGCGTTTATGGGTGTCGAGGGCGGGGCCTTCTACATAGCAGTAGCGGTCGAGGTTGGCATCTGGCGAGGCGGGACCGGGTTGGACGCCGAAGAAGGGCAGGGACTTGCCTTCGTGAGCGTTGTAGAGACTCTCCCGGGTCTGGTCGGCACAGATGACCAAATTGCAGTTTTCCAGCAGGCCGGAGAGGGCTGCGCCGGGGCCGATGCACAGGGTCAGGGCGGCGCTGCGATTTTCCAGGTGGGTCTGCACTTTCGCTAGCTTATCAGGCTCAAAGAAGTCACGCAGTGCCCCGCTGAAGACGCGCCCCCAGCCGCCAGCAGGCGGGAGGCATTCTGCTGTCATGGAGGCGATCTCGCTTTCTGTTTTCAGCGCCTGGCGCACATCAATGATCTCGGCCTGCACCCCGGGCAGATGGGCCAGGACCTCTTCGGCCAGTGGTTGGAAGGGTACGCCCAGGCCGCCGTCTATGGCGGCTACGACAGGACCGCGCTCCAGCAGGTTCTTGATTTCGATGGCAATGGCCGCGCAGGCGGCGGAGGTGCCCACTGCGACGGTCTCGGAGAGGCTGCCGAGTGGGATATGATTGATGGGGGAGGGGAGGGAAGTATAGATGGTCATAGATGAACTATACGCCAAAACAGGCGACGCGGCAAATGATTCGGGCCCCCTTGATTAAATTTAAGGAACATTTCCGTGGGATGAGCGCAGAGAAAATACTTTCCCCCGGCAGGGAAGTTTGTTGCGTGCAGGCAGCAGTGCAAGGGATTGGCTGAGCAAGCAAGGACTTTGTCTACCCCAACCTGCGGGAGGAGCGCTGATTGTATAATCAAGGATGCGGCAACTCAGGTATATTAGGAGGAAGATGAACATGAAGGTCAAACTGGGCGAAACAGCATTGGTTTATCCGATCCCTATTGTATTGGCAGGCGCCAATGTGGACGGCATGCCGAATTATGTGAACCTGGGCGACTGCGGTATTATGGGTCTCAACCCGGCGCTGGTCTTTGTCTCGCTGAATTTTGGGCACCACACCACGCGCGGTATATTGGAGAATCAGACTTTCAGCGTCAATATGCCGACGACGGATATGTTAGCGAAAACCGATTATTGCGGGATCGTCTCTGGGCGTGATGTGGATAAGGGAGCGTTGTTTGAGACCTTCTACGGCGAACTGGGGACGGCACCGTTGATCGCGGAATGTCCGGTTAGCCTAGAATGTGAAGTTGTGCGAGGATTCGACATTGAGCAGCGTCAGATCTTTATCGGCAGGGTGGTGCAGGCGTATGCGGATGAGGCCTTTGTGACCGAGACAAAAGGTGGCAGGAAGAAAATCGCTCCGCTGACAGAACTGCGGCCGATCATGTATGCTTTGGATAATACTTATTACAGCGTGGGGGAAAAGATCGGAACGGGGTATCAAGAAGGTAGAAAACTGGGGAAGGGATGATATCTAAACTTGTTCAGTGGAAAAAAACCTTTTCAAAGTTGGTCTTGATCTAACCTTGAAAAGGGTTGTGTTTTGAGATTGTTATCAAGCAGTGTTGTGAATTAATTTACTTTGTGGTTCCCGCAGCCAACCTTTCCAAGGGGGGCTTTACCATAACTGATGCACCTGGGGGCGGATGTGCTTGTCGTAGGTGGCTTTCACTGCGTTCATCGTCGCTTTATCCAGATCGGGCAGGTCTGCGGCGGCAGCGTTGTCGATCACCTGGCTGGGACGCTTGCCGCCCGGGATGGCGCAGGTGACGGCATCGTGCATCAGGATCCAGCGCAGTGCGAACTGGGCCATGCTGATATTTTCTGGCACAAGTGCGTGCAGTTCTTCAACTGCTTGCAGGCCGTTTGCGAAGTCTACGCCTGCGAAGGTCTCGCCGCGATCAAAGGATTCGCCACCGCGGTTGAAATTGCGGTGATCATCTTTGTCAAAGGTTGTTTGGGCGGTCATCTTTCCGGTCAGCAGACCTGAGGCCAGGGGAACACGGGCCAGGATGCCGACTTCGCGCTGTTTGGCGACTTTGAAGAACAGCTCCGCCGGGCGCTGGCGGAAGATGTTGAAGATGATTTGCACCGTCTTCACATTGGGGTATTCGATGGCCTTGAGGGCTTCTTCTACTTTTTGTACACTGACGCCGTAGTTCTTTAGTTTACCGGCCTGTACCATGTCATCAAGGATACCGAAGACTTCGGGGGCGTAGTAGACGTCCCAGGATGGGCAGTGGAGCTGGAGCAGGTCCAGCGCATCAGTCTGCAGGTTCTTCAGGCTGCGGTCGACGAATTTGTTCAGGTTTTCGCGGGTATAACCAGCCAGGGATTGCTCGGGCAGGCGGCGCCCGGCCTTGGTGGCGATGATGATGTCTTCATCGATCTCGTTCTTGAGACGGGCCAACAGGTGCTCGCTGCGCCCGTCGCCATATACGTCGGCGGTGTCGAAGAAGTTGATGCCGTTGTCTACGGCGCTGTGCAGGGCAGCCATGGATTCTTCATCGCTGACTGTTCCCCATGAACCACCGATGGCCCAGGCGCCGAAGCTGACGGCGGAAACGTTAAAGCCAGTACGTCCTAATTTTCGATATTGCATGATGCTCTCCTTGTTAAGATCGATTTGGTTAATCTTCGCTCTTGAACAGACGCGCAAAGCCAGGATATGCCCTAAGGGGGATGCACTCGAAGGTGACTAAGCCCGCCTGCACGAGAGGCATGGTGGCGAGCGCTTCTTTGGCTGCTTGCAGGGATTCACATTCTAGCACAAGGACGGCTTCGGGCCGGTCGGCGCGGAAGTACATTTCGCGGATGATGCCTTGCTGGGTGAGTGTCCAGGCATGGCGAGCTTCGGCGTCCAGGTGCGGGGCAAAGTCGGCGGCTTTGGCGGTCGGGTTTTCATGTTCAATGGCGAGGATTTTCATTTTGTTTGTCCTATATCATTGGATGCAGGCTTTGGGGGAAATGTTACTTTTTAGGTAGGTTCCTCCGCGTCTAGCCAGAAACCTCCAGTTAGGGAAGCTTATTGTGTGCGGGCAGCAGCGCGAGGAATTGGCTGAGCAAGCAAGGGCCTTGTCTAAACCAACCTGCGGGAGGGGGCAAAAATTGTGGAATTTTTGAATAAGGACTATGAGCAGTTTATGTCCTTTATGCTTGTGCTCTCTTTTTATCTGACGTCTACGAGTACCGCGCGCACCATACGACGATAATCATAAGTTGCCCCGAGTGTGTTGTAATCTTCACAGGTGACGAGGGTGATCCAGTCATATTCTTCATGTTGTAGCATGGCATCCACATCAATAGGAGAGATAAGGCGTGTATCGCGTACTTCGTAGATGTAGGTTTTCTCTCCAACCAGAAGCATGACCTGGTCACCGTAGTGCAGGGTTTTGAGTTGGGCGAAGGGACCCGGGTTGTTAAAGGCGTCCCAAACATGCCCGGTGAGAACAGTGTTGCCTATCCATGTAGGGTAAGCGGAACCTGCCAGATAACCCACTTTGTTGCCGAGCCAGGTGACGTCCCAGCCAGTGGGAATCTCGGGGATGCCAACTATCGGCATGGAGAGGTCCAGTTTGGGAATCGAGAGTGTGATAGGAGTCTCGGCATATTGTGCGGTCGCAGGATGCTGCGGAAGTGTTAGCGCTGCGCCGGGGGCAAAACCCGTTTTGGGGAGGGTTATATTGGCATTGTTGTTTCCGTCGCTGATGGATGATCCCTGTACAGTAAAGTCCAGGATCGTATCGGCGCCATCATTTAATTTTAAGTTAAGATTATTTTCGATGGAGGTGGTGCCGCAAGCGAGCAAGCGATATTTTCCTGCTGGCAGAGGGACATCATTGTTGATCGCCAGACTGACGACGTAGGGACCTGCATCTTCATGATCGTCATAAGATGCAGCGAAAATTGGCACATTGACATCGCTGGGACTGACGCCCGCGGCACAATCGACTGTGTCGAAAATGTCATTGCTGCCCGCACCAAAGAGTAGGTAGTTGACGATATTGTTCGCTGACTCGGTATTGGCGCTGCCCTTGACATCCATATTGAATTCCAAGGTCAGGTGTGTAATCCCTTTGGCGAGGGTGGCATTGTGAGTTGGAAAGGTGTTCGCACTGAACAAATTAATTTCAGGAGGTGCAGGCGTGAATGTATCGATCACAACCTCATCCATGTGCCACATCCATGCCGCAGTATTGCTTGCCTGAAAGCGCCAGCGCAGCACGATTACTTCGCCAATGTATGCAGATAAATCTTCAATTTCCAGGGTTCCCCCCACAATTGGGACTCCTCCTGGCGGGTCGTCACTGGTTTGGGTACGCAGATTGGCCCAGGTTGCACCGCCATCTATGCTGATATCCAGCCATATCTCGCCGTTGCCGGCATAATCCTGAAAATGGCTGGCATATTGCACCGTTGCCTGGATCGCTTTGGTGAGGTCAATTGGTGGAGATCTCAATTCAGTGTCCCAAGTTGCAGTATTCGTGTCTCCGGGATGAGCGACCGCCGCGTAGCCGCTGCCGGATGAACAATAGTTGGGTACGCCGCGATCATCGTTGCGCTGCCAAATTTCCCCTGCACCTGCATTGTCGATCACTGCCCAATCAGTTGGCGGAAAAGTGCCCTCAAAACTCTCTTTCAGCGGTTGATCAGAGGTGCCAGGGATGGAACCGCCACCTACTACAGAAACCTTTACTGCGTCAATATGCCACATCCACGCCGCGGTATTATTTGCCTGAAAGCGCCAACGCAGCCGGATCTCATTGCCGGAGAACGGGCTTAAGCTCACAGTTTCCAAAGTGCCCCCCACAGCTGGAGTCCCACCTGGTGGGTCGTCACTGGTTTGGTTACGCAGATTGGTCCAATTTGCACCGCCATCGGTGGTAATATCCAGCCAGATCTCGCCATTGCCGGCGTAATCCTGGAAGTGGCTAGCGTAATCCAATGTCGCCGTACTTGCTCCTGTGAGGTCAATTGGTGGTGATATCAATTCAGTGTCCCAATTACTAATATTTGTGTCTCCAGGATGAGCGACTGCCGCGTAGCCGTTGCCAGATGAACAATAATTGGGTACGCCGCGCGCATCGTTGCGCTGCCACATTTTTCCTGACCCTGCATTGTCTTTCACTTCCCAATCAGACGGAGGAAAGACGCCTTCGAAATCTTCTTCCAGAATATAGCTGGGCGACGCAGCCTGGACAGATTGCGATGGTTTCCCTGCAAAAAGAGCGATGCCGAGAAGGATCAGTAAACAGAGCGGGGGGAAAAGTAATTTTGTTTTCATTTGTTTTCTCATCTGGTTGCGTTGATAGGACTACTACAATGGCACTTAGTGATCGTCTAAAGTGTAGTTGATAAGAAATTAAATACCGAATTAATAGGGGAATACATGATATATGCACCCACTTGAGAAAATTATAACAGAGACGTACTATTGGAGGTTTTGGCTAACTTAACCTGCGGGCTGCGGACAGGTCAGGCATCGTACCCGAAGGGTGAGACCTATCCCTACAAATCCGGTAAGAACGCAAGGATCGTCCAGGGGAATTTGTCGGTGGCGATGAGGAACCCGTGCAGGCCGCTGGCGTTGTCGTCCAGGCGTACGAGGGCTTCCCAGTTGCGGGGGATGTGCAGCCAGGAGAGTTTGATCTGCACCGGCGGGGTTTCAGTGAGGGTGATGCCGTCGGGAGTGTACTGCATTTCAAGCAGTCTTTCCACATTCTCCTGCTGGCGGTGGCGCGTGCCTTCGCCGTATTTTGCAGCGATGGGGTCATTTTCTGCCAGGTAGATCCATTCACCGTCCCAGTAGATGTTGATCACCCAGAAGCGGCCTTGTTCATCCAGGGCGGTGGCGTCAGTGAGGCGATATTCGATATGGGGCATGGGACGCGGGAAGGGGCCTTCCAGCGCATGGTTGAAATAGCGTGCGAAGGGGTTGGTGTTGATATCCACCCCGTTGACCTCGTACATGGTCACAACTTCATCCGGGGTGACGAAGATCACTTCGTCCGATTTATTGGTGCGGTTGGCCTGGCGTGGCAGGTTCTGTACGGTATCAGCGTCAAGTGTGATCTGGCTGAGGTCGGGGGTGATCGTTCCGCTGACAATATGGCCGATAGAGCCGTCATTGTCAGCTGCTTCAATGGTCATATAAACCTGGTCGCCGTTGAATGCGATGCCCTCAAAGCCGTCAAAGCCGCGGATGCTCAGGTACAGGCCGTCAGCATACAGGGGAACGGGCTGCGGGTTGAGTTTGCCGCTGCTTTTTCCACTGAGGCGGTCAATAATGTCCTGTCGATTGATGGCATACAGTGCGCCGTCCCAGGTGCTTTCTTCATCGCTGAACCAGGGGTTTTGCGGAACAATGACCAGTTCGTCGCCGTACCAGGCCATGCTGGAGATTTCGGAATTCCAGGATGAGAGCGGTTTTGTCAGGGGGATGCGCTGGAAGCCGGCCTCGGGGAGGAGGGAGGCGGCGTAGGTGGTGTGCGGGGGATGGATGATGCCCTGCTGCCAACCGACGAAGAGGGCGGCGATAAAAAATCCCAGGGCCAGGATGAAGTACCAGTGTTTTTTCATGAGAATTCCTTGGATGTTGTGGCGATACCGATAAAAAGGAAGCCGTGTGGGTCTGATTGTAACACCAGCACGGCTTCCCGAGGTTTTGTGTTTAAAGTTTTATTTGGTTTTAGTCCATCCACATGTCGTATACATTGCAGTAATGGTCGCCATCCTGCATGGGGTAATACAGCTCACCATATTCGTTTCTGAACAACGTGTAGTTCTTTTGCAGTTCGGGGGCTAACTGGTTGAGCAGTCGTATGGTTCTATTCTTGGAAGGGTGAAAACTTTGCCAGGCGGGCGGGCTGTCCTTGTAGTCCTCCACGGCTAATGCCAGACGGCAAGTTAGTTCAGCGCCAAGACGTTCATGCGTTTCTGGCGAGAGTTCCGGGTTTTGGTAGGCAGCAACCATGACAGGTACGGCATCGCTGGTCAGTTCACGCAGGTAGAAATTGTCCAGTGATCTTGACGAACCCTCTACGTTCAGCAAGGTGCGCTGGATGTTCTGATCAGCAATAAAAGCATCCACGTTCATCACGCCCAGGGCGATGGCAAAGCCGAAGCAGAAGACCAGCAGAGCCAAGCCGAAACGCCCCCGCTTGCCGGTCAGTTCCAGTACAACGGTGGCAATCAGCAGCGCGGCCAGACAGAAAATGAAAACATGGGTGTAGGTACGCAGGCGGGTGAAGCCGTAGGCGCTTTCGTAGAGCAGCATGCGCTGCAGGCTGGAAGCCAGCATGACCAGCACAAGGATCATCAGCAGGGTAGAGAGGGTGCTGAAACCGCGGCGCTGCCCCTGTGTCTTTGTGCGCGTAATGGAAGCCAGGCATAGGTAGATGAGCAGGCTGAGCACAGCCACGGTGACCAGTTCGCCAAAGCCTTTGCGGGCATATTCCGAATAGGTGTAACCGGCGGCGGTGATGTTGGCCTGCCCACCAAAGAGGTAGCGGAACTGGATGATGACGAAGAAGGCGAACAGCAGGTTGATTGCACCCAGGACGATGGCTGACTCTGTCCAGCCGAGGAAGGGTTTGACCCAGGTCTGGCTGGGGTTGGGCTGTTTGGCGGCTTTGAGGGGCAGCACGGCTTGCAAGAGGATGCCGGTGAAGGAATAGGAGAGGACAATAATATAGAAGATACGGAAGATGTATTCGGGCAGGCGCTCGATGTCGAAGAGCTCGAAAAAGGTTTCCAGTCTGTCGGCGAAGATCATGTCCGCCGAAGCGAGCAGGGCGCCCAGGATGAGGACAATGGGCAGGGCAATCAGCAGGCCGCGCAACACGGGGAGGGAATGGCGCATGACGTTGCCCAGGGGAGAGCGTTTTTTGCCGCTCTCATCTTCCCCGGCGGGTTGTACGAGCGCTTTGCCCGGGCGTCCCAATCCGCCGAAGACGGTATTGATGAAGGGAATAAAATGGTCCACCACGCGGTAGTAGAACCAGTGCCCGTTGGTGTAGGTGGCAGCCAGCAAGATCAGCCCCCCCAGGGCCAGCGTGGTGTTCACAAAGCGCGTGAAGCCTTCCATACGCAGGATGGTTATGGCGGTCATCAGCAGGATGCCGAGCGCCAGGACCAGGCTGAATTTGGCGTGGCGCGTTTTCTCATTGTATGCAAGCAGGAATAGCCCGGCCAGGGCAAGGATGATCCAGATGGCGATGGAGATACCGGCGGGTTTATTCCAGAAGAGCAGATCAACGCCCCAGCCGAGGATCACGCCGGCGGCCAGGAAGGCGGAGGGAGTTTTTGCTTTTTTGGGGGAGGGAGTGGCTGGTGGTGTTTCTTGTGCAGGTGGTTCTTTTGAAACGGTGCTGGTCATGTGAGACCTCCTGTTGGATAGATTGCATAAGTATAGGCACGTGAAGGCTCTCAAAAACTGTCAGAAGACTCCATTAACTATCAGATTGGATGCAAGGGGATGCGGTTATCAGGGATTGGGAGGATTAAAAGTGTGAGCGCCGGGGACGCCGACCCCGGCGCTCTTCATTAAGGAGGAGAAAAAGAAGAGAAGTCGCCCTTTGCTTATATAGAACAGTTTAGCAAATATAGGGCGGCTTTACTTGACGCTAACTATACGATTACCCTACGATTTGGAAGAAATAACCGTAGAGTTGACCAAAAAAAGAAATTTTATGGTTTGGGGAGTTAGAAGCGCAGGGCTGAAAAGAGCATAGAGAAGATGATGATGGCTGCGATGGCGCCAAACAGGATCCTCTGCATACGCATGCTTTTCTGCTGTCTTCGGCTGGGTTTTTGATTGTTTGATTTTGCCATAATTTCACCTGAATTTGGCAAGTATTGTACCATGATTGCGATGCTTGAACATGTTTTCTTTGCACCTTCATGTGACGTATGCTAGAATCGGAACGGCAGACGGAAATGTAGGTCTGCGGATTTTTATGATAGACAAGGGATGTGTTATGGATTTTCTTTCAACGATAATTTATGGTAACTCCATCCAGACATGGCTGCTGACTATTCTGCTGACTGCTTTGCTGTATGGTGTTTTCTGGATAGCGCGCAGGGTGTTGGTGAAGCGGGCATGTAAGCTGGCTGAAAAGACGGCAACAGATCTGGATGATTTTTTGTGCGAACTGCTTGCTGAGCTGCGTCAGTTCTTCCTGCTGGGGTTGGCGATCCTGCTGGCTTCGCGTATGCTTTCTCTGCCCGACGACGTGCGGGAAGTGATCCGGATTGTTTTTGTGGTGATCGCTATTCTTCAGGGGGGATTCCTGGTCAACAAGGTGCTCATGTATTTGCTGGAAAAGCAGTTGAAGCAGCAAACCGATGAGACGCAAAGTGCAAGCCTGAAGACGATCAGCCGGTTTTTGCGCGGTTTGGTGTGGGCGATCGTGATCGTGATGGCCCTGGATAGCTTGCCCAATGTCGAAGTCAGTACACTGGTGACCACTTTGGGGATCACGGGGATTGCCGTAGCCTTCGCCATTCAGAATGTGCTGTCAGACCTGTTCGCAGCGCTTTCAATCACTTTTGACCAGCCTTTCGTGGTTGGCGATTTTATTGAGGTGGGGGATATGGTGGGCGCAGTGGAGCGGATCGGTCTGAAATCTACCCGCGTGCGCAGTATTTCCGGTGAGCTGCTGGTGTTCTCGAACTCGGATCTGTTGAGCAGCCGCATCCGCAATTATCAGAAAATGGAACGTCGGCGTGTTGTCCTGAAATTTGGTGTGACGTATCAAACGCCGTATGAGAAATTGCAGGGAATTCCCGAAATGGTGGAAGAGATCATTTCGGCTCTTGACAAG
>Ga0180435_10003463_pt1 | contig 15776 bp, 11 predicted proteins | sample SS_ome_3_FD_132467 | JGI IMG/M metagenome (GOLD analysis project Ga0180435, IMG submission 132467) | Hypersaline lake sediment archaeal communities from the Salton Sea, California, USA - SS_3_S_1 metaG | ecosystem: Environmental > Aquatic > Non-marine Saline and Alkaline > Hypersaline >... | reverse complement strand
CTGTTTTAAGCGAGCAATTTTGTTCTGGTTCGAGGCCGCAGGTTCTATCTTCCGCAGGCATATAAATATATATTCCGAGGACAGATAGAACCGAGAACGAAGAAACGGGACAAAAGGGCCGCTTAAAACCGAAAACTTGTGAAATATCCGGGCTAAGGCCCTGTCAATACGTTGCGTTAAGATATTACGCAAGAACAAGTGCGAGAACGCACTATACTTATCCGGAAAACAATTACACCTGGCCCTGCCGGGAATTCTCATACCCGATGGGTATAAAACGGATCCTGAAAAAAATTGTTAAGGTAAATCTTGACTATCCGGGACGTAAAGATAAGAATAATGTACAGAAATATTTACCCCAGTGGGGCAATTCGTTTGCCGGGTGTGAACGGATATGTATCATTGAATAAATAAATTTAGGAGAGTTGCGATGGCGAAGAAGAAAGCGAAAGTGAGTAAAAAACTAAAAGGTTCCCAAACGGAGCAGAATCTCTTGACGGCGTTCGCGGGCGAGTCCCAGGCCCGCAATCGATATACTTATTTTGCCGGCCAGGCGCGAAAAGAAGGGATGATGCAGATTTCCGCGATTTTCAGTGAAACCGCCGACCAGGAAAAAGAACATGCCAAACGGTTATTCAAGTTTCTTCAGGGCGGCGAAGCGATGGTGGAAGCTGCTTTTCCGGCGGGGAAGATTGGCAAAACCAGGGATAATCTGGCAGCCGCGGCAGCGGGGGAGCACTATGAGCAGGAAACTATGTATCCGGAATTTGCCCGGGTGGCCGCGAAAGAAGGTTTCCGGGATATCGCGGCGGCGTTTCGAGCGATCGCGGTGGCCGAGAAAAGGCATGAAAAACGTTATTTGAAGTTGATCAATAATATTGAAAAAAAATTGGTTTTCAAAAGGCCGCGAAAGGTCCGCTGGATTTGCCGCAATTGCGGTTATGTGCATGAGGGTACGGCCGCGCCGAAAATGTGCCCAGCCTGTTTGCATCCGCAAAGTTATTATGAACTGGATGCGGTAAACTACTAAAAAAGTGGGAAAGATTGCGGGAAACGAATCATGGCGAATAGTTACAGCCTCTCCGAAGTGATGCAAATGGCCGAGCAGATTGAGCATAATGGGGTGGAGTTTTATACCCAGGCGGCAAAGATGGCTCCGGACGGGCGGACCAGGAAGATCATGGAGGATCTGGCCGAACAGGAACGGGGCCATGAAAAATTGTTTATGGAAATGCGAAAGGAATTTTGTGCCCGGGAAGATGCGCAAGTGGTGGATCCCCAGGGGCAGGCCGAGGCGTATGTTAAATCGGTGGCGGATACGCATGTTTTCAACCTGGGCAGGGATGTGACGGAATTACTGGGTTCGGTACAATCCCCGCAAAGCATATTGAGCCTGGCTATCGGCTTTGAAAAAGACACGATCGCCTTTTTTTCAGCCCTGAAAAACGCGGTGACAGAGGAACATCGGGACAGGGTGGATTTGTTGATTCAGGAAGAAATAGGGCACATTCGATCCCTGCAGGAAGCCGTGAAAGGACTCGAACAATAGAAATGTTTCAGGGTTAGTGGTCCGAGCAGGGAGAGCCGGGGGAATGTTCTGACAGTTCCGAAGAGTTGGGCTGAAGAAAGTTATCCGAAGATTTTGGTTTTTGGAGAGGATTTGGTTGTAATGAGAAGTGTTGAAATTTCACCCCAGATTTACTGGGTAGGTCATGTGGATTGGACGGTACGTAATTTTCACGGTTATCACACAGATCGGGGGAGTACATATAACGCGTATCTAATTGTGGATGAAAAGGTGGCGTTGATCGATACGGTGAAGGGGGGCTATAGTGAAGATCTGCTGGATAAGATTTCTGAGCGAGTGGATCCCGGCAAGATCGATTACGTGATATCCAATCATACCGAGCCGGACCATTCCAGTGAGATTGCCAGGGTAATGGAACGGGCGCCTCAGGCCGAGGTAATCGCTACGGAAAAAGGCCGGATGGGGCTGGAGAAGTATTATCGAGGGAACTGGAATTATCGAGTGGTCAAGACGGGGGACCAATTGTCGCTGGGAAATAACACGCTGCAGTTTATCAGTACGCCGATGCTGCATTGGCCGGATTCTATGTTTACGTATGTACCGGGGCGGAAAATTCTTTTTAGTATGGACGCGTTCGGTCAGCATTTGGCCAGCAGTAGCCGCTACGACGAGGAAGTGGATTTCGACGTTTTGATGATGGAAGCCAAAACCTATTACGCCAACATTATCATGCATCTGGGCAATACGGTCGCCAGAACGCTGAAGCAGGCCTCCGGGTTGGATATAGCCATGATTTGTCCCAGCCATGGCCAGATTTGGCGGAAGCATATTGCGGATATTGTGGCGGCATACCAGGGCTGGGCCCAGTGCCAAGCCAAGCCTAAGGTTGTGGTGATATACGATACTATGTGGCGGAGCACCGAGCTCATGGCCGAGACAATTGCCGAAGAGGCGGCGATCGAGGGTGTTGAAGTGCAATTGCTGCGGCTGGGGCCTAATGATTTGACGCTTTTGGTGACGGAAGTATTGGACGCCGCGGCCATCGCGGTGGGTTCACCAACTTTGAATAATCATATGCTGCCCTCGGTGGCGGGTTTTTTGACTTATCTGAAAGGCCTGAGGCCTAAAAATAAAGTGGGTATGACATTCGGTTCGTTTGGTTGGAGCGGTGAGGCTGTTGAGCAAATGGCCGAGATGCTGCAGGGGACCAGGGTGGAGTTGGTGGCGGATAATATTTCCTGCCAGTTTCGACCGGATGAAGCGGAGTTGGAGAGGTGTCGGAATATCGGCCGCGAACTGGGGCAGATAGCGGCACAGGCGGATTCGCCCTGACAGAAAAACGCGATCAGGGTTTGGGGTGCCGCTGCTCTGCCCGGCATTATGATCCCAATGGGTATAAAACGGAAAATATTATATACTCATCACGATTGAATTTTCTCGGTTTTATATTATGTATTTACTTATCATAAAAACAATTACATCTGGCCATGCCAGGAATTATCATACCAGATGGGTATATAATTGAATAGTATAGGAATTTGTAGTTTCAGGTAATATAAAGGGAATAGATAAACTCTTCAACTCGCCTCTGGCAGAAGGAGGTCCAGCGTAAGCTGGTAATTTAATCGTATAGGAATTTGTAATTTCAGGTAATATAAAGGGAATAGATAAACTCTTCAACTCGCCTCTGGCAGAAGAAGGTCCAGCGTAAGCTGGTAATTTATCAGGAGAAGCATTATGAAAAAGTATCGTTGTACGCTATGTGGTTATATTTATGATCCGGCCAATGGGGATCCGGACTCGGATGTGGAGCCGGGAACAGATTTTGAGTGTTTACCCGACGACTGGTCCTGTCCTGAATGCGGGGCGGGCAAGGACGAGTTTGAGCCGGTGGAATAATAATCCCGATTGGCTAGTAATAACTGCATAAGTTAAGTATGGGGATGGTGGGTGTTTATGCGCCTGGTGCGCTGGATGAAGGTGGTTTTTCCTTGCATTAAGGGAAATTCTCTGGTAATTCTGCGGACTGGTTAAGGTTAAACAGTGAACGCTGGATCTGTTTTTACCTTAGTCGGGTTGCTAAGTTTATTGGCCTGTAATTACAAATTCCGATATGATCGAATTAAATAGAAAATATTATTCGAAAAGCAGATACGGAGAGCAGTTATGAGAACTCCTTTGGTTCGGGTTATGGTAGTGGCGCTGGCTTCACTGGTGGTTTTGTGCACAGGGTGCCCGAGGCCGGTCGGGGGGGTGCGTTTAAATCGAGAAGCGCAGATATATATAAAGTATAACCAGATTGATAAGGCTCAGGAGTTGCTCCGCGAGAGTATCGACAACGATTTTGAGAATTCGGCGTCGCATTATTGGATGGGTTGGTGTTACGAACAGAAGGGAGCAATGCTTAAAGCGATTTACGAATACGAGTTGGCGGTACGCTTTACCCCTTCGATGGAATTGGCGCAGGTGGCGTTGGTTCGAGCATTGCATCGGGGCGGACAGCAGGAAAATTCTCTGCAAGCGGCCAGGAATTTTATGGAGAGTGCCGAAGGTGCGACGCGGGACTATATGCGGATCGCCCGTATCTTCTGGGATGAACAGATGGATGAGCAGGCGATAGTTGTATGTGAAGCAGCGGCCCGGGCGGTACCGGATAACGGCGAACCCATGTTGGCGGTGGCAGAATATTATTTGCGCAAAGGGGATACGAAAAAAGGGGTGGATTATATGATTCGGGCTTTCAAAATGGCCCCGAATTCCGCATTGGCCAAACGACTGGGCGAATACGGGATGAAAGTCGATGCTCCGGAGCCGAAGTTGATTCAACCGATGAGCCCGCTGGAAAAAGAAATTCATCAACTGGAAAATTAAATGGAAACGTTCTGGCCCGTCCTGGTGTTTCTTGTGTCCGAGTTTCGCTGGATGTATAAGGGACCATTTTTTGGACGTCTTCCAGGAATCCGATGATTTACTATGTAAACGTGTAGACTTGCGACGGAGATACGCAATATATCAGCTTTTTCGGATTTGAGTGTGACTAAAATTCACCCGGTTATTCTCGGAAAAACAGTTTGACCTGAGGGACAAATTGGGGCAGCCGGGGGGGCAATTTCGCCCTCTGGGCCCCCGGGTTGTTTTGCCGAGTTATACGCATCACAATTGAATTCCCCGTTTTTGCATGATGTATAATACTTATCCAGAAAATATTTACATCGGGCCCTGCCAGGAATTCTCATACCCGATGGGTATAAAAATTGTTGAATTATCACCCATAAATGATTTCGAAGAACTTTTTTTTAAAGGGGTGATTCAAGGTTTTATATGGAAATATAGGGACTGACAACTTTATCCAGCTGGACAGCAAATTTCAAGCAGTTTGACCCTGTTTTATCGTTAGTGTCTTACCAATGAAATCTTGCGTAAAATGGTAAAAAAAACCTGATAATGGAGCAAAATCCATGAAACCCTATTTGGTTCCCGGCCCTGCCGGGTTAGATTTGAGAGTGTAGGTTTGGGAGGATTTGATTATGGTAGAGACATTTGCTCGAGAAATGGAAAGTGTTGGTTCGCTGCAGGTAGTGCCGTTCGCGCATCCGCAGGGTTGTCGGGGATACCTTTTGGCGGATCGATCAAGCAAAGAAACGTTGGCGGTGGATGTGCATCTCGATCTGGTGCACGATATGGCCGAACGTGTAAAAACGCAAGGCTGGAAACTGCGTTATGTGGTGGACACCCACACCCATGCCGACCATCCCTCCGGTGCCGCCGAAATTGCCGGGCAGTTCAAGTGCACCCGGATCGCCCACGAAAAGGCTGAGCACGCGGGGGTGACTGTCCATCCGCAAGACGGCGAAAAAATCGAATTGGGTAAATCTGTGATCACTTTTCGACATATGCACGGTCATACTCCCGATCATATGGGAGTTGTTGTCGAAGGTGCGTTCTTTTCGGGCGATTCTCTACTGATTGGCGGAGTGGCTCGTACGGACTTTTTGGGGGGAGATGCCGGGGTGCTGTTCGATTCAATCCACGCGGCGCTGAAAGATTTACCGGATGAAACCATTCTGTTTCCCGGCCATGACTATCAGGACCGAATCAAGAGCACACTGGGGCAAGAAAAAAAACAAAATCCGTGGCTGCGAATCAGTGATCGGAACGAGTTTGTGGAGAAGCTGACCGCCAACGCTCCGCCCCGACCGGCCAATATGGACGATCTTTTACGCTTGAATCGGCAGGGGGTGAACATTCCCGCTGCGATAACCGCGGATGAGGCTGTCCGTCTGGTGTCTAAAGGCGCTGCCGGCAGTGTAATTGACGTACGCAGCGGAGCGGAGTATGAAGCTGAACATGTGCAGGGTGCCCGGTTGATTTCTCTCGATCAGCTCGAGACCCGGGCCGATGAGGTGCGGTCAACACCTGCGCCGCGCTTGTTGCTTTGCCGCAGTGGCAGTCGGGCCGGCTCAGCCCGGAAAAGACTGGAAAAACTGCATGTGGCGGGTTTGAGCGTGATTGAAGGTGGCCTTAATGCTTATGTCCGGGCCGGAGGCGAAACTGTCAGGGGCAAGGCCCGAATGCCTCTGGAAAGGCAAGTGCGCATCGGAGCCGGGAGCCTGGTTTTGCTGGGGGTGTTTTTGGGTTTCTTTGTCCATGCGGCATTTTTGCTTATTTCAGGATTTGTCGGAACCGGTTTGATCTTTGCCGGCATTACGGACTGGTGCGGCATGGGTATCCTGCTCAGTAAGATGCCCTGGAACCGGGCCGGTGGGACCGATGATGCCCTTTCGCTTGGGGGAACCTGTGCGGCGAATCTGCCCGGAGCCTGCGCCGCGGGAGATCCGTCAGCCGGAAATTGCGCCGCTTCCCTTCCGCCCGAAAAAGAAAATGCTTAGACGCAAATATCAAACGATGAATATACTCATCGCGATTGCATTTTCCCGTTTTTGCATGATGTATATACTTATCCAGAAAACATTTACATCGGGCCCTGCCGGGAACTTTCATACCCGATGGGTATATTATTTTCACATAAAGTGTGAAACCGCACCTATAGATACCCATAAAAAAGGAAATGACTGGTAAACCAGCCATTCCCTTTTTCATATTGTCGATACGTTGTTGTACTATCCGTTCCGGGCTGTTGTCCGCTCCGTCCCGTTTCATACTTTATTTTCTGTTACTTTGACGCAACAGATCGACAGCGTCTTCTGCTTGGCCTGTTAGAGATCAAAAGGCGAAACATGGTCTCCTTTTTCTTTCTGCAGTTGTTCCAGTCGAGTTTTCTGTTCTGCCAGAACATCAAATACCACAGCGGGAGCACCGGGAACGTTTTCCTGATGGAATTTCACCACCCGGTCAATTTTGGCCAGGTTTTCCGGTATGCGAATGGTAAACTGGGCGACATAATCTTCTTTGGTGTATTCCTTGTTGAGCACCTGTTTGAAAAGCTTATTCAGGTCTTCATATTTTGGAATCATACCGGTGGGTGTGGAGATGGCATCCACATCACCATGAACACGAAGTTCCATCCATTTGATCCAGATGTGCTTATCGCGAACGGCATTGACAAATTTGCCCTGTGCGTCCCTGAGGAAGTAATTAACACCGAAAACCAAGGGTGGATTCTTGATGTCTTTAACGAAATCAAGATTATTTTGAATATATTTGCCCAGGGGAATGGCAACGAAGTCCTGGATGCTCATTAGATTTATTTCCGGTACACCTTCTTTGCCGACAGTTGCAAATGTGGTCTCTGTCTCGAGAGAAGCACCGTACGCTACAACACCATGATTCCAGTCATAGGCCTGCTGTACGGGAACATAACTTTTGGCGTCACGTCCACCATACATAATTCCACCGACCTCAACGCCTTCGGCACTGTCGATCTCCGGGTCGCAGTTGTCCAGTGCTTTGAGGGTAACTGCATACCGGGCATTTTTGTGGGCAAGCGGAATTTCATTTCCCTGCGCGTCTTTTTTCCCTTTGGTCCACTGTCCGGAAAAGTTTACGCCCGTCTCCGGTGTTTCTTCGCTCATGCCGAGCCAGTAAGGTTTTCCGTTGCTGTTCAGCACATTCGAGAATATAACTTCTTCCGGCTTGTGCAGAACGTCCCAGATGGACGGGTCGTCTTTAGGATTAACGTTTTGGATAATTCCGAAAATGCCTGATTCGGCATTGACCGCACGGAACTGACCGTTGATATTGCGGAAGTAGGCGATGTCGTCGCCGAGGATTTTTTCGCCGGGCAGCATGGCTGTTGAGGTTTTGCCGCAGGCACTGGGGAATGCTCCGCCGAAATAGGTTTTTCGGCCATTGGGACCGAAAATGCCCGCCAGGAACATGTGTTCAGCAAGCCAGCCTTCCCGGTCGGCTCGGCGAATAGTCAGCCTCAGGGCGAGCTTTTTCAGCCCTACCGTGTTACCGGCGTACTGAGTGTTGACGCTGTAAACGTCGTCTTTGGTGTAATCAATATAGATTCGTTTGTTATCCACATCCGTGCTGACCATATCTTCGTTCATCTGCCCGGCAGAATGGAGAAAACAGAAACAGTTGGCGTCCTTGTCTATAACCTTGAACTGGTCATAAGCGGTTCGATAGAGCAGGTCTTCACTGTGGGCTACATACCAGGAATCCGTAGCCTGAACACAGGGAATGCTGAAAACCGACTTGGCCGGTCCCAAAGACAGAAAACGTATGATCATTGTCCGGCCCTTCATTGAGCCTTTGAGAAGGCCGCGAACCTCGGAAAGACCCTCTTCACGCTCGATTTGATTTAAGGCCTTGCTCAGTGAATCTGTCTGAGGAACAAGATATTTCGTAACATTGCGGTCGCGACCCTGGTCTGTCATGCCATCGAAATGAATTGTATGGCCATTCGTTTCCAGGGCCTTTTCCTCGCCGCGTTTTATTGCCATTTCCCGAACGTAAGTGGCATCTTCATCTGAATCCGTCACAACAAAAACGGTGTCAGGCTGACATAATTCGATGCTGTCTGCTACAAATTTATGAAGCTTGTCGTTGGAAATTTGCATCAGCTTTTGGTATTGTTCGTCTGTCATTTTCTCCTGAAGTAGTTTGCTGTGTTGTTTCTGCATTTCGATTTTTCCTTTCTCAAAAACATTTATTGAACAAAAACGCCGCAAAATTATACTGCTTCCGATTGAATTTTCCCGTTTTCGCGTTATCTATATACTTAACCAGAAAACAATTACATCGGGCCCTGCCAGGAATTTTCATACCCGATGGGTATAGTTTAGCGGGCCTAGTGCTCTGGCCAGCGCAAAAACCTGCTGCCGCCTGCGAGCAAAGCTCGCCATTGCCGTTACTTAAGCAATGCCGGCATCCCGCAGATTCAGCCCTGCGCAGTGCTGGTCGCGCAATCCCGTATTATCTCCGTCGTGTTCCTCTGTTACGATTTACCTGATAAAACCGGGATTAACAAAGACTGGTTATTCACAATGAATAAAACCGGGGCATGTTATCAAATGAGTTTGCAATGGTCAACCTCTTTTTCATATTATTTATGAAAATAAGCAAGAATTGCGAAATAATTCATGTAATGCGCAATTATTGCCGGTTGAAAAGCGATTTAGGTGAGGCAAAAAGTTTATGAAAAATAAAGTAAAAGAGAAATCGTAAAGGAATGTTTTTATAAGTGTATGCAATAAAGGTGATTGCGGAGGTTTTGGTGTTGAAGTGCGGCGGATGGGAGCGATGCCGGATGTTCTGGCATGTTATTTGCACAATATATGGCAACGATCTGTATCGATGTAATGTTTCCAGACGAGGCGGAGACCTCGTCCAATATGCTTAAGGATGAGCAATGGAGCCTGTAAGAGATAAGGTTAGCTCTAAAAGTTCGTTATTATCGCGCAAGACGCCGTTTTTTTCGGGCGGTCATGTTGGATCGAAATTCGTTCTCAACCTGGCCAGACAACCGAAGCGGCGATTTTGTTGTTGGATTTTTATGAGGAATTTATCATATTTTCTCCAAAAAATGATAAATTTCCCAGATTTTCAACACTTTTTGGGTCGGGAATTACGCGTTTCATTTTACCTATTTTACCAATTGGTCCGGTTTGACCCTGTTGTCCTTAAATGTTCGGGTGATTTGTCGCCGGAGGTATGGGTATGAAAGCGTTGTTGATCAAGTTAGGTGCCAAGCTTACCACCAAAGCCGTCGTGACGGCGTCGGTTTCGTCGGTAGTGGCTTTGGAGGTGGGGACGGTGGCTTATATTGCCCGGAAGCAAAGTCCTCCGTTGGTGCAGGCGGTAGAATCAAGCGTTCCGGTCGAAACCATTTTTTCGGAAATCGATTCCAGAAAAACGTTCGATAATTCCGCCGAGCCGGTAGGTCAGGAACAAAGTATTGATGATGTCGGGATAGAGGATCGACAGACATGGAGCGAAAGAGATGCTGCTAATGTTGAAAGGAAAAGTCGCAATATAACCACCCGTGACAACTCCGCAGGGGCAGATAGCCGGGATAAACGTGAAAATACCGAAACGAGCGGCCAAAAAGACCAGGCCCGTAGAAGTTCCGGCTCAATAAGTAAGACGACCAAAACAAAAGGCGGGGTAGTAACTAAAGATTCCGAAGTTCAGGTTCCCACCGAGCTTTCGTCGCGGAGTCCGGCAACTCCGGAAAAATAAGTAATCACAGCAAGAGAATAACAATTAGCCTTAACCAGCTGTGTAATAAAAATAGTGAGAATATAGGTGAAGTATAACGGCTGCAAATTACTAATCCTGGGAATGATTTTCTGGATGGTTCCGGTATTGCCGGGAGGATGTCAGGAGCCCGGTTCGCAAATGCCATCGTGGCGCACCGTTGCCCGGACAACAGACGATGGCGAAATCACTTCCACGGGCAATAAGCATCAACAGAATCGCCGGAATAAGGCGGTGTTTACGCCGCGGGCAAACAGTGTCGATTTTACCAAAGTGGGTTTGGTGGAACCGACGCCGCGAGTTCGCCGTCTGGCCCGAAAGGAAAAGTCGTGGGGTGTTTACCGGGTGGTGCCGGGTGATGTGCTGGAATTGGAGATGCCGAGCATATTACGGAATTTGTCGGCCGACCTGACCGATTCGATGCAGCGAGTGAAACCGTATCGCTGCCGGGTGAGGCCCGACGGTGGTATCATTTTGCCAATTGCCGGGAAATTGTCGGTGGGGGGAAAAAGTATGGCCGAGATTGAAATAGCGGTTACGGATTTATATTACCCGAAATATATATTGAATCCACCATCGGTGGTGGGAAAAGTGATTCAGCATAAGACGGTAAAGATATCGGTGATCGGGGCGGTGTTCAAGCCCGGTGTTTATGATTGTCGCAGCGATCAGATGTCACTGGTGGCGTTGATTCATCTGGCGGGGGGGATTACCGAAGGGGGGGCGTCGGAAATTCGCGTTCATCGGCGGGGAGAGCCCAAGCCAATCAAGATACCGGTCAAGGGAGTGAATATCCCCTTTACGGAAGTGCCGTTGCAGGATGGGGATTATGTGGAGGTGGAGGCTTTAAGTCCACAGATGTTTACGGTAATTGGGCTGGTCAAAAGAAGCGGCGGGTATCCGTATCCACCGGGAGCGCAGTACAATTTGATGCAGGCGTTGGCTTTTGCGGGCGGAGTCAATGAGATTGCCGATCCGCGTTGGGTAACTGTTTTCCGTAAAGATACGGATGAGCAGATTGTTTCGCGAAAATTCGCCATCAAAGGAACGGGTTTGACCGAGGCGTCGGGAGTATTGATTCGGCCCGGTGATGTCATTACTGTCGAGCAGACGTTTCGGACGCGGTTCAATTTGTTTATCACGGAAATCTTCCGGGTCACGACCGGTTTCAATTTGGAATATCGAATCGATGAAAATAGAAATGATTAGTTTAAAAGAACCGATGCTTAGTCGGTCATAATTGCGAAAGCTATGCCGTGGGGGTAAAAGAATTTCCGGCAGAACCCGATGTAATTGTTTTTTCGGTAAGTAAATGCATCATAGGAAAACGGAATATGTCAATCGCGATGAGTAAAAAAAAATATTACGCGAAAAAAGTGCGAAACCACCCCGCGAATATGTAATAACAAAATTACGATGAGTTTTGTTCATGAAGAATGATTATTTCAAGACAATCGAAGACGAGGATTATCTGCCGGGAGTAAACGGATTTTCCTCAGAGAGCAGTCTGGATAATATGCTGCAGATTCTTTGGCGGCGACGATGGGTGGGGCTGATCGTAACGGGGGTGTGTCTGGTTGTGGCTTTGGTCTATGTTGTGATGGCCAGGCCGATCTATACGAGTACCGCGCGTATATATGTAGAGCAGACAGGGCCGAAAATTATCTCCGAGCAGGAGGGAGTAATGACGCGGTCGAAGAATTATCTCTACACGCAGCGCGAGCTGTTGAAATCTAATCCCATTATCGCGGATGTGCTCAAGAAGCCGGGAATCAGGGGATTAAAAACGTTCGGAGAGACTTCTCATCCGGAAAATATTCTCAAACAAAGCCTGGAAGTGCAGGTCGGGAAAAAGGATGGGATTATCAATGTGACCATAGAATCTCCGTTTCCGAAAGAGGCTCCCCGGATTGTGAACGCCATCGTGGATTCGTATTATAACTATCACGCCAAGCACAAACGGACTTCGGCCCGGGATGTGCTGGATATCCTGCAAAAAGATAAAGAGAAAAGCAATAGGGAGCGGGAGGAAAAACTTAAGGCATTGCTTTCTTTTACCAAAAGAAACGGAACGGTTAGTTTTGAAAACGGCAAGGGAAATATCGTAATGCAGCGTTTGGGGAAATTAACCGCGGCGATGACAGAAGCGGAACTGGAACTTGTCGATGCCAGGACTCAGTACGAATCAATCAACGCGATGGTAAAAGATCCCCGGCAGTTGCGACAGTTTGTGCAGTCGAAGCAGGCCAACGAGGATCATGTTATCTTTAATCGAAATCAGAGCCTGCGAAGAGAAGAACTGCAGAAGGAACAGGGAATGCTCAAGTCGTTGATGCGGGAGCTGACGATCGATCATCCGGAGGTTCAGGAAACGTGGATTAAAATAGATCGTTTGCAACGGCGAATTGCCGAGCAGGAAAACGAATTCGCGCAGGCCTGCCGCACCGCCGCTGTTCGGCGGATGATGGTCGCAATGCAAAAAGAAAGGGAAATTAAAAACGCTCTGGAGAAACAAAAACAATTGGCTTTGCTGCAGGGCGCCAAAGCGACAGAACATACTATGCTCCAATCGGAACTGAAGCAGGTAGAGGAGCATTGCGATACGATCAGTCAGCGGATCAAGGAAATCAATGTCGCAGAAGATACCGGGGCGCTTAATATAAGCATTCTGGAAACGGCCCAGGTGGCCCAGAAACCATCGCGGCCCGACAAAACCCGGATTATGAGTATGGCGTTGGCTTTCGGGATCGTTTTGGGTTTGATGTTAATCTTCGCGGTTGACTGGATGGATCATCGAATTCAAAATGCCGATGAGGTGACTCATCTGGTGGGCAGTGCCGTGCTCGGTTCGGTGGCTTCGATGTCGAGGAAAATGTTTCTTTCGGAGACGGCGCGAAATCAGGCGGCTTATCTGCGGCCGGCCAGCGCGGTAGCGGAATCATATCGAAGTATTCGGACGGCGTTATATTACGGCAATGGTAACGGCAGCGGTGGAGCGGAGAGAAAAGGCAAGACGCTGCTCGTTACTTCACCGGAAAGAGGGGACGGCAAGACGACGCTGGTAAGCAATCTGGCGATAACGATGGCACAGGCGGGGCGGCGGACTCTGGTGATCGACGCGGACTTTCGCAAGCCCAAACAGCATCTGGTATTCCGGGTCAAGCAAAATCCGGGTCTGATGGGGGTGCTGTCCAACGGTCGCATAGATATGCTGGAGCACGCGATTCAGTCGGATGTTTTGGAAATTGCCGGACTGGATATTCTGCCGAGCGGAGGAATTCAGAAGAAAACAGAATTAGACCAGGATGACTTTCAGGAGGCGATACGGCAAAGTCAAATCAAGTCACAGTTCAATTATCACCAGGCCTGGGGGCCCAGCGAACTGCTCAACAGTCATCATCTCAGGGAGGCGCTGAGTTACTTCTCGACCAAATATGATCGCATAATCATTGATGCTCCGCCGGTTAACGATGTGGCCGACGCGCGCATTTTGGGAGCTGTTTCCGATGAAACTCTGCTGGTAATAAAAGATCAAAAAAGTACACGCAAAGCGGTCAGGTATGCTCGTGACCGTTTGATGAGTGTAGGTGCTAACATAACCGGAGTGGTCGTTAATAATGTCTCCGACGCGTCCGGTCGTTATCAATGTTACAATAGCTATGGATATTACGGGCGGAGGGAGAACGCTTGTCCGCCCAGGGAATATCATTACTCGGCACCACCGGTGCGGCCGGGGGCAGAAACCAGTCGGGCCGGGGTAATCAGAACCGCCCACGGAAATATTAATTTGTATGAAGGTGTCGATACCCAGATTCATTTTTCCGACCAGAACGAAGCCGGGGACGAGCCGGTCCGTCGGGTTGAATCGGAAACCACCGATGATGGCTCCAAAAGCACTTGATATTCAAGCAAGGTATCCATGATAAATTTATCCCATAATCGCAGAGACGATCCAAACAGTCGTGTAGCATTCGACAGGATTATCGAATGGCTGTTGATTGGGTTGCTGAGTTTCATGCCGGTAGCTTTTGGGGTGGTGCATGCCTGGAGTGAACTGGTGGTGGTCAGCCTGGCCGGGATGATGGCGGTTTGTCTGGTTTTAAGGTGTTTCCGGATGCGGGAGGTCCGTTTTGTCTGGAGTTGGAGCTATTTGTTGATCGGAGCGATTCTGCTTTTGGTTGCGTTTCAGTTGCTGCCCCTGCCGGTGAGGGTGATGGATGTTTTGTCGGCCGAGACGGTGTCCGTCAGGAAGGAATTACTCGGAGATGCTGTGAACCGAGGCGATGCCCTGGATAATCCGACGCTTAGTTTTTATCCGCAGGCGACACGGCATGGTTTGCGGTTGCTGCTGGTGGCCGCGGTGGTTTTCGTAACGGTGGTTAATGTTTTCCGAGAATCCGGGCAGGTGAAACGTTTGTTGGGAGCAGTGGTGCTGATCGGAGGGGCAATGGCGGCGCTGGCGCTGGGGCAGGATATTTTCGGGAACGGCAAAATATTCTGGATAGTACCGACCGTGCACGGAACAGCGAATGCGGGCAGTTTTGTGCATCACAGTCATTTTGGCCAGTTTATGAATTTATCCATCGGGGCCGCGGTGGGCTTGTTGATGATACTTCTGCATGAAAGGGGGGGCATAAAGCAAAGTGAATTACCAGCTTACGCCGGGCCTCTTTCTGCCGGGGGCAAGTCGAAAAAATCATTTATTCCCTTTACGTTACCCGAAATAACATCTTCCAATACGTTTAAATTATCAATCGGACTGCTGGCCGTGATGATAATCGCCGGTGCAATAGCGGTGGTGGTTTCCCTGTCGCGAGGGGCGATCTTCAGCATGCTCATCGCGGCGGTTATCACGGTATTGGTGGTCGCGGGTATGGGAAAACTGAAAAGGCGGGGATGGTTTATTATGGTGCTGGTGCTGGCGGTGGTTGTGGGGGTTGTTTATATTGGTTTTGATGCGGTGTATGATCGCTTGGGCAGCCTGAAAGACGGACGTGAATACCGGGGCCGTTGGGAAATTTTGGCCAATCTTACGAAAATATTCACGAGTTTTCCGGTGTTTGGTATCGGATTGGGCGGGTATGAAATGGTGTATCCGATGTACGATAAATCCCTGGTGCCTGTGCGTGTGACCCATGCGGAGAATGATTACGCCGAGATCCTGGCAGAGTTGGGGCTGGCCGGGTTGATATTATTGCTGATACTGATAGTGCGGATAGGGCGTTGTTATGTCCACTGCATCGGTAAGTTTCGCACGACGGGACGGGCGGTTTATATCGGTGCGGTGGGGATGGGTTTTTCGCTGATAGCGGTACTGATGGGAAGTTTGACGGATTTCGGGCAGAGACTGCCGGGAAATTTTTGTTTAACAGCGGTAATGGCCGGGCTGTTGGTGGGAATGGTTCATCGGGAAAAAACCGGTTCGGTCGGACGCGGCCACATGATGAAAGTGGGCCTTGCCCTGGCGGGGGTACTGCTGGTAGGAGGCTGGGTATGGCAGGGAGCGTATAAGGCCTATGCGGCGGAGTGGCATTGGGACCAGGCCCAACAAATGGAAAAATCAGTCGGCCGAGCGGGGGGG
>Ga0180435_10003461_pt1 | contig 15782 bp, 12 predicted proteins | sample SS_ome_3_FD_132467 | JGI IMG/M metagenome (GOLD analysis project Ga0180435, IMG submission 132467) | Hypersaline lake sediment archaeal communities from the Salton Sea, California, USA - SS_3_S_1 metaG | ecosystem: Environmental > Aquatic > Non-marine Saline and Alkaline > Hypersaline >... | reverse complement strand
GCTGGCCGCGTGTCCGAAGTCGCCCCATGCCGGTTTTCCGCTTCAATCCGCTGTTGACCGACTCGCCTCCGGCGCGAATCGCGTAGTTCTCTTTGAATGCGTCGGTTTTTTGCTCGGCCCGCCGCGCCGCTGTGCGGCGTTGGGCCGGCGTATGGTCCAGGACGTATCGGGCGCCATTGCGTTGTGCCGGGCATTGCAGGGCGAACTGGCACGAACCGCAATCCGACGCCGACATCACCGTCCGCGTCCGGCCCTTCTCGCTGTCGTACACGCTCGATTCCGGCAGGCGCCCCGCCGGGCAACGCTCCACCGTCTCGCTCGCTTCGTCGATCGCGAAATCGTCCACTGTCAGGGTGTCGTTCTGCGGCGGGTTGCCGGCGGCGGGGCTCTGGAGGTCCACGCCGCGACTGTCGGCCCCGACGACATTCCCGTCCCGCCCGTAACCGCCATCGGCGTGCAGGGTCTCCGGCGTGCGGCCTTGCTCGTCCAGTTGATCCAGCATCGGCTCCAACGCATCCTGGCTGAATTTGTTGGCGGACATGTGCTAGGGAAGGGACAATGTGCGAGCATGAACCACAGCGATAAGTACATCATCGGAACGAGCGGATATTCGTTTGACGATTGGATAGGGGAGTTCTACCCGCCCGACACCAAAAAGCGAAACATGCTTGAACGATACGTTGAGCATTTCAACTCCGTTGAACTGAACTTCACGTATTATCGTATGCCGACGATCAAGACAATCGAATCACTGGCCCGCCGCACACCGGATGACTTCGTATTCTGGGTTAAGGCTCCGGGCCAGATCACGCATAAAGCTATGGGGGATAGTAGTAGTCGAGTTATAATGTCGGCCAAAGCCAATCAGGAAACCACGCACAAGCGGAACCGGGCCGTGGCGGGGGAGTTCATCGAGGCGCTGGCGCCGCTGATCTCTTGCGGCAAGCTCGCCGGCGTGCTGATGCAGTTTCCTCAATCGTTTCACCGGACGGTGGCCAACCGCAAATACCTTGCCGCCACGTTGGAGGATTTCGCATCCGTTCCGACGGCCGTCGAGTTCCGGCACTTCAGTTGGGCTTCCCCGGCGACCACCGACGGACTTCGGCAGCGAAACGTCACGCTCGTGATACCCGACGCCCCGGATCTTCCCGGACTGTACCGCACCGGCCCGATGGCGACAACTTCGACCGGTTACCTGCGCCTTCATTCGCGAGATGCGTCTAAATGGTACGCCGGCGGGGCCGAGCGATACGACTGGGACTACACCAACGATCAGATCAAGGAGCTTCTGGACTTCTGGTCCGACACCGCCGCCGAAGTCGACAAGATGTACACGTTCTTCAACAACTGCCACCGCGGCCAGGCCGCCAAAAACGCAGAAGCAATGCGCAGAATACTTGAGCAGATGTGATCGGAGTCGAACCCAGGCCGCGATTCGGACGTTTGTCGGACATCCGAAATGTCCGAAAGCGGTGAAAAGATGGCGAATCTGCGTACTGGTTGCTATACTGCCGCGACGTTATAACCCCTACGGTTTGGAGGCTCGCGCTTTCGGATCAGTGAAACGGACATGAAAATGAGCGAAAATCTCCAGGCCGGCCAGGCGTTTCTGGCTGAAAAAGCAAAAGAAGACGGCGTTGTGGCTCTGCCCAGCGGACTGATGTACAAGATCGTCAGGGAAGGCGACGGCGCGACGCCGGGACCGACCGACAGCGTTACCGTCAACTACCACGGAACGCTGATAGACGGGACAGTCTTCGACAGTTCATACGATCGCGGACAGACCGCCACGTTTCCGGTCAATCGCGTAATCGCCGGATGGGTCGAGGCCCTGCAACTGATGAAGGTAGGCTCAGAGTGGGAGTTGTACATCCCGTCCGACCTGGCCTACGGCAAAGCAGGCGCCGGCGGAGCGATCGGCTCGGACTGCACGCTGGTGTTCAAAGTCGAATTGCTGAAAATCGGTTAACGGAGCTATCAGCTAATAGCTGTCAGCCATCAGCCAAGACAACGTCGGGATCAGCGACCAGGCGCGATGTCGATTCGTACGCTTGGTTAGCGCCGTTGCAGTTGCCGTAGCTGAAAGCTGAAAGCTGAAAGCTGATAGCTGACGGCTGAAAGCTATCAGCTAATAGCTGTCAGCCATCAGCCAATACAACGTCGGGATCAGCGACCAGGCGCGATGTCGATTCGTACGCTTGGTTAGCGCCGTTGCCGTTGCCGTAGCTGAAATCTGATAGCTGACGGCTGAAAGCTATCAGCTAATAGCTGTCAGCCATCAGCCAAGACAACGTCGGGATCAGCGACCAGGCGCGATGTCGATTCGAACGCTTGGTTAGCGCCGTTGCAGTTGCAGTTGCCGTAGCTGAAAGCTGAAAGCTGATAGCTGACGGCTGAAAGCTATCAGCTAATAGCTGTCAGCCATCAGCCAAGACAACGTCGGGATCAGCGACCAGGCGCGATGTCGATTCGTACGCTTGGCTATCGCCGTTGCAGTTGCCGTAGCTGAAAGCTGATAGCTGACGGCTGAAAGCTATCTTTTCAGATATAAACCCGAACGAGCCGCCAGCGGCTCCGGAGACCTGTAACGATGATCCGATTGCACAGCCGACTCCTGTTGCTTATCGCCATTGTCTGCATTTGTGCGCCCGCATCGGCGGGTCCCGCTGACTCGGCCGCATCGAAACTCTCGCCGGTATCCGTCATATTCGACACGGACATGGACACCGACTGCGACGACACCGGCGCCCTGGCGATGCTGCACGCGATGGCCGACGCCGGGGAAGTCAAAATTCTCGCCACCGTCGTCAGTTCAAAATACGCCTACTCGGCCCCGTGCGTCGAGGCGATTAATCGCTATCACGGGCGGGGAGATCTGCCTGTCGGCGTTCCGAAAGGCCCCGGGGCTCCGACCAAGCGGGGTTCGCGATACGCTCGACAAATAGCCGAGGCGTACAAGACGCGGATGAAGACCAACGATGACGCCGACGACGCGGTCGACGTATACCGTCGAGTGCTGTCGGCCCAGGCTGACGCGTCGGTGGTTATCGTAACTGTCGGATACGTGACGAACCTGCGCGACCTGCTTCGCTCCAAGGGCGACAAGCACAGCAAACTTGACGGAGCCGAACTCATCGCCGCCAAGGTCAAGCGGTGGGTCTGCATGGGCGGCGGGTATCCGGCGCACCTGCGTCACGGAGGGTACGGCAACTTCATGCCCGATCCGGGATCTGTCGTGGAAGCGGCGGCGAAATGGCCCGGGAAGATCTACTTCAGCGGACGCGGGCGCAAAGTCCTGACTGGGCGAACGCTCGATAAGACTCCCGCCGATAATCCCGTTCGCCGAGCCTACAAGCTGTATCTCAAGGATCGCCCGGCCCGGCCGAGTTGGGACCAGGTCGCTCTGCTGTTCGCCGTGCGTCCGGGCCTTAAGTGTTGGAAGCTGCGGAAGAAAGGCTCGAATCTCATTTATCCCAACGGCACTAACCGCTGGGTCGACAAGCCCGACATCGACCGCCACGTGCTTGTCGAGTTCGCCGACAAGAGCGTTATCCCGTCAGTGACGAGTACGATCGAAAAGCTCATGACGCGCGGGCCTCGCCGTCCGTAGACGCGGCATATTGTCGGTACGTGTTTGGGGGTAATAAGGGCTACGAGAGCCAGTGGAGCTGTTGAAGAACTCTTACGCCGCCAGTCGTAGATATCTGAAGGGCTCAGATTCGACAGCCCAGGGCAGAGCGCAGGCCGGAGGCCCAAGCGTCGCCCTGGGTATGCCTGGTGTTTTCGCAGCAGGTTGCGCCCATACAGGGCTTGGATGACATGACCTGAAAACCCAGGGCGACGCTCCCGGCCAGGGCCGGTCGCTCTGCCCTGGGCTCTCGAATATGAGCCATTCAGGCTCAAAGGCCAGGAATCAAAGGCGTTTTTCAACAGCCCCCCAGTCCCCTTTTCCCTGACGCCATGCGCTGCGCCGACCCGTGGCCTGTGTCTTGTCGCCTCATCTTCTCTTGGGTTCGATTGGCGGCAGCGGGCCGAACTTGCCTTTCGCCCCGGCCGCCACGCTGTACTTCTTGTACATCCAGTTGTCGCGACACCACGAGCAGGGTTTGAATTCGACCTTCAGTTCGGTCATCTTCGCTTTCATGATCCCGCGCAGGCGGGCCAACTGGTCCTTTTACGCCGGATCGTCGACTACGTCGACCTTGGACAGCCACAGGATGCACGCCGGAGCGGTTGTCGATGCCGATTTTGCGTTCATCCTCTCCCTGACTATTCGGTCAGTTCATGGATCATCTTTTCGAGAATCTCCACGGCGCTCTGCACGCAGACTTTGCAGGTCTTGTTCCTCAGGTCGAGTTTCTTCATTGTCCGGCGGCCTTCTTCGGTGTTCAGGTCGCATCCGCCCAGGAGCTTGCGGCATTTGCACGAACCGTGGATCTCCTCGAAACGCCGCATGAACTCGTTGCACATTTCATAGGTGTCTTCGGTGGTCGATCGGTCCTGGGCGCCCCTGATCCCCAGCAGCATGCCGATCACCATGATTCCTCCGGTCACCGCGCCGCAGGTTTCCTGCCGTTTGGATATGCCGGCGCCGAATCCGCAGGCGATGTTCCGTGCGGTGAATGAGTCGAGATTGATATCGTTGCAGAACGGCCAGACCACCGCCTGGGCGCAGTTGAGGCCGGAAAGGAACTTCTCGGCCGCCATGTCGCTTAATGTGCTCATTGTCACTCCTGAAGAAATCGAACCCGCCGCGGCAGCCTGTCCGAATAGGCATTGCCCGGAGGAAGAAGATACGGAATTATCGCCGGTTGGGCAACCACAATGTGTTCTCCGGGGCGGATGTCGCCGACGGGCCGGTCGGAATGTCCCGCAACCGGTTGTTGGGCCGGATCGATTGGATTACAATTGCAGACGGACATTCTTAACGGAGCATTCAAGGCTATGAGAAACTTCTTGGCGGTAACGGCGGCGGCTTGCCTGATGATGTCGGGCGCCGCGTGCGGAAAAGAAAAGGTCTTCTCCATCGAGAAAGACGATCTCGGACCGATCTATCGCGTCGACATGAACAAGGTCAAGACCGCTTCCGACCTGGCGAGCGTGCCCGGCGTTAAGATCGCCTGGAAACTCGGCGGAGAGGGTTCGTGGCTCGGCAAGGCCGGCGACTTCGACTCAGACGGCAAAGTCGATCTGATATGCGGAGTGCATAAAGACGGCGCCCAGCGCATCGTGCGGTTCGCGTCTGACGGCCGCAGAGTGTGGACGACCGACAAGGTCGGCGGCGGCCTGGGCGGCGAATCGGGCCTGGCGGTGCGGGACCTCGACGGCGACGGCAAGTGCGAAGTCGTTTTCAACGTCGCCCGCCAACTCTGGTGCCTGGATGCCTCGACCGGAAAGACCAACTGGATGATCGACCTGCCGCACTGCCGCGACAACTACCAGATGTCGGTCGTCGGGCGGTTCGGAGATCGAAAGAGACTCCGTGTGGTCTGCCGCGTCAACGCGGACATGACCTGTTACGATCACGCCGGGAAGAAGATCTGGCATTACCGCATCACTCATCGGAACCTCTACGGCCACGACATGGTCTCCTTCGACGCCGACGGCGACGGACTCGACGAGATCTACCTGTCGCTGATTGGTCGGTTCCTTGCAATCAGCGGAGAAGGCAAGCTGCTGTGGGAGGACAAGAAATGTCCCAATCACAGCGATTTCATACTCCTGGGCGACATTGACGGCGACGGCGACAAGGACGTTGTCTACGATCGCAACGGCTGCACCGCCAAGCGCGGGCCGATCGTCTGCGTGAACCCGTCGGGCGAAGTTCAGCGAACCTGGCTTTATGCGCGTCTGGGTAAGGATCATCTGCAGCGCGGAACGCTGGGCGACTTCATCCCTTCCCGCAAGGGTGTGGAGCTTGCGGCGGTCGGCAAGAGACGCGGCCAGGGCGGGCTGGTCGTCTGGGGCGGCGCCGGCAAGCCGATCTGGAGCAAGGACATCGCCGCCGGCTGGATAACCTGCGGCGACTGGGACGGCGACAAGGCCTGCGACATGATGGTCACGATGGAGGGCGGATGGCAGGTCTGGACCGGCGCAGGCAAGCGTATTTACGCGATAGCCGGAATAGGCGGGATCCCGCTGGACATAGAATCCGCCGGGCGTCGGCGCCCCGACATCGACGGCAACGGAAAAGCCGACGCGCTCATCTCGGTCGGAAGCGGGTGCATGGTGCTGATGGAGGCGCCGTCAGCGAAATGGGGGCGGGGCGGCGTTAGCCGCTGAGGACACCGGAAGGGCCGGGTGATCGCCTCGGCATGACGGTTGTTGACAGGCTACATCCGGATCCAGCTTTTTCGGGCGGATACAGGCCTTGCAATTTGGGAATCAATTCCCATAATGCAAAGTATGGTTCCGCGCATTTACGCCAGGCAAGTTCGAGAAAAACTTAGGAAATTCCCCGTCGTGGCGATCCTGGGACCCAGGCAGTGCGGTAAGACTACACTGGCCCGTCAGTTCAGCGGCGCCTACTTTGATATGGAAACCCAGGGCGATCAGACCCGTCTGGACGCCGAATGGGAGGCTTTGGCCGGCGGCGAGGCGTTGGTGGTTATAGATGAGGCCCAGCAGGCTCCGGAAGTATTCTCACGCTTGCGGGGCACGATCGACGCTGATCGCAAACGCAACGGTCGTTTCCTTCTGCTCGGATCGGTTTCTCCCGCATTGATGAAGAATGTTTCGGAATCACTGGCCGGACGCATGGGCCTGGTCCGCATGACGCCTTTCATACTCCCGGAGCTCAAAGCCGGGCAGTTGGACGAACTCTGGCTGAGGGGGGGCTATCCCGACGGCGGAATCCTCCAACCGGATATGTTCCCTATGTGGCAGCAGGACTACCTTGATGTCATCACATCCCGCGATCTGCCGACTTGGGGTCTGCCGTCCCGCCCTCAGCAGACTCTGCGATTACTGGCCATGCTGGCCGCCGTGCATGGTCAGTCGCTCAACGCCTCACAGCTCGGCGCTTCGCTGAGTTTGGACCACAAGACGGTCCTTCGCTACTGCGACTTCCTGGAAGGCGCGTTTCTTATCCGACGCCTGCAACCGTTCTTCACCAACATCAGGAAGCGTCTTGTCAAGCGACCGCGCGTGTACTGGCGCGACAGCGGTCTTCTTCACGCCATTATGAACGTAGGTGATCTTGAGCAGCTTTACCGGCAACCCTGGTTGGGTCATAGCTGGGAGGGTTTCGTGATCGAGCAGACCCTGACGGCGATCACGGCCGTCGGAAGAAGAGTCCAGCCGCTGTTTTTCAGGACATCAGACGGATACGAATTGGATCTCGTCCTTGATTGGGGTTCACAGCGCTGGGCTGTTGAGATCAAGCTGACCAGTAATCCTTCGACTGGCATGATAGATCGGTTGAACAAGACTGCAGACATGATCGACGCCGACAGACGCATCTTAGTCTGCCGCGCGCCCCGTAAGATCGAGAACAAGCAACTACTGGTTGTCAATCCGTCCGGATGGATCAGGCAACTGACCCGATAGTTAGTTAGGCAATTCTGCGTCCAACATGGCTTGCGCGGCGGGAATCCGGGCGATCAAGTGAGACTCTGATTTGGGCGCATCGGGAAGCGTGTCTGCAAGGTCTGTTGAAATAGGATCTTATGCGGAGATGGACGATGAGGGCGCTTGTCGAGATTCCCGGGCCTGAGTATAATTGTACTATAGAGCCTGAGAATTCATATACGCGTGCATGAGGACGTGAGCATTTCCGCGAGAAATCTGTCGAAAGGAGGCGGATTATGAGGAATGTGATTGTGATTCTGTTTGTCTGTGCGGTCGCTTCGTCTGCGCCGGCGAGCTACGATCAGGAGTATTGGGACAATGTCCCCGCCGGCAACAACGACTGGACCTACTGGGACGAGCAGTACGATGGCGCCAGCGGACACCCCACCGATCACAACAAGCCGATGAACTACTTTGCGGGAGGCGGGGTCGGCGGCAGCGGTTACGTCTCGGGTCCGCTGTCGGAGATGGAGCCGGCGATAATCCACAGCGTATCTACCTACTGGCCGGCGTATCCCGGGGAGGAGTTCCCCGATTCGGCGTTTCCCTACGTTGACCTGTCGATTGCCGGCGCGGCGGTCGGGGTCTGCGTAAAGGGCGGACACGCCCCGCACACGCCGCCGGTCGATCTTGCCGGTGGGGAAGTACGCTTCTTCATTGGCTATTACGACAACAACGGCACCCCGGAGATCGGAGACGACGAACAGGCGTTTTTCTGCACCAAGGACGCCTTCGACGTTGGCGACAATGTGTGGGACCAGACGGTTGTGACTCTTGGCGGCGATGCGGACTGGGACGTGATTAAGAAAGACGACCAGGCCGGCCTGGACCGCAGTCCGACTGACCTCTACGACGGGCCGCAGCAGTGGGGCTTCTGCATTTACGGAGTGCCGCTGAACGAATCGCCGGGAGGCGGAACCCTGGGCTTCGACAGATTCGAGGTGACTCCCGAGCCGGGAACGCTCTGGCTCCTGGTGCTCGGAGCCGCGGCTTTGAGCCGCAGGCGCAGGAGCTGAGTTAGTTGCGGGGCTCAGACGAGCGGGTCAGTTCGATCATGTGGAAGATCGTGTCGTCGCCGCCTGCGTATTTCAGCGTCAGGTCGGCGCCGCCAGGGGCGGACCGCGTGAACACCGCGTCGGTCACTTCGACCTGCTCGTCGATCCATTTGCCCGTGTTGCGGCATTTCACCTTGATTGCAGTTGCCGGTCCGGACGGGGTCTGATACGCAAGCGACCAGGAGCCGGAACCTTTGTCGAGATAGACCACGCGGATGCGGACCTTCTGCGGGCGCCTTGAGCCGCCGAAGAACATCTTGTCCAAGCGGAATCGCATTTCTTTGCGGCCGGTCGAGTTCTGGAGGCCGCGGGCGAAGCGACCGTATATGCCGGATTTAGGTCCGGCATGCCAGTGTCCGATGCTGGTTTTGTCCGGGTCGATCTGCTCCAGGAAACGCCGGTAGTTGCCGGGGAGAATGCCCCATCCGACGTCGTTGTAGTCGTCGCGCTGGCGGGACTTCATGCCGCCGCCGGTCGCCTTGTCCGGGTCGCCCTGTCTGGCTCCGCGCGTAGCGAAGTGTGCGGCGATCTTGACGTATCGATCGATGTTCCGCCTGCGGGCCTTGCCGAATTCCGCTTCGGAGAAACTCGTCTTGTCCGATGCGTCCAGCCCTCGCCGCAGGGCGCAGAACGCGCCCGGGGCGGTTGACGGATCGTGCCGGCCGGCGTATTTCGTGAATATCTCGACGGCGTCCTTCAACTCCCCTCCGGCCAGTGCGTCTGACGGGATGTTCCATATGTCCAGCCCGCAGTGCAGTGCGAACAGGGCCGACCAGTAAAACGCCTGGGGCGGGTTCCGTTTGCTCCAGCCGCAGACTTTCCACTCCCGGTCCTGTTCGCCGCGAGTGAAAACACTCTTCCCCGCCGCCCGGGCCCGCGCTGCGAACTGTCGCCAGCGACTCAGGCGGACCTGCATGTCGCTTATGTGGTACCCGTGCGAGAACATCCCCTGCTTGCAGCCGATGATGTCGAAGTTCTCGATCAGCCAATCGTTCTCGACCGTGCGGTTGGCGTCCGAGTTCACAAGGATCGGCAGAACTCCGGCGGGGTCCCCGGCGAAGGCCTTCTTGTACGCCGCCCAGGTCTCGATGCGGAAAGCGGACCACTGTTTGAACGTTATCGCGTATTTGGGATTGATCGGTTTGCTTTTGTAGGGCTGTCCGTCTCCGGTGGAGCCTTCGGCCGACTGGACGAAGATGATCCGCCTGCGGAGTTCGGGCGGCAGTTTGCTTACGTACTGCCCGAATCGATCGATCAGGCGGTGGAAGAATCGTTTGTAGTCGGCGTCAAGGTAGTACGGATAGGACCATTTGACGATCGTGCGGCGGGGCGTCTTGCGGGGCGGCGTCTCGACTTTGGGCACGCCGTTTTCGTAGAGCCATTGCGGCGTGTTGGGCACGGTCCAGATCATGAGAAACACGTAGAAGTCATTCTTGCAGGCCGCCCGGAGCCTGGCTCCGAGGACCGTATCGAACTTGAAACGCCCGGCCTCCGGTTCGAGTTGACTCCAACGCATGACGATCGGAACGCCTTTGATCAGGGGGTGGGTCGCCGAGTTGGTCGTGCGCGGATTCCAGGAGCACCACGTGTATGCGCCGAAGCAGTCTTCGGGCAGTTTAGCTCCGCGTGGTCCGGCGACCGCTATCGAGTCCGTAGCCGTCAGCGTCAGTACAGTCAACATCAGTATGGGAATCATGCGAGTTCCTCAGTAAGATCCGGCCAGTCGACCGAGTCCCGATTCGACCAGAGATTGGCGGCTTTGGCAAGAGTCAATTGCAGCCGGGCTCATGCTGCCCTTTATTCTATGCCTCCGCCAATGATGTTGTTAGACTGAGCCCAGAGCGATGTGTTTGCGTCCAAACACTCGCATAATGCACTGAGGTGAATTTTATGGGTAGCTCCGATCTTTACCGGCGGGATTCAGACGGTCGGACGTCTTTGTTCGATGCCGCCGCCGGAGGCGACATCGAGGCCGTCAAGCGGATTGTCTACAGCCTGACTGGTACGGGAATGTGTCCCCAGCGGCTCAGCCTGCTCGATATCAAGGACTCGACCGGCCTGACCGCCGCGGACATCGCCGAACAAAACGGCCACAAGGAAGTCGCCGATCTTCTGCGCAGCGAACAGATGCGGATGGAGTTTTTCGAGTAGAGCTTGACCGGATCGAACAGGTCGACCCGTGGGGCGCTGGGTCCGCCTGGCCGAGACCGTCGCCAAATGGCGCCTCCTGGACGTGATGCTGCTTGCATTCGTGGCCGCCATTTTTTCGACTCTGCCGATGCGCTATTCGGTGCGGCTGTAGTGGGGGGGGTATCTCACAGCCGGAGCAGTGCTCCTGAGCGTGCTGATACCCTGGATCATGACCACCCGCTCACGCGGCCAAGGCGCCGTCGCACTGCTTGCCGTTGGCCCGTGATTGCCCCGCAGGGGTTGTAAACGCAGTGATATAGCGTTCGCCGGTCCCTCCCTAAACTGACCGCCGCCGGACGTTAGAGGCTCCTTTTTCCGGTATGTCCCGCATCAAGCAGCCGACTTTTGTCTTGGTCAAATCGGTAAATGGCGGTACAATTACTGCTGCATGATTCCGCTCAGGGAGCGGCGGAACTGCATCTTCTACAGGCCGAGACAAGAGCTGATGCCGCTCACTCGCACTTCCTTGTCTCCAGGTCGGAGATCGATCCGGCGAACATGGGAAAACTGAATGAAAGAAGAGAGGATGGGCACGATGAAATCAACGCATACGAGCATCGCAAAATGGATGATGATTCTGGCAATGACCGTTGCTGTCGGCTGGGGCTCGGAAGCGACGGGAGCTGATTGGATGGATCCGAGCGGCGGGGTGTACGGGAACAACTTGAACTGGAGCCCGGGCGTACCGGGGCCTGGCGACAATGCGTTCTTCTCGATTTGGAGCGGGCCGCCGAATCCGACATATACGGTGGAATTCGACGACAACGAGTCGTGCAAGTACGTTGTGGTCTCGGAGCAGAACGATGTGGCTCTGGATCTTTACGGCTATGAGTACACCGTCGATGTCTTGAACGTATCTCTAGGTATAGACGATTCCGTTCAAGTCGGAATGTACGGAAGCGATGGGGCTTTGACCGTCATCGATGGGCTGCTGACCGCATCGGGAGGTCTGAGGGTTGGGTCTTGGGATGTTACGGTCAATAGATGGGACCACAGCCATTACTCAAGCTCTCTGTCGATCGCCTTCGGGGGGCAAGTGTCGGTCGCCTGGGCCGATTTGCACGCCGACTACGAAAACGTACTTAACACTACCGAAGTCAACTCGGTCGACGGCGCCGGTTCGCGCCTGGATGTCGCCGGACACCTGAATCTAGGCACCGGCGGCGTCGACGGGATGGTCTTGACGGTAACGAACGGTGCGGCGGTGTCGGTCGGCTCGGCCAGACTTCACGGAGGCCTATGGGTCGACGGCGCGGAGTCGACATTCCTGGCCTCCGGGCACGTGCGCGCCGGGCAATGGGGCGACGGGCTCCTGGAGGTCACCTCAGGGGCCGATGTCGTGCTGACCGGAGCGGAAATATCCGGTTCGGTGACAGTTGACGGCGCAGGCGTTGATTCCGTCGGGTCAACCCTGAGGTTCACCGACTGGGTCGAATTTGACGGCAGCGAGTTGGAAATAACCAATGGCGGGCGACTTGATGTTGATTGGGAACTGGATCTGCTTAACAACACTATCGTAACCATTGACGGGACCGATTCGGCGGTGACGTGCGGAGGCTCAACCTGGATTGATGAAGTCGCCATGGTGGAAGTGGTCGGGGGCGGTCGTTTCACCACCGGTGTTTTGGTAGTCGACGAAGACAGCGGCGTTAGAGTCGGTCCCGGCGGGACGCTCGATGTCGGCGGAAACTGCAACGTAGTCTGGTCAGGCCTCATGCTCGAAAGCGGGTCGGCCTGTCTGGTCGGCGGCGAACTGAAGTTCACGTTCGGACAATTCAGTATCGAGGACGTCAGCATCGCCCCGCAAGCTCTGGAACTGTTCGACAGCGAAATGATCGGCTCGGGCCAGGTCGCCGCGCCTTTTGTCGGCGATGCGAGTTCCGTGGTGACCGCCTCGGGTAATCTCGTGATCGGCGATGCGAGCAGATACGACGGCTTCAACCATGCCGGCAGGCTCATCGTCGGTTCTCACGGCGTCACGCTTCACTCAAAGGGTTTCGCAGGACTCGGCGTGTTGACCGAGTTGGACGGCGGCGTGCTGGCCGCTCCCAACGGGATTGCAATCGGTCCCGGCGAGAATCTTGTCGGGCGCGGCTCTGTCATCGCCAGGGTCGCCGCGGGGTTCGGGTCGGTGATAGAAGCGACCGGCGATATGGACTTAGGCCGCGCCGCCGACCTCGACGGTTTCTTCAGCGACGGGGTGCTGATCGTCGGAGGCAACGTGGTGACGATCTATGACGCCAACCAGGCCGTGCTCGGATCGCTGACCGAACTTGGCGACGGCCCGGCCGACGGCGTCCTGATAGCCGACAACGGACTGGTAGTGGAGTTCGGCAAGAACATATCCGGCCAGGGCCTCGTCGTTACTCCTGACGATCCGTCGGTTCCGCTAACCAACAACGGCGTTGTGATCGGAGACTATCCCGGCGCTATCGAGCTTACCGGTTACGTAAATGGTGTCGGGACGCTGACGAATGTCACCGTCAGCGGCACGCTGTCACCCGGTCTCAGCCCGGTGCGGATGCACGCGGCCAACCTCGGGATCAGCAGCGCCGGCAAGCTGGTCATGGAACTCGGCGGCCTGTCGGGCGGAAGCCAATACGATCAACTGGACGTGGACGGAGATCTGGCCCTCGACGGTACGCTGCAGGTCCTGCTGATCGACGGTTTCGCGCCTGAGATAGGCGATTCATTCGACATACTCGACTTCGCCTCGCTGTCCGGGCCCGGATTTGACGCTGTCGACCTGCCAGTCCTGGCCGGGCGCAGGGCCTGGGATGAGTCGGACCTCTACACTACTGGCGAGATCAGCGTAATCGGCATGCTCCATGGCGACACGGATGTTGACTGGGACGTCGACGATGACGATCTGAACCTGTTCGAGGCCGCATTCGGCGCCGCCGGCGACTGGCGGACCGATTTCAACGAAGACGGACGAGTCGACCTGCTCGACTTCGCCCTGATGCGCGCCAACTTCGGCGTTGGTGCCGGTCCGGCTCCTGATGCAATGCCCGCGATGACGCCTGAGCCTTTTACATTCGGCATTCTGGCGTTGGGCGGTCTGGCGATTGCCCGGCGCCGCCGATTTATGACGATGTGATGGAGAACCCGGACGCACCGGGCGGATGTATCCGGTGTTTGATCTTCATAGCCGTCTGACATCATTGTCGACCCGCAGAGAAACATCATCGCTCCGATCGCCGCGAAGCGTCCCGCTTCCTGTTCGGTTCATTTTGATGCTGCTTCCCGCGATGCCCATAATATCGTTGAATGGGGTTGTGTGCGTATGGAATTAATTTAATTTTGTACTAAAGGTTTTCGACGCCTCTTGTCGATCAGCCAAGGAGTAAGACGAATACATAGAGATTGGAATGGGTGCAGCGGAATCCTCAAGGCGCGATCAAGTCGCCGGGGATGCACAATTCCTGCCTCACCGCCTTCTTCCGAGTAACGCCTCTGGCTCAATACGGCGTACATTCCTCGCGAAAGAAGATCATCGGCGTTTTTGCTTGGCGCTATGCTTTGGTGCGTCAACTGCGCGCGATAAGCGATTTTCTCCCAAAGGGAACCGTGTCGCTGTCGTTGCGCTCGGGAAGCGCCCGAACACGCCATGATAAGGAGAATGCCGCCGTGAAGACAAAGATGCACAAGACCAGGAAGATCGAGAAGACCGAAAAAGTGACCAGGACGGAATGTCTTGAACTGGTGGGCAGAGACGGTCGGGTATGCGCCAAACTGACCACTCTGCTCAACGGCGCCCCGAGTTTAAGACTCTTTGACAAGATGGGCAATTCCCGGCTAATGCTCGATGTGCTTCCTGACGGATCTCCCAGTGTTATGATGACCGACAGTGATGGTCATTGTCGGATGATGATCAGTCAACAGGCCGACGGGTCGCCGTGCGTATCGCTTATGGACGCTCAGGGGACGGCTCGCGGAGTGTTCAGCCTGACCCAGACGAGTACTCCTCAGCTCAGCTTGTTCGACGAAAACGGCGAGGTGCGAGCGGGGCTTGGACTGATGGCCAGCGGATCGTCATGCATGAGTCTTTTCGACAGCTCGGGCGAGATTCGCGCCGGCATGACCGTTCTTCCCGACGGTTCGCCCGGATTAGCCTTCAACGATCAGGAGGGTATTCCGCGAGCTTGTATGGATCTGCTTTCGGACGGTTCGCCTGGCCTGAGTCTGTCGGGCAACAGTGGGCGGAATGTATGTATAGCTCCGTAACTGAAATCAGGGAAAGGCCGGAGGATGTCAAGAGTCCGGACGTGGCGTCCAGGGTGCAGCGGACTTGTGAACCCCATGGCCGCCACGACCCGGACTCTAACAGTCCAGTCGACCGATTCGCACAGGCTCTACATAAGGTGAAGCGATTCCCGGTCGGAACAACCGGGAATCGCTCCTTGCGAAATCACCCAGGCGTGAATCTGATGGGACCAACGCCTATACGGGTGCAGCGGACAATGTAAATCCAATCGAACGCCTGTAATTGCTTAACCTTAGTTGTATATAAGTGCTTTACCTTATGGAACACTTTAACTTCTACCACAAAACCTAAACGCAGTAAACCAGTTTATTCCAGGATTTGGTGTTTTTCTTTGTTAACGAGCACCTCTTGGAAAAACGCCGTTGCATATGAATTCGGGAATCAGGCTGTCGCAGCTTTAGAGATTCCTTGGCGAATTACAGCCGAAGCGGCAAGCACATGCTAGGCGATGGTTCTGATGTGTGTCTAAGAAACGGACAAAAAGTGAGATCCGGACACAACTTGGGCGTAGGTGACGTCTCCGCTGCAGCCCGTAATCGTTGTGTCCGGAATCTCGTTTCTTGGCGGATCGACTGACCATTGTCGCGTCCTTGTGGTGAGGCAACATACCCCCCCCCCCCCCCCCCCCCCCCCCCCGGCCCGGCGGCCCCCTTCCGCTCTGCTCGTGCCTTTGCTCTCAGCTGCGTCGTCTATCTGTGTCT
>Ga0180435_10003459_pt1 | contig 15783 bp, 14 predicted proteins | sample SS_ome_3_FD_132467 | JGI IMG/M metagenome (GOLD analysis project Ga0180435, IMG submission 132467) | Hypersaline lake sediment archaeal communities from the Salton Sea, California, USA - SS_3_S_1 metaG | ecosystem: Environmental > Aquatic > Non-marine Saline and Alkaline > Hypersaline >... | reverse complement strand
GCCGGTGCTGGTCACCCTGCCCGAGGGCGACAGGGCCCGCCGGGCCGCGCTGGACGGAACCGGCGTGACCCGGCAGGAGATCGACGGGACGGAGGGGATGGCCGCCTCGATCCGCGCCGGGGTGCAGGCGGCCCGGATCGCCGGGGCGCGCGGCCTTCTGGTGATGCTGGCCGACATGCCGGAGATCGACAGCGCGATGCTGACCACCCTGATCGCCGGTTTCGCCGCCGATCCCGCGCAGGTGCTCCGCGCGGCGGCGGCGGATGGCACGCCGGGCAACCCGGTCGTGATCCCCGCGCGGCTGTTTCCCGCCCTAGAGGGCGTCACCGGCGACGCGGGCGCGCGGCAGGTCGTGACGCGCGAGGCAACGCGGCTCTGCCCCCTGCCCGGCCGCGCCGCGCTGACCGATCTCGACACGCCCGAAGACTGGGCGGATTGGCGCGCGCGAACAGGGCTTTAGCGGGCGTCTTTCCCGAACCGCCACGTCGCCCGGGCCTTGCCCGGCGGCGCCGGTGGCCCCATCTTCGGCCAAGGTCACGCAACAGAGGACGGTCCCATGGCATGCCTCCCCGCCGCGCCGCGCCACTTCGCCCCCGCCCCCGCCTCCACCCTTGTCCTTGTCCTTGCCGCCCTGCTGGCCGCGTGCCTCGCACCGGCAACAGCCGCGCGGGCCGAGGCGCTGCTGGCCCCGGAACGCCGGCTGATCACACTGTTCGAACAGGCCAAGGACTCGGTCGTCTCGATCACCACCGAAACCCGCGTCGTCGATCCCTGGCGGCGGCAGGCGCAGATGGTGCCGCAGGGCTCCGGTTCCGGGTTCTTCTGGGACGATCGCGGCCATGTCGTGACCAATGCCCACGTGATCCGGGCGGCCAGCGCGGCCGAGGTGCACCTGTCCGACGGCCGGGTTCTGCCCGCGCGGCTGGTGGGCACCGCGCCGGGGCATGATCTTGCGGTGCTGCGGATCGACATCGCCGCCGATGCCCCGCCGCCCCTGCCCGTCGGCGACAGCGCCGGGCTGCGCGTCGGCCAGAGCGTGCTGGCGATCGGCAACCCCTTCGGGCTGGACTGGACGCTGACCGCCGGCATCGTCTCGGCGCTGGGCCGGGACATCCCGACCGGCGGCGGCGGCCGGATCGAGGGGCTGATCCAGACCGACGCGGCGATCAACCCCGGCAATTCCGGCGGGCCGCTGATCGATTCCTCGGGCCGGCTGATCGGGGTGAACACGGCGATCTTCAGCCCCTCCGGCTCCTCCGCCGGGATCGGGTTCGCCGTGCCGGTCGACACGGTGGCCCGCGTGGTGCCGCAGCTGATCGCGCATGGCCGCTACCGGCCGCCGGTGCTTGGCGTGCGCTTCGATCCGCGGATCGACGCGCTGGCGCGGCGCAACGGGATCGAGGGCGTCGTGGTGCTTGGCGTGACCCCGGGCAGCCCGGCCGCGGCGGCCGGCCTGCGCCCGGCGACACGCGGCACCGGCGGCACGCTGGTGCCCGGCGACGTGATCCGCGGGCTGGACGACCGCCGCATCGAAACCGGCGCCGACCTGCAGGCCGCGCTGGACAGCCGCGCCCCCGGCGACCGGGTGCGGCTGACACTGCGGCGTGACGGCCGCGAGATCGCGGTCACGCTTACCCTCGCCGCGCCGGACTAGGCCGGCCGGCACGCCGCAGGTCGATCCGGCAAGCTGTTGTTTTCGTGGTGCCCGAGGCCGGACTCGAACCGGCACGCCATCGCTGGCGGAGGATTTTGAATCCCCTGCGTCTACCATTCCGCCACTCGGGCCCGGTTCCGCCCATAGCGCCGCCCGGCGCGGCCCGCAAGGGATTTGCATCAATCACGAGCGATTGGCTTGACCTTGCCCGCCGGCCATGTCCAAAGGGCGCCGGACACGCGCGGAGCGACCGATGCTGAGACGGCTTTACGACTGGACGATGGGCCTTGCCGGACACCGGCACGCGATGCGCGCGTTGGGCACCGTGTCCTTCGTCGAAAGCTCGGTCTTCCCGATCCCGCCCGACGTGATGATGATCCCGATGATCCTCGCGCAGCGGCACCGGGCCTTCCTGATCGCGACGGTTGCGATGGTGACCTCGGTGCTTGGCGGGCTGGCGGGTTATGCGATCGGCGCCTTCGCCTTCGAACAGCTCGGCCGGCCGATCCTCGAAAGCCTCGGCAAGGGCGACGCGATGGCCGCGTTCAACCAGCGCTTCAACGATTTCGGCTTCTGGCCCGTTCTGATTGCCGGAATCACGCCCTTCCCCTACAAGGTGATCACCATCATGTCGGGCTGGACGGGGCTGCCGCTGATGACCTTCGTGATCACCTCGATCATCGCGCGGGGCCTGCGCTTCTACATCGTCGCGGGGCTCTTGTGGAAATTCGGCGACCCGATCCGCGATTTCATCGAGCGGCGGCTGGGCCTGATGTTCACGCTCTTCGTCGTGCTGCTTCTGGGCGGCTTCCTCGCGGTGAAGGCGCTATGACACTGACCCCGCGCCAGATCATGACGCTGGCCGCCGCCGGGTCGCTGGCGCTCTTGGTCGGGGCCTACGTGTTCCAGGCGCTGGGCTATCCGCCCTGCAAGCTGTGCCTGTGGCAACGCTGGCCGCATGGCGCGGCGGTCGCGCTGGGCGTCGCTGTCTGGGCCTGGCGGCCGCTGCCGCTGCTGGGTTGGGCCGGCGCGCTGGCGGCGGCCACCACCGGCGGGATCGGCATCTATCACACCGGCGTCGAACGCGGCTGGTGGCCGGGGCCGGAAACCTGTTCCGCCGGCTCGATCGACGGGCTGTCGGCCGAGGAACTTCTCAACCAGATCATGACCGCGCCGCTCGTCCGCTGCGACGAGGTCGCCTGGGAACTGCTCGGCCTGTCGATGGCGTCGTGGAACGCGGCCGCGTCCTTCGCGCTGGCCGCGGCCTGGGCCTTCGCCGCGCTCAGGCCGGCCGCGGCCTAGGTCAGCCGCCACTCCCCCACGACGTTGCGCCATTCGCCCGGCGCGATCAGCTTGCGATGGGTGAACCGCACGGAATGAAGCGGGCCCTCGATCTGGTCCTGCCAGAACTCGATGAACCGGAACAGCCGCGGGTAATCGGGCGCGAGGTCATACTCCTGCCAGATGAAGCTGTTCAACACGCTGCGGTAGTCCGGCATCCGGTAGTAAAGCTCCGCCGTGGTGAGCCCGTAGCCCTTCAGCATCAGCTCGGTCTCGCCGGCGCCTTCGGACGGTTCCATCCCCACCTCCTTCTGAACGCATCCGCAATTGATGCGCATGCACGATTAATTTGCAACGAAAACAGTGTGTTGGCACTTTGCCGCGGCGGCTGCCAGACGCGCTGTCCCGGCACGCGTTGCACAGCATCTGGTGGGGGTGTAGAGTGCGAACCAACAATATCTAGTCGTCAACAGGCGCAGGGCAGAACACGTGAGCGACACGCCGGAAGACATTGAAAACAAAGGCCGGGAACCGGAACGCCCGGGCTACCTCGGCCCCATCGTCTCGATCTCGGACGAGATGCGGACCGCCTATCTCGACTACGCGATGAGCGTGATCGTGTCGCGCGCGATTCCCGATCTGCGCGACGGGCTGAAGCCGGTGCACCGGCGAATCCTCTACGCGATGCACGAGACCGGCAACACGCATGACAAGCCCTATCGCAAGTCGGCCCGGCCGGTAGGCGACGTGATGGGGAAATACCACCCGCATGGCGACGCGGCGATCTACGACGCGCTGGTGCGGATGGCGCAGGATTTCTCGATGTCGCTGCCGCTTCTGGACGGACAGGGCAACTTCGGCTCGATGGACGGCGACAACGCGGCGGCGATGCGCTACACCGAGGTCCGGATGGCGAAATCCGCCTCGGCGCTGCTGGCCGATATCGACAAGGACACGGTCGATTTCCAGGACAATTACGACGGCAAGGATCGCGAACCCACGGTCCTGCCGGCGCGGTTTCCGAACATGCTGGTCAATGGCGCCGGCGGCATCGCCGTGGGCATGGCCACCAATATCCCGCCGCACAACCTCGGCGAGGTCATCGACGCCACGCTGGCGCTGATCGAAAACCCGGACCTGTCGACCGAGGCGCTGATGGAGATCGTGCCGGCGCCGGATTTCCCCACCGGCGGGATCATCATGGGCCGGTCGGGCGCGCGGAAGGCCTATCTGGAGGGCCGCGGCAGCGTCATCATCCGGTCCCGCACCCGGGTCGAGGAAATCCGCAAGGACCGCTACGCGATCGTCATCGACGAGATCCCCTACCAGGTGAACAAGGCCACGATGATCGAGCGCATCGCCGAGGCCGCGCGCGACAAGAGGATCGAGGGCATCGCCCATGTGCAGGACGAATCCGACCGGGTCGGCGTGCGCGTGGTGATCGAACTCAAGCGCGACGCGACGCCCGAGGTGGTGCTGAACCAGCTGTATCGCTTCACCCCGATGCAGACCTCGTTCGGCTGCAACATGCTGGCCCTGAACGGCGGCCGGCCCGAACAGCTGACCTTGCGCGATTTCCTCACGCATTTCATCACTTTCCGGGAGGAGGTTGTTGCAAGACGCACGGCCTATGATCTGCGCAAGGCCCGCGAACGCAGCCATATCCTCTGCGGTCTCGCGGTGGCGGTGTCGAATGTCGACGAGGTGGTGGCGACGATCCGGTCCTCCGCCGATCCGGCCGAGGCGCGCGAGCGGCTGATGGCACGGCGCTGGCCGGCGCACGAGATCGCGGAATACATCCGGCTGATCGACGATCCGGCCCACAAGATGAACGACGACGGCACCTACAACCTGTCCGAAACCCAGGCCCGCGCGATCCTCGACCTGCGGCTGCAGCGGCTGACCGCGATGGGGGTGCGGGAAGTCACCGACGAGTTGCAGGACCTGGCCGCGAAGATCCGCGACTACCTCGCGATCCTCGGCTCGCGCGAGCGCATTCTCGCGATCATCTCGGGCGAGTTGCGCGAGGTGCGCGAGGCCTTCGCCGTGCCGCGCCGCACCGAGATTGCCGACTGGGCCGGCGACCTCGAGGACGAGGATCTGATCGAGCGCGAGGACATGGTCGTCACGATCACCCAGGGCGGCTATATCAAGCGCACGGCGCTGGCCGATTTCCGCGCCCAGGCGCGCGGCGGCAAGGGCCTGTCCTCCATGGCGACGAAGGAGGATGACGTCGTCACCACGCTCTTTGTCGCCAATACCCATGCCCAGCTTCTGTTCTTCACCACCGACGGGATGGTCTACAAGCTCAAGTGCTGGCGCCTGCCGCTGGCCAGCCGGGCGGGACGCGGCAAGGCGATCGTCAACATCCTGCCGATCGCGCAGGGCGTTTCGGTCGCCGCGCTGATGCCGGTGGACGCGCCGGAGGAGGATTGGGGCAACCTTCAGATCTTCTTCGCCACCTCGGACGGTGACGTGCGGCGCAACGCGCTGTCGGATTTCACCAACGTCATGCGGAACGGCAAGATCGCGATGAAACTGCCTGAAGACACGCGACTTGTCGGCGCGCGGATCTGCGACGAGGGCGACGACGTGATGCTTGTCACGAAGCTCGGCCGGGCGATCCGCTTCCCCACGACCGAGGTGCGGGTGTTCAAGGGCCGCGACTCGACCGGGGTGCGCGGCATCCGCCTCGCCGCCGGCGACGAGGTCGTCTCGATGGCGGTGATCCGGCATTTCGAGGCCGACCCGGCCGAGCGCGCCGCCTATCTCAAGATGCGCCGCGCGGTGGCCGGGGCGCTGGACGACGGCGCCGAGGCCGACGAGGACGAGGACGCGGTGGAGGCCGGGCAGCTGTCGCCCGACCGCTATGCCGAGATGTCCGCGGCCGAGGAACTGATCCTGACGATCACCGCCCGCGGGTCCGGCAAGATCTCCTCCAGCCACGATTACCCGATCCGTGGCCGCGGCGGCCAGGGCGTGATGGCGATCGACAAGGCGATGCGGGGCGGGCCGCTGGTGGCGACCTTCCCGGTCGAGACCGGCGACCAGATCATGCTGGTCACCTCCGCCGGCCAGTCGATCCGCTGCCCGGTGGACGGCATTTCCTTCCGCTCCCGCTCCGCCGGGGGCGTCAAGGTCTTCGACACCGCGCGCGGCGAAGAGGTCGTCTCCGTCGCGCGGGTGGCCGACCAGGGCGGCGACCCGGTGGAGGATGCGCCGGACGCCGGTTAACCAAGGCCTAACTTAACGCTTCGTGAACGGCCCGCGCCATGGCAAGACAGGCCTGCCGGGGGTGGGGCCCCGGCACCTTGCGCCAGAAGGTGCCTCCCCGAACCCAGGTATGAGCATAGTAACCAAGCGTAGTACCTAGCATTGGCCGGTTCGCCGGCACCGAACATTCTTGCCATCCTTTCAAGTGTGGTTCCGAGTGTCGGGTCGGGGAGGCACCAGCGCCGTCCGCCACGGTTAAGCCCGCGGTAACCGTGGCGTGCTTTGCTCCGGCCGATCCCGGAGTGGCGCGCGATGAACCTGTATCACTGCATGATCGAACTGAGGCCCGAGGCGCGGGCGCTGTCGTTTGCGCAGGCCGCGGGCCTGTGGCTGGACCACCTGAAGGCCGAGGGGATGATCAGCGGCTGGCGGCTGATGCGGCGCAAGCTGGGGCTGGCCGGCGGCAGCCATACCGATTTCCTGCTGGAGATCGAGATCCCGGGCCTGTCCACGCTCGACGAGGCCTTCGCCGCGCTCGCCGATGCCGATCACGAGGCGACGAAGCGCTACGACCAGATGCACGGCATGATCGCGCGCGCCGAGGTCGGGCTTTACCGCCCCTATCCCGATCCCGCGCAGCGCGAACATATCGCGCTGATCTGAGCCGGCTTGAACCCGCCCGCCCGGGCGGCTACATCGCCGGGCATGGAACCCTTGCACATCGTCGGCGGCGGCATGGCCGGATCGGAAGCCGCCTGGCAGGCGGCCGAGGCCGGCGTGCCGGTCGTGCTGCATGAAATGCGCCCCAAGGTCGGCACCTTCGCCCATCGCACCGGCGATCTGGCCGAGATGGTCTGTTCGAATTCCTTCCGCTCCGACGATGACGAGCGCAACGCCGTGGGCCTTCTGCACTGGGAGATGCGGCAGGCCGGCGGCCTTCTGATGGCGATGGCCGATGCCCATGCCCTGCCCGCCGGCGGCGCGCTGGCGGTGGATCGCGATGCCTTCTCGGCGGCGGTCACCGAACGGCTGCGCGCCCATCCGCTGATTACCGTTTCAGAGGAAGAGGTGACCGCCCTGCCCGCATCCGGGCGCTGGATCTTCGCCACCGGCCCGCTGACCTCGCCGGCGCTGGCGCAGGCGATCCGGGCCGAGACCGGGGCCGAGGCGCTGGCCTTCTTCGACGCGATCGCGCCGATCGTGCATGCCGACACGATCGACATGGACGTGGCCTGGCGGCAATCACGCTACGACAAGGGCGAGACGGAAGACGAGCGCACCGCCTACATCAACTGCCCGATGACGAAGGCCGAGTACGAGGCCTTCATCGACGCGCTGCTGGCCGCCGACAAGACCGAGTTCCGCGAGGGCGAAACGGCCGGCTACTTCGACGGCTGCCTGCCGATCGAGGTGATGGCCGAACGCGGCCGCGAAACCCTGCGCCACGGGCCGATGAAGCCGGTCGGCCTGACCAACGCGCACAAGCCGCAGGACAAGCCATGGGCCGTGGTGCAACTGCGCCGCGACAACCGGCTGGGCACACTCTACAACATCGTCGGCTTCCAGACGAAGATGAAATACGGCGCGCAAACGGATGTTTTCCGTATGATTCCGGGGCTGCAAAACGCGGCCTTCGCGCGGCTGGGCGGGATTCACCGCAACACCTTCCTGAACGCGCCCACGCTGCTGGACGGGGCGATGCGGCTGCGGTGGCGGCCGCATGTGCGCTTCGCGGGCCAGGTGACCGGGGTGGAGGGTTACGTCGAAAGCGCCGCGATGGGGCTGCTGGCGGGCCGGATGGCCGCGGCCGAGGCGCTGGGGCGCGATCTGCCGACGCCGCCGCCGACCACGGCGATGGGCGCGCTGGTGACCCATATCACCGGCGGCGCGGAGGCCAAGACCTTCCAGCCGATGAACGTGAACTTCGGCCTGTTTCCCCCGATCGACGCCAGGGGCGGCCGCCGCGGCCGCAAGGACCGCTACAAGGCCTATACCGACCGCGCCAAGGCCGACTGGCTGGGCTGGCTGGCGGCGACAGGGCTGGACGCGGCGCCGGCCGCGGCGCTAGTCTGAGGCGCATGACCGGTTCCTTCCTCGACAAGGCCTACACGGCCCGCAGCGCTACGGGCACCCGCCAGCTTTATGACGACTGGGCCGCGAGTTACGAGGCGGAACTGACGCAGAACGGCTATGTCACGCCGGCCCGTTGCGCCGCCGCGCTCGCCGCCCACATGACCGACCGCGCCGCGCCGGTGCTGGATTTCGGCTGCGGCACCGGCCTGTCGGGCGCCGCGCTCGCCGCCGAGGGGTTCGCGGTGATCGACGGGCTGGACCTGTCGGGCGACATGCTGGCGCGGGCGCGGGAAAAGCGCGTCTATCGCAGCCTCATCCAGGTGGAACCGGACGCGCCGCTGGCGCATCGCGCGGGCGATTACGCCGCCGTCGCGGCGGTGGGCGTGATCGGTGTGGGCGCCGCGCCGCTGGCCACGATCGACGCGCTGATGGACCGGCTGGCCCCCGGCGGGCTGTTCGTCCTGTCCTTCAACGACCGGGCACTGGCGAATCCGGCGCACGAGGCGCGGCTGATGGCCTGGGCGGACACGCCGCGGGCGGAACTGCTGTTGCGCGAACACGGGGCCCACATCCCCGGCATCGGGATCGGCGCCAATGTCTACGTGCTGAAACGGCTGTGAGCTATACCACCCGCTTCGCGCCCTCGCCCACCGGCCCGCTGCACCTTGGCCATGCCTATTCCGCCCTGACGGCGTGGGACCGCGCGCGGGCGGCCGGCGGGCGGTTCCTGCTCCGGATCGAGGATATCGACCGGCCGCGCTGCAAGCCGGACTGGGAGGCGCGGATCTTCGACGATCTCGGCTGGCTTGGCCTGTCCTGGCCGATCCCCGTGATGCGCCAGTCCGACCGGCTGCCGGCCTATCGCGCGGCGGTCGACCGGCTCGCGGCGATGGGCCTTGTCTATCCCTGCCGCTGCCGGCGGGCCGACATCCGCGCCGCGCTCTCGGCCCCGCAGGAAGGCGCGGAGCTGGCCCTCGGCCCCGACGGGCCGGTCTATCCCGGCACCTGCCGGGGCCGAAGCATGGCCGGGGCCGGGCCGGACGACTCGCTCCGGCTGGACATGAGTTCCGCCCTGCAACATATTGGTAGCGATAGCATATCCTTCATCGAAACCGCACCGGATCCGGCCGGCCCCGCGATCATGACCATGGCGGAGATGCTGGCCGGTGTCGGCGACGTGGTGCTGGCCCGCCGCGACATCGGCACTTCCTACCATGTCGCCGTGGTGGTCGACGACGCGGCGCAGGGGATCACCGAAGTGGTGCGCGGCGCCGACCTGTTCGGCGCGACCTTCGTGCATGTCCTTTTGCAACGCCTGCTCGGCCTGCCGGTGCCCGATTACCATCATCACCGGTTGATCCGCGATGCCGACGGCAAGCGGCTGGCCAAGCGCGACGATGCCCGCGCGATCGCGCGCTACCGGGCCGAGGGCGCGACGCCCGCGGAGATCCGCGCGATGGTCGGACTTCAGCCCTCGGGCTGAAGAATCTCCACCTGATCGCCGTCGCGGATCGCGGTGTAGAAACAACTGCGGCGCCCGGTGTGGCAGGCCGGCCCGGTCTGTTCGACCAGCACCAAGAGGCAATCGCGGTCACAATCGACGCGCATCTCCACCAGCCGCTGCACTTGACCCGAGCTTTCGCCCTTGATCCAGAACGCGCGGCGCGAGCGCGACCAGTAGGTCACCCGCCCCGTCGCCAGCGTGCGCGCCACCGCCTCGGCATTCATCCAGGCCATCATCAGCACCTCGCCCGATCCGGCATCCTGCGCGATGGCGGGGATCAGGCCATTCGCGTCGTAGCTGAGGGTTGAAGGGTCGAAGCGCATGGCCCATCCTTTCCTTCGGCAGAGGCAGCGCCTATCTCTAGGCCGCGACGGCGGCAAGGAAAACCCCGCGGGAGGTGGCCATGAGCGACAGCGACCTGATCAAGCTCTATTCGCAGAAGATCCTCGCGCTGGCGGCGTCGATGCCGCATGCCGCGCGGCTGGCCGATCCCGACGGCACCGCCCGCAAACGCTCGCCGCTATGCGGATCGACCGTCACGGTCGACGTGAAGATGGCCGACGGCCGGATCACCGGTTACGGGCAGGATGTGAAGGCCTGCGCGCTGGGCCAGGCCGCGGCCTCGGTCGTCGCCGGCGCCGCGCTGGGGCGCAGCCGGGCCGAGATCGAGACCGCGCGCGACCAGCTGCGCGCGATGCTGAAGGAGGGCGGGCCGCCGCCCGAGGCGCCATTCGACGGGCTCGAGGTGCTGCTGCCGGCGCGGGACTATCGCAACCGCCACGCCTCGATCATGCTGGCGCTGGAGGCCGCGGCCGAAGCGATGGCGCAGGCCGAGAACGCCGCCTGCGCTTAACCGGCTGGCAAGCAAGCCCGGCGCATCCTGCCCGCGCGCGAATTCAGGGGCCCGGTTTGCATGCTAGACGCCGATTCTTCCGACCGCGATCTCGATATCCTGCGGGACAAGACCCTGCAGCAACTGACCGCCGCGGCCGAGGTGCTGAGCCGCGAGATGGTCGAGGTCACCGCCTTTCTCAACCAGATCGCCACCACCGCCGAGGAACAGGATCGGCTCGTGGGGCAGATGCTGTCGAGCGCCGAAAGCGTCTCGGGCGCCAATGCCTCCGTCCTCGATGCCGCCGAACAGCTCAACGCCAAGGTCGCGTCGAACCGCGACAGCGTCATCGGCGTCGTCGAACGGGTGCGCAGTTCCGGCGAAGAGGTCCGCTCGGTCGCGACCTGGGTGCGCGATCTTGACCAGCGGATGACCGAGATCGCCGATGCGCTCAAGAAGATGAAGGCGAACAACGCCAACATCGCCGGCATCGCCAGCCAGGTGAACATCCTTGCGATCAACGCCAAGATCGAGGCCGCGCGGGCCGGCGATTCCGGCCGGGGCTTCGCCGTGGTGGCCGAGGCGATCAACGAGTTGTCGCGCAAGACCGCCCATGCCGCCGAACAGATCGGCACCAACATCTCGGGCCTGTCGCAGGGCATCCTCGCGATCCGCGACGAGGCCGCGACGGTGGCCACCCGCGCCGGCGGCGTGATCGAGGCGGCGAACGGCACCGACACCGCGCTGGCCGAGGTCGCCAGCCGGATCACCGACAACCTGCAGGCCAGCGAGAAGATCGGCCAGAGCGCCCGCGCCGTGGACGAGGCCGGGCGCGACTTCGGCCCCAGTTTCCGGAAGATCGCGACCGGCACGCGGGAAACCGCCTCGGGCGTCGCGGCCTCGCGCGACCGGGTCGACGCAATGGTCGAAGCGGCCGAGATGGTGGTGCGCGGCACCATGCTGATGGGGGTGAACACCCCCGACACCGCCTTCGTGCGCCGGGTGCGCGCGGATGCCGCGACCGTCGGCCGGATCTTCGAGGAGGCGGTCGAGCGCGGCGAGATTTCCGCCCAGGCGCTGTTCGAACATCGCTATCGCCCGGTGCCCGGCAGCGATCCGCAGCAGGTCATGGCGCCGTTCACCGAATTCACTGACCGGGTGCTGCCGCAGGTGCAGGAGGCGGCGCTGGAGTTCTCGCCCAAGGTGGTGTTCTGCGCGGCGGTGGACATCAACGGCTACCTGCCGACGCACAACAGGAAATTCTCGCAACCGCAGGGCGCGGACCCGGTGTGGAACGCCGCGAATTCCCGCAACCGGCGGGTCTTCGACGACCGTGTCGGGCTGAAGGCCGCGCGCTCGACCGAACCGTTCCTGTTGCAGGTCTACCGGCGCGACATGGGCGGCGGCAACTTCGTGATGATGAAGGATCTGTCGGCGCCGATCCTGGTGAACGGCCGGCACTGGGGCGGGCTGCGGCTGGCCTATACTTTCTGACCGGGCCGGTTCCCGAAAAAGAACCGCCGCCCGAACCGGGCGGCGGCAGGTGCGCGATCCGGCGCCGGGCGCTGCCACCGCCCTTCCGGGCGGCAGGGGTTGGCAGGCGTTCGGCCGGGAACCGGGGGCAGGCTGGCCCGCCGGGCGCCGGGATCGCGGGGCAGGAATTCAGATCAGCGCGGGCAGGTGCAGGCCCACGACCAGCATGACCATCAGCGCCATGGCGCCAAGCGCATCGGCGGCGAGCGTGGTGGCAGAACGGGCGAGTACGGCTTTGACTTCGGTAAGCATCGGGCGATCCCTGTAGCGGTGTTTGTCTTTTGTTCTCACACCGCGTCCGCGTTGTAAAGAACTTTGTAAGAACATCCGCGAACGAAGCTGGATCACCCCACCGTGATCAGCCGGATCGCGCGATCCTGTTCCATCAGCCACAACAGCCCCCGCGCAGCCTGCCCGCGCGGGCCGCCCAGCCCCGGATCCTCGGCCAGCAGCCGCCGCGCATCGCTCTGCGCCACCGCCATCAGCGCCGCCTGGCGTTCCATGTCGCCGACCCGGAACCGCGGCAGGCCAGACTGCGCGGTACCGATCACGTCGCCCGCGCCGCGAATCTCCAGGTCTTCCTCGGCGATGCGGAAGCCGTCTTCCGTCTCGCGCAGGATCGACAGGCGGCGTTCGGCGGTATCGCCCAGCGGCGGCTGGTAGAGCATCAGGCAGGTCGAACTGGCCGCGCCGCGCCCGACCCGGCCGCGCAGCTGGTGCAACTGCGCGAGGCCGAAAATCTCCGCCCGCTCGATCACCATGATCGAGGCATTGGGCACGTTCACCCCGACCTCGATCACCGTTGTGGCGACCAGAACCGCCGTTTCGCCCGCCGCGAAGGCGGCCATCGCGGCATCCTTCTGCGCCGCCGGCATCTGGCCGTGGACAAGGCCGACCCGGCCCTCGCCCAGGGCGGCGCGGAGGTGGCGGAACCGTTCCTCCGCCGCGGTCAGGTCCACCGCCTCGCTTTCCTCGACCAGCGGGCAGACCCAGTAGGCCTGCCGGCCCTCGGCGATCGCCTGCCTGAGATGCCCCACCACCTCGTCCAGCCGGCCGGCGGAAACCAGCGCGGTTTTCACCGGCTTCCGGCCGGGGGGCTTTTCATCCAGCAGGCTCACGTCCATGTCGCCGTAATTGGCCAGCGCGAGCGAGCGCGGGATCGGCGTGGCGGTCATCACCAGCACATCGGCCGCGGGCCCCTTGGCCGCCAGTTCCATGCGCTGCGCGACCCCGAACCGGTGCTGTTCGTCGATCACCGCCAGCCGCAGGTCGGCCAGCGCCACGTCCTTCTGGAACAGCGCATGGGTGCCCACTAGGATGCCGATCTCGCCCGATGCGGCGGCGGCAAGCTTGGCGGCGCGGTCGGCGCCCTTGTCGCGGCCGGTGAGAATTTCCAGCCGCACCCCGGCGGCCTCGGCCAGCGGGTGCAGGCTGTCCATGTGCTGACGGGCGAGGATTTCGGTGGGCGCCATCATCACGCCCTGCCCGCCCGCCTCGACCGCGATCAGAAGCGCGAGGAAGGCCACCAGCGTCTTGCCCGCGCCCACGTCGCCCTGCAGCAAGCGGTTCATCCGCTTCTCGCTGGCCATGTCTGCGGCGATCTCGGCCACCGCGCGGTCTTGCGCCCCGGTCGGCGCGAAATCCAGCGATTGCAAGACTTTGTCCTGCAATGCTCCGGTGCCGACGGAGGCCCGGCCCTTGCCCCGGCGCAGCGTCGCGCGGGCCAGCGCCAGCGTCATCTGGTGGGCGAAGAACTCGTCATAGGCCAGCCGCTGGCGCGCCGGATGGGTCGGCGCCAGCCCCTCTGCCCCGGTCGGCGCATGGGCGGCGGCGACGGCCTCGCGCCAGTCCGGCCAGCCCTCTCGCGCCTTCAGGGCCGGATCGATCCATTCGGCCAGATCGGGCGCGCGGGCCACGGCGGCCTGCGCGGCCTTCGCCACCAGCCGCTGCGTCAGCCCGGCCGAGAGCGGATAGACCGGCTCGAACGCCGGCAGGTCGCCGGCCTCCTCCGGCCGCAGGACATGATCGGGATGAACGATCTGCGCCACCCCGTCGAACAGCTCCAGCTTGCCCGAGATCACCCGCCGCTGGCCGGTGGGCAACTGCCGGTCCAGCCAGTCGCCGCGGGCATGAAAGAACACCAGCTGGAACTCGGTCTCGCTGTCGCGGACATGCACGCGGGCCGGCCCGCCCTTGCGGCGCGGCGGGACATGGCCGCCGATCTCCACTTCGACCGTGACGGTGCTGCCCGGCGTCACCTCGCGGATCGAGGCGCGCAGCCGCCGGTCCACCCCCGAATGCGGCAGGGTGAACAACAGGTCGCGCGGCTTGTCCACCGCCATCTGCGCGAAGGCCTGCACCGCCTTCGGCCCGACGCCGGGCAGCGTGTCGAGCCCGGCGAACAGCGGGAACAGCGCGGGCGGGCGGCCGGCCATCGCCCTAGCCCCCGATCAGGGCAAGCCAGGCATCCTCGTCGATCGTCTCGATGCCCAGTTCCGCCGCGGCCTTGGCCTTCGATCCCGCGCCCGGTCCGGCCACCACAAGGTCGGTCTTCTTCGAGACCGAGCCGGAAACCTTGGCCCCCAGCGCCTCGGCCCGCGCCTTGGCCTCGGCCCGCGTCATCTTTTCCAGCGTGCCGGTGAAGACGATGGTCTTGCCGGCCACCGGGCTGTCCACCGCCCCGCGCGCCGCGACATCCGCCACCGTCAGATGCGCGGCCAGCCGGTCGATCGAGGCGCGTTCGGCGGGCTGGTGGAAGGTGGTGACGAGCGAGACCGCGACGGTCGTGCCGATCCCGTCGATATTCACCAGGTCCGCCCAGGCAGCGCGCGCCCCCTCCGGCAGCGGCGGGTCGGCCTGCCATATCCGTTCGCGCGTGTCGCTCACGGCGGCGCGCCGGCCCTCCGCTTCGGCCGCGGCGCGTTCCGCCTCCACCGCCGTTTCGGCGGCGAGGTGCCGGGACAGCGCCGGGCCGGCCGCGTCGACGGCCGCAAGGAAGGCTGGCCAACTGCCATAATGCCGCGCGAGGTCCGCGGCCACGACCTCGCCGACATGGCGGATACCCAGCGCGAAGATCAGCCGGTCGAGCGGGATGCGGCGGCGGTCCTCGATCGCGGCGAAGAGGTTGGCGGCCGATTTCTCGCCCCAGCCGTCGCGGTTCTTCAGCTTGCCAAGGCTTTGCGCGTCGCGCGCCGCCAGCGTGAAGATGTCGGCCGGTTCGCGGATCGGCAGCGCCGCGTCGGCGAAGAACATCTCGATCTGCTTCGCGCCCAGCCCCTCGATGTCGAAGGCGCCGCGGCTGACGAAATGCTTGAGCTTCTCGACCGCCTGCGCGGGGCAGACCAGCCCGCCGGTGCAGCGCCGCACGCTGTCGCCCGGTTCGCGGATCGCCTCGGACCCGCATTCGGGGCAATGGTCGGGAAAGACATAGGGCACCGCGCCCTCGGGGCGTTTCGACAGGTCGACATCGGCGACCTTGGGGATCACGTCACCGGCACGGTAGACCTGCACCCAGTCGCCCGCGCGGATGTCCTTGCCGTCGCGGATCGGGTTGCCGCGCGCGTCGCGCCCGGCGATGTAATCCTCGTTATGGAGCGTGGCGTTGCTGACCACCACGCCGCCCACGGTGACCGGCGTCAGCCGCGCAACGGGGCTGAGCGCGCCGGTGCGGCCGACCTGGATGTCGATCGCTTC
>Ga0180435_10003456_pt1 | contig 15786 bp, 14 predicted proteins | sample SS_ome_3_FD_132467 | JGI IMG/M metagenome (GOLD analysis project Ga0180435, IMG submission 132467) | Hypersaline lake sediment archaeal communities from the Salton Sea, California, USA - SS_3_S_1 metaG | ecosystem: Environmental > Aquatic > Non-marine Saline and Alkaline > Hypersaline >... | reverse complement strand
TTGTTCAGGGCATTCATCGCCTTGGGCCGGTTGAAGGTGATCACGGCGATATTTTCTTCTTTTTCAAAAATGATATTTTCGTAGGCCATGGAATCCCCCTACCTGCTTTAGTTATGTTTACGTATGCCGTACTCGCACAATTTACTTAAGGCTTTTACTCCGGAGATCAAGGAAGGAAACACAGGCAGATCTTTGCCCATTTCGTCCATGATGACGTTTTTATATTTGTTGTAGCCGACAATCATGCAGACGACCACCGGCTTGCCCACCTCCCGGACGATTTTCTGGATGATTTTCTTCTGAACCGCTTCCTGGGTATACTCGAAACCGGCCAGTATGATGACCGCGGCGTCGATGTTGGGATCCCTGAAGGCATCCGGAAAAGTGGTTTCCAGCGTCTTGGTAAAGCCGATTTTGGTTACGGAGAAATAAAGGTCCACCGGATTGCCCACGGGTGTGTCGAACATGTCCTTTAATTTCTCGGTGGTTTCCCCGGTGAGCTTGGGCAACTCCAACCCATGGGCGGCACACAGATCGGAAACATTCACCCCCACGCTGCCCGCCAGGGTGATCACGGCCACGCGATTGCCCTTGGGCAGGGGCTGGGTTGAAAATACCTTGGCGAAATCTTTAAGCTCGGTAAAATCATCCGCCATGATCATCCCGGTTTGCTTGACGGCCGCCGCAACAATCTTGGCGTTGCTGGCAATACTGCCCGTATGGCTCATGGCAGCTTTGGCGCCGGCTGCCGTGCGTCCTCCGCTGAGGAAGATCACCGGTTTCTCGGCGGCAACTTTCTTGGCGATACGGGTCAGATTTTTCCCATCCGACACCGTCTCCAGATACATAGAGATGACCTCCACCGCTTTTTCATTGCCGAAATATTCCAGCAGGTCGTTTTCATTGACATCGCATTTGTTGCCGAATGAACACACTTTATTGATATTCAAACTTTCATTTTCGACGATATCCGAAGTCATCCCCGCCGCCAGCAAACCGGATTGCCCGATGAGCACCACATTGCCCCGGGGGACTTTCTTGGTCATGGGGTAGATGGAAGTGACGATATCCCGGGACACGATGCCGGAACAGTTGGGTCCCATCACACGAATGTTGTTCTTCTTGGCGATATCGACAACCTGCTGCTGATACAGTTTGCCGTCCCCACCCATCTCGGCGAATCCGGCGGACTCGATGATCACCGCCTTCACGCCTTTTTCGGCACAGGCTTCCATGGTCATGACGGTCAGTTTGGGGGTCGGCAGGGCCGTAACCGCCAAATCGACGTCACCGGGGATTTCGGTAACGTTGCGGTACACCTTGTATCCTAAAATCTCATCCGATTTGGGATTAACCGGATATAGTTCACCGCTGAAATCGCTGTCAGCGATATTCTTCATGATTACATAGCCCAGCTTGCCGGGGGTTCCGCTGGCGCCGATGACTGCAACCGATTTCGGTTTAAAAAATAGATCCATCATGGCTCAATTGTCCTTATGCTAAGATCCTTGTATAGTTAGTTAATGTTTTCCATGAATGAGGATTTTTTCGTGTGGGCAAGGCGGACAGCAAATTTAAACCGGAGGAATAGCGAAGCTATTTTTAGGATTTAAATTATGGTGTCCAACACCGCCCGCGCGGAAAAAGACCATTTATGCTGCTTCCAGAATGATGCGTGCATCCACCACCACGGCGCCTTCCTTGTAGGCAAAAACAGGATTCATGTCGATTTCGGCGATCCCTTCGGTTTTATCCACCAGATCCGAAAGCTTTAAGAGTACTTCTTCTAGATAGGGAATGTCAGCGGGATCTTCCCCCCGATATCCTTCCAGTAATTTCTTGCCCTTGATCTCCTGAATCATTTCGGAGGCATCCTTTTTCTCCAGCGGTACGATTCGGAAAGCGACATCCTTCAGCACTTCAACGAATATCCCACCCAGGCCAAACATAAGAACCGGTCCAAACGAGGGGTCCTTGGTCATACCGATAATTACTTCCGTGCCCAGTTTGGCCATCCCCTGGACCGCAACACCCTCAATACTGGCGTCGGGATGTTTGGCGGTGCAGGAAGCCATGATCTCATCATAGGCTTTTTCCACCGCGGCCTGGTCTGTCAGGTTGACCTTCACACCGCCGGCATCGCTTTTATGGGTGATGTCCACGGATGATATCTTCAATACTGCCGGGTAGCCCAGTTCTGCACTCAACGCCACGGCTTCGTCTTTGGTCGCGGCCAGCCGGGTATACGTGCAGTTGATGCCGGCTTCTTTGAGAATCAGCTTGGCTTCGATCTCAGTGAGGACGGTACGTTTCTCTTCCTTGGCTTTGGTCAGGATGTCAGCGACTATCATGGGTTCTCCTTACATTACACCTAAAAGGGGTACGTCTGGTTATATTTCGCAATGGAAACGTGCGTATGTTCTGCTATTGTCCGGTCTCGAACCGAAAACTCTGGTCAGGATCAATTACGGCCAGCACACGCACAACGCAGCCGTCGCCGCCAAGCCAGCGCCAGGGAAAGGCCATGAAGAAACAGCGTTTACCGGTTACTTTATCGATATCCCCACCGATATTCTCAATACCAGGAATGCCGCCCTTGACCATCAGGATTTTATGGGCGGGTTCCCAGTCCGGAAAATCATCATGGGGATCCCGGCCGATCTCCTTTTTGTATTCTTCAATCAAATGGGGCTGGGAAGGTCCCAGACCGTGGTCCACCAGCTTGGTGGCAAGGGGGTGGTCATTGGCCTGACAGCCGTAACCCACGCATTTTACCTTTTTATCCACCAGCCACTGGGCGCCGGCCCCGGAAATGCCGCAACCGTAGGCAAAGTATTCATCGCTGTCGGCCCATTTGTGGTGGAAGCCGGTGTTGATCATGACCATGTCGCCTTCCTGGATGGCGGGCGTGGCCTTTTCCAGGTCCTCGGGGGTGATCACGCCCCATTTGCCTTTGGGAATGGAGACCGCAACCCCGGTGCCGCACAGCCGCCACAAGGGATAATCGCTGATCCCGGGGGTATTTTCGGTCACATGTATGGGCGCATCCATGTGTGTGCAGCGGTGCATAATGCCTTCCCAGTTGACCTGATATACGCCGTCCTTGGCGTGGAACTTATTCACCGTGACATTGACGCCCGGGCTCGAGGGCCATTCGGGCATATGCTGGTGGAATGCATGACTCAGATTGTATATTTGTAGACTCATTTTCCTAATCCCGTTTCTGTGAGGTTACTAGTTGCCGGAATCGATACGGCACTGGCCGCTGGGATCGATCATACCCACAAAACGCACCGGGCAGGCGTCCCCGTATTTGAATTTCCAGGGCGTAGCCACAAAGGTGGCCCGTTTGCCGGCCAGGGCATCCACATCACCGCCCACCTGTTCGATAGTGGGAATACCCGCGCTCAAAAGGGTCTTATGGGCGATATTCCACTCCGGATGTTCTTTTTTGGGATCCAGCCCGGTGGCCTGCTCATAGGCGCCCACCAGGCGATTCATGAGGGGACCGCCGCGATGGGGTCCCAGGGACGTGGCCAGCGGATGATCCACCTGGGGCATATCCACCGCCACCAGTCTGCATTCCTTGTTCACCAGCCATTGCGCGGCGTCTTTGGACAATCCCGGGGACTCCCCGTAATATTCGAGGGCGTCGGAATACTTGTGGTGCCAGCCGGTGACGATGACCACCACATCGCCCTGATGAACCTGTGGCGCGGCGGCTTCCAGATCAGCGGCGGTAATAACCTCATAACTTGTTTTGGGAAGGGACAACACAACACCGTTGCCAAACAGGCGATCCACCGCAATGCCGGCCAGGTCCGCGGCCTTCTGAACCAGATGCAACGGAGCGTTCATGTGGGTGCCGGTATGCATCACGGTGTTGATTTTCCAGGCCAGGACACCGTGCTGCGCGTGTTTGACCCCGCGGAACATTTTCACATCGTCTTGTCCGGGATAGGATGGCGCGCCATGCCCCCACTCGTGGCTCAGCTCCACCAGTTGCAGCCCTGAATAAGGGTCCGTTGTGATAGTCATAATAGAACCTCTTCTTTAAGGAGTAATTTTCCTCCCCGGGCAGGCGGGGTGATCTGATTTCCGGCATTTGCGCCCGGCAGGCGACCATCCCCCCTGACCCTTGCCTTGTGCAACAGGGGAGAAAACGATTGGTTTGCGTTAAGCGGCCGTCAGTCCGCCATCCACGTAAATGGTTTGCCCGGTCACAAAACTGGCGGCCTCGGAGACCAGGAAATTCACCGCTCCCACCATATCTTCGGGCATGCCGATGCGTCCCAGGGGAACTGCAGAGGCATACTTTTTAGCCAGCTCCGGATTTTCGGCAATGTGTTTGGTGCCCGGCGTGATGACCAAAGCCGGCCCCAGGGCATTGACGCGGATGTTGTGGGGCGCCCATTCCAGGGCCAGGGCCTTGGTGATCAGTTCCACGGCCCCCTTGGTGGCGCAGTAACCGCTATTGCCTCCAGTGTAGCCGCGAATGCCGCGCACCGAGGAGAGATTGACAATGGCGCCGCCCTTCTGATCCTTCATCACCCGCCCGGCAAACTTGCAGGCGATCATGGTGCCCTTGACGTTGACCTCGAAAATCTTGTCCCAGTCCTCCACCGGATATTCAAAAGCGTCGCGCTTGATGTTCATACCCATGGCGTTGACCAGAATATCCAGCTTGCCGTACTTTTTCACCACGGCGTCCACCAGGTTCTGCACACTGCTCTCATCGGTGACATCCGAAGGGATGGCAATGGCTTCATTGCCGGATGCTGCGGTGATCTGTTGGGCGACTTTCTCGATGGCTTCCTGATTACGGCTGGAGACCACCACTGTCGCGCCGTGCATGCCCAAACCCATGGCCAAAGCTTCACCAATTCCCCCGGCCCCGCCGGTGACCACCGCAATTTTGCCATCCAGTTTGAAAATATCTTTCATCTTCACTTCTCCATGATTCTTTTATTTGGAACTCTTAAATTCACCACGAAGTTCACGAAGGACACGAAGAAAAAGAAATCATTAATATTCAAATTATTACTTCGTGATTTTCGTGTTCTTCGTGGTTAAAATTTTCATTACCTGACCATCACAACTCTTTTTTCTTACGGTGTAACAATGAATACCAGTACCTCTGCGGGCTTACCATTGTTGATCACCATATCCCGCTCTTCCCCGGGGGCGATGTAAATCAGATCGCCTTCGTCCAGAACATGGGTCTCATCACCGGGACCGTTGACGGTGATGGAGCCCTTGACCACATAATAGACCCGTTCCTTGGGCGAGGACGACATCTCGGCACCGCCGTTGGGCTGAAAATAGGAGTAGCACACCGTAGTGCGTTTGGACTGGGCTTCGGTGATCTTCTGCAGTCCATAAACCTCTGAGTGCTTGGCGGCATCGTACTGGGTGCCCCGGGCATCTTTTACACTGATCATATGAATCCTCCTTAAACCCTATAAAATAAGGTATTCGCGGTAGATTACGGGGCCAGAACGATTTCCCCGAGATTGATATCCTTCTGGGTCACGACCTCAAAGGTCTGCGTGGCGTAACCGTCATGGGCCACGGTCACGGTATAAGCCGTATTTTTGGCCAGACCCTCGAATTCAAAATCACCGAACGTATCCGATTGGGTCTCCTGCTTGCCCTGGGGACCGCTGAGTACAATTTTAACGCCTTGGGCACACTCGTCCTGGTGATCCTGAAGCACCACTTCCCCGGCAATGAACCGTTTGGGCAACCCGATGTATTTCACCAGGGGCTCAACGCCAAACTCGGGATGGAATTCTTCCGCAGCGGCCGCCAGTTTGGCGATTTCACTGCCCGGATCGTCAAGATCACCGAATACCAGGGCACCGGTGGGGCAGGACTCCACACAACGGGGCATCTTCTCCCCTTCGTCCAGGCGATGGGCGCACAGGGTGCATTTCTGCGGAACCTGTAAATCGGCATTCCAGTAAATCACCCGATAGGGGCAGGCTGCGGCAATGGCTGCCTGGCCCCTGGCCTTATCAGGATCAATGATCACGATCCCGTCCTCGCGCCGGTAAACGGCGCCATCCTTGGCGGCATCCATACATGGTGCGGATGCACAGTGCATGCAGGGCGTGGGGATATAGGCTACTTTCGGTTGGGGATAACTCCCGCGCTCCACTTCCTTGATCTGCATCCAGAACTGCCCGTCCAGGGGCTGGGCCGCGGAGTAGGCCGGGTAATCATTGCCGTAATATTCATCTCTGCACGCAAGGAAGCAGTTATAGCATCCCGTGCATTTGGTAACGTCAATCAATATGCTGTAGCGTGCCATCTTAACCCTCCCATTTTTCAATTTCGATGAGGCATGAATTGGGTGTCATGCCCGGTGCATTCTGGGACAACATGCGCGAAGGCGTCAGCATGTTCACACATCCCCCCTTATCCGGCGAATCCGCCTTTCCGGGGATCAACGGATCATACTTCGCCGAAGAAGCGTAGCTGTGAATGACGCCCGGCCGCACGCGGCCGGTCACGACAGCCACACAGAGTACTGAGCCGCGGTCGTTATACAAGCGCACATAATCGCCATTCCTGATACCCCTCTGCCCGGCATCGTCAGGATTGATCCGGGCCGGCCACCAGGCATAGCCGTCCTTCTTGATACGGTGGACGGGAATGTCATCCAGCCAGTCGGTGTGTTTGTCGTAGTGGCAATGAAAGGAAAAGCGCGGATGGGGGGACAGCAGTTGCAGCGGGTAATTCTTGAAATTATCGCTGTGGTGTCCCTCAAAGCTGGGGATATAGCGCGGGGAAACCGGTCGTTCCTGATCATCGGGAAAATGAGCCTTGAGGCTTTCGGAGACGAATTCGATCTTGCCGCTGTAAGTTCCCAGTTCTTTTGCTTTTTCGGTGTTGCGCTTGGGGTTGTTGAGATCGGGCGTGTCGCAGTCCCGTTCTTCTGCAAACCAGCGCAGGGAAGGTGTCGGTTTATAGTCATCACCAGGATTGATGATATAGTAACCCTTTTTATCGAACTCCTCCCAGCTAATGTGCTTGGGCAGATCCGAAGCGTCAAAGAAGGCTTTCACCCATTCCAGCTCGGTTTTGCCGTCGGTAAAATCCTCTTTCATGCCCAGGCGTTCAGCCAATAAAGCGAAGATTTGATAGTCCGACTTGGATTCCCACATGGGCTCCAGGCACTTCTGCTGGCGCACGACGATGCGGTGGTTGCAGCCACTGCTGGCGTGGACCGTGTAGCCGCCGGCGGCGGCGAATTCACTCACATCGTCGCGTTCGAAGTTGGTGCAGGCCGGCAGGATCACGTCGGCCATGCGGGTTTCACTGTTGAACCACACATCCTGATTGACCACGAATTCCAGTTTGGGGCTCTGGTACATGCGCACCCATTTGGTGGTGTCGCTCATGGTGCCCATGAAGGAACCGCCGTAGCGGTAAAAGAGTTTGATCTCCGAACAGCCCTCCATGGGGTACTCGAAGTGCTTGAACTGCTGCTCCAGGGACTGGCCGCAGAAGCCCTCGCCGTACCAGCTTACCGGCGGGTTAAGGACGGCATCCGGTACAGTCAGGCGCCACAGGCGCTGTTGGTTGGTGTTGATGGGCAGGTAATCGGCCACGGTGGAGGTGGCGATGCGCCCTTGCAGGTCGGCGTACCCCGGAAACCAGACATCGGTGTCCGAAGGCGCGCCCATGGTGGTTCCCCAAATACGGCGGCCCGGTTCGCCCAGGCCCTGCATACCCTGCAGCAGAACCATCATGCGCGCCCACTCCGTGCCAAAGGCGGTGCGGCAGGCGCCGCCTTCGCCGCCCCGGGAACCGCCGGACAGCACCGTGCGTTTTTCAGCCCACTTTCGGGCCAGCGCACGGATGACCCGCGCTTTGACGGTGGATTCCGCTTCGGCCCACTCCGGCGTTTTGGCCTGGCCGTCGATTTCACCGAGTATGTATTTCTTGAATTCATCAAAACCGATGGTGTGGGTCTGGATGTACGCCTTGTCGTAGGTCCCTTCGGTGATCCAGACATAGGCGATGGCCATGGCCATGGCGGCGTCGGTGCCCATGCGCGGGGCGATCCATTTGCCCTCCATGGCGGCCGCCGTGTAATTATGGAAGGGGTCGATGAATACTGTCTCCACCCCTTTCTCCTTGAGCCACTGACGCCAGATGGACGATTCCTGGCCCGAGTAAGTCCCGCGGGTGGAGTCCGGATCGTTGGACCAGAAGACGATCATCTCTGCATTTTTGAGCCCGTCCTCCAAAAGATCGTACTGCTCGGGCATGCCCAGCCGCCAGTAAAATCCATAGGTATGGGTGGCGCCCCAGTGCCACCCTTCCCAACTGTCGGGGTTGTCCAGAACGGGTGTGAACTCCAGCAGGTTCATAAACCGGGCAAAAGGCCCCATTTTATAGCCCACGATCCCGAAATTGTGGTGGGACGAGGTCAGCCCGCTGATGGCCGAGCCGCCGTGGGCGTCCCTGACCCGTTTGATTTCGCCGGAAACGATATCCAGCGCCTCATCCCATGAAATCCGCTCGTAAGCCGACTTGCCGCGATTCTGGGGATTGCGCTCCCCAGCGGGGTCAAAGTCCACCCGCTTCATGGGATATTTAATGCGTTCGTCGGAATAGAGCCTGCGCCGTTCCGCGTGCACATAGGGTGCAACATTGAATTTTTTCGGCGGCGAGTACTGCTTGCCGTCCGCCTCGATTACCCAAGGCTTGAAATCCTTCTCATCGGCCACCAAGGGCCGAATCCGCGTAACCTTGCCGTCCTTGACGAACACGGAGACGGGGCCGGCATTGGTGCTGTTGGTAAATACCTGTTCACTCATCGTATACCTCCCGAATAAAAAATGGTGACCCTAGCGCGCGGGTTTTAGGCCATTACATGATATACTTTCCGGATCAATAAGTTGCATATAACTGAATCACATCCCGTATAATGCAACCATATTATCCGATACAACATTGCATGTAATTTGTCAATCCATAAATGACCGGCATATTTTTGATACACGGACACCTGGCAGCAGGGAATTGGTGGACAGCAAATCCGGTGGGCAACTACTGCTCATGCATGCGGCGGCTACTGCCTAGCCGGACATCAAACCCGGCAGCCAAAGCACCAACTGGGGAAACATTACCAGGGCGATAACCTGCAGCAGATCCGCAATGAGATGGGGAATAACGCCCCTGAAAATCGTGGCAATGGGCACGCCTGAAATCCCCTTGATGATGAAGACATTCAAACCCACGGGCGGTGTAATGAGACCCATTTCCGTGACGCGCACCACCAGAATACCGAACCAGATGGGGTCGAAATTCAGAGTCTGAATCAGGGGAAAGAAAACCGGGATGGTGAGCAGCACAATGGCCATGGAATCCATGATACAGCCCAGCAACAGGGTGATGAGCAGAATCAGGGCGAGGATAAAATAACGGTTGACGGGCAGATCGGCCACAAGGGACGCAAATTGCATGGGCAGTTGGGTTACTGAGAGGAAATAGCCGAAAATCATGGCGCCCAGGATAACCAGAAAGAGCATACCGGTGGTCTGCACGGTCCCCGACAGGCTCAGCTTAAACTTTTCCCAGGTCATTCTCCGGCGCAGCAGGGCAAAGAAAAAGGTTCCGAAGGCTCCGATACCGGCTGCTTCGGTGGGCGTGAAAACACCTTTGTAAATCCCGCCGATCACCACTATAAAAAGCACCGCAACTTCCCAGGCACTTTTCAGGGAGGCCACTTTTTCCCGAAAGGTCGTTTTGGGTCCCCGGGGGCCGTGGTGGGGTTTGAAATAGGTCAGGTAGCCGATGGTGAAGATGTAAAACACTGCTTCCATGATCCCGGGAATGACGCCGGCCAGGAAGAGCTTGCCGATGGATTGCTCGGTAATGATGCCGTAAATGATGAGGATCACGCTGGGCGGAATCAGAATGCCCACGCTGCCGCCGGCCGCCACCGCACCGGTGGCCAGGCCGTCATCGTATTTGTATTTCTTCATCTCCGGCAGGGCAATGGCGCCCAGAGTGGCTGCCGTGGCCAGGCTGGAACCGCTGATGGCGGCAAAACAGGCGCAGGCGACGATGGTGGCCATGGCCACGCCGCCCCTAAAATGCCCCATCCATTTATATACCGCATCAAAAAGTGCTTCGCTCATCCCCGAGTGGAAGGCAAAGGCGCCCATGAGCAGGAACAGGGGGATGACGCTGAGGCTGTGTTCGGAAAAGGTGGTATAGGGAACGGTTTGCAAAAGTCCCAGGGCCGGACCGAACCCCACCACCGCCCCAAACCCGAAAAACCCCACCAGGGCCATGCCCGCACCGATGGGCAACTTGGAAAACAGAAGAATGATGAGCAGGACAATGCCAATTACGCCGATCAGGAATGGGTCCATCGGGCAATCACCTCCGTCAGTTGTTCCAGAAAATGCATCAGCGTAATCAGGCTCAGCAGGGCAAACGCGGCGGTCAGCGAGACCACGAAGGGATACACCGGGATATGCAGCACGGCCGAGGTCATTCCGGAATGGTACTGCTCGCCGATATTGAGAAAACAGCGCCAGGTTATAAGCGCATAAAGACCAAAGGCTAAAAAGTGGGTCAGGCAGGCCACGTGGACACGCACATCCTTGGAAAACCGTTCCATGACCAGATCGACACCGATATGGGCCCGGTTGAAGGCGGTTACCGTCAGGGCGAAGGGCACAATCACCGCCATCATGTATTCAACTATTTCCAGGGCGCCGGGGATGGGGCTGTTGAAAATATAGCGCAGCCCCACATCCAGGGCGGTGAGAAACATCATCACCGCCAGAACGGCTCCGGCCACCATCTCGAACAGATTTTTCAGCGGCAAAACAACTCTCTGCAAACCGCCGGTGAGCGTTGTCAGACCCATGTTGTATCCCTGTAGATAACCGGGCCCTCAGTAGGACCCGGTGCAAGACCACGGATTTAAATAGTGCCCGACCGAAAAGCGCATCTTTCGGTCAGACACTAAATAATGGTAGAAACCACCGGTTCCAAACTTCCTTTCCCCGACGGGCAGATTTGGGGAGCAAGTTCAATTGCTGACCTTCTCCCCACCCCAACACCCTTCCTGGCCAGGGATGGTGGCAACCCGGGGTTACCGGCAGTTATTACTGCGACAACGCCACGGCGGCATCCAGAATCTCCCGGGCATTGGCGTGGCCCTTGGCCTCCATGTTCTTGACCCATTGATCCCAGATAGGTTTGCCGCCGAGTTCCAGCCAGCGCTCCCGCTCGCTTGCCGACAGATCGACGACCTCGATTTTCTTTCCGGCCGCGGTGGCGCGTTCCATTACCCCCTCACGGGCCGTATCAAAGAAGTTGCGTCCCCAGAACCTGGAACCCTCCAACCCGCTGACACTCATGATGGCATCCTGGATCTCCTGGCCCAGTTTATCCCACTTACGCTTGTTCATGGAGATGGAAAAGTAAACCGCCGGAAAGGGTGTGTTGGTGTAGTAGTCCACCACTTCATACAAACGGAAGCCGTGGATGGCCTCCCAGGGCGCCCCCATCCCGTCAATCACACCCTTCTGCAGGGAGATGTAGTTGTCGGGCATGGGAATGAGCATGGGCACACCGCCCAGAGCCTTCATCATATCCGTGGGCGGGCCGCCGCTCATGCGGATCTTCATGCCTTTGATATCATCCAGGGTCTTGACCTGTTTTTTAGTGGTGATCAGGATGTAGGGGTTGCTGGTGTAAAGCAAAAGCACCTTGTTATCGGCAAACTCTTTTTGTATCTCCGGATATTTTTCATAGAGCTTCCAGAGCACTTCGCTGCCCTTTTCCGCTGTTTGGAACGGCAGGGCCGGCAGACTGATGACATCCGCCAGGGGGGTCAGGCCCGGCCAATAGCCATGGAAGCACCAGCCGATATCGGCAATACCGCTTTTCGTGGCATCCCAGGTGTCCTTTCCCTTGCATAAAGTCTGGCTGTAGTAGATCTGGATCTTGACTTTGCCCTGGGTGGCCTCTTCCACCTGTTTGGCCCAGGGGCCGATGGCATGCATGCCGCTCCAACTGGTATCCGGATTTTGATTGGCAAAGCTCAGGGTGATGGTTTTCGCCGCAACAACTGATGTCACTGCAAAAATCAGCACAATACTCAGGATAGCGATTTTAAATGTCTTTCCCATAGGTCCCTCCTCCTTTGTGTAAAATTGCATGTTCTCCAGCCTCTAGAGCGTGGCTGAATTGATGACACCATATCCCCACCGGGGATATACACCTTGACAGGCGACCGATTATAAACTAGGGTAATCCCTGTATTCGGGATTCAATCTCTATATATGCAACAAACCGGCAATAATGCAATCTTTAAATCGGGGGCGGCTGCTATTCAATTCATACCAGGTTTTAACACGCCCCCCATGAGCCCATGAGATCACAATCAAGCAACCTCTCGTCCACCGAAAAGGCCCTTAAGATTTTAATGGCCTTCACGCCCTACAACCATGAGCTGGGAACTCTTGAACTGAGCAAAAAGCTGGGGATTCACAAATCGACCACCAGCCGCCTGCTGCATGTGCTTACCGCCCATGGATTTCTCCAGCAGAATCCGGACACGCGCAAATACTTTTTGGGCCGCATGGCCAGCGAACTGGGCAATGCCGTCACCCGCTCCCTCAACAGCACCATTGTGACCCTGGCCCAGCCCTACCTCACTGAATTGAGCGAACGGGTCGGGGAAAGCGTGGCCCTGGAGCTTCTCGCCGGCAACAAGATCATTCTGGCGGCCCATGTGGAAAGCCAGGGCCATATCCGTTTCTCCTTCAGCCTGGGCGAGCAGGTGCCCATCAATGTCGCCGCCGGCGCCAAATCCATACTGGCCTTCAGTGCGGCCGAATTTGTGGATGGCTGCCTGAAGCCGAAATTCGTGCGCTTCAACGCGAACACCATCGTATCGAAGAAAAAATACCGGGCGCTGCTCCAAGAGGTGCGCCAGACCGGGGTCGCCTACGATCGGGGCGAACGCTTCGAGGACAGCTATGCCATGGCCACCCCGGTGTTCAACCATGAAAACGTCCCCGTGGCGGCCGTGGTGATCGCCGGCCCCGCTTTTCGCATGACCGACCAATTTCTGCGTGATACCGTGGCACCCTTGAAAAAAACCGCAGCGGATATCGCCCAGCGCCTTTTCTATTAAACTGAAATTGACCCACAGCCCCCGGAATCACCCATGGCCCCCAACAAAACCCGGTCGCCCATTTTCCCCGGCTGGTTTGTCCTGGCCGGCGCCTTTTGCATCCTTTTCACCGTGCACGGCGCCCGTACGATTATCGGGGTCGTTTTCAAACCCATGATCCAGGAGTTGGCCTGGAGCCGCGGCGATCTCTCCACCGCCGCCTTTATCAATCTGGCTGTCTTTGCCCTCTCCCTGACCGTCGTCGGGAGGTACTATGACCGTTACGGGGCCCGCCGCATCATTGTCGGCGCTTCCCTCATATTGGGCGTCAGCTATATCGCCATCTCCCGGATCCACTCCCTGGGGGCGTTTTATCTCTTATACGGCGTTTGTGCGGCCCTCGGTTTCGGGGGCGCGTCCATTCCGCTGTTCGGCGCCTTAATCAGCAAATGGTTCCATCGCCATCGCGGCCTGGCCATCAGCCTGGCCTTTGCCGGGGGCTGCCTCGGCCAGTACATCATCGTCCCCGCGGCCACGCAACTGGTGGCTGCGTTGGGCTGGCGCCAGGCTTTCATGGTTTTGGGGGTCCTGGTTCTGGTTGTCAATCTCCTCCTGGCCCTGCTGCTAATCAAAGAAAAACCCCAGGACTTAGGTTTGCAGCCCTTTGGGCTTTATCGTGCCAAACCGCTGTCACCGGCCAAAAAAGGTTCCGGGACGGCCACGGCCGGGGAAACCGCCGGAGACCGCAATCTCAGGCAGGCCATGGGCACGTCCTCCTTCTGGTTCTACCTGGCGGTCATGTTTGTGTGCGGCGGCGGGGATTTTCTGGTGCTGACCCATCTGGTGCCCCTGGTTACCGACCACGGCATTGCCCCCACCACCGCCGGCAACATGCTGGGCTGGGTCGGTTTCTTCAGTCTGCTCGGTGTCCTGGCCACCGGCCCCTTAACGGACCGCTACGGCAACAAGCGCGTGGTCCTCGCCACTTTCCTAATGCGGACCGTCATCATTCTTGTGGTCTGCCGTTACCAGAATCTTTGGGCTTTTTACGGATTCGCCCTGGCCTTCGGCTTTACCCTGCTGATCACCGCCCCTATCACCACCACACTGCTGGGCAAGATGTACGGCTTTAGCCACGTGGGTCTCATCAGCGGGTTCATCACCACCATCCACCATTTCAGCGGGGGCCTCTGGGCCTGGCTGGGCGGCGCCATTTTTGACGCCACCGGCAGTTACCTCCTGGTTTTTCAATTATCCGCCGCAGCCGCCTTCATCGCCTTTTTATGTTCACTGATGATCAGGGAAGTGCGGCATACCTGACTCCTATTCCCAAGCGTCTACTCAGCGCGGCGCAAACAGCACCGAACGCGGTTTCTCCTCCATCACCCGGACCAGTTCCGCCAGGGTTCCGAACTGCATGCAGAATGACTGGCAATGTTTGACACAGGCCGGCTGCTCACCCTGGTGTATGCGATTGATGCATAGATCACACAGCTCCGTGGGGAAGGGCAGAAAGTCCACGGCCACCGGTTTCTTCAGGGCCTCATATACATGTTCGGTCACCCGAATCCCGCACTGGCCCACCGGAAATGCATGCTCCTGCTGGCAGGCCACGGCACAGGTCTGGCAACCCGTGCAGAAATCGTAGTTTATTAACAGTCCGTTTTTAGACATGCTGGGCGCTCCTATTCACTGATCTTGCTGAGTTTGCAGAGGGTGGTTTTGTACTGGCCGCCGCCGAAGCCCGATCCCGAATCCTGGGGGCCGGGCACGATCTGGTTGATCTGGTAGTCCCAGACTCCGAACAGGTCGGGCTCGGGGCCTTTCATTTCCGGCTTCCACCAGCTATGCAGGGTATGCACCATCTTGGGATGGACCCGAAGGGAGATGCGCACCTTGCGTTTGACCCTGCCCATATCGTTTTCCAGATAGATCCACTCCCCGTCATAGACCCCGTATTCTTTGGCCGTCTCCGGATGAACCTCCACATAGGGCTCGGGATTCTTTTCCCGCAGCCAGGGGATCATGCGGTGCTCGGAGTGGAAAAACATATGGGAACGCGCCCCGGTGATCATGATCAGGGGATATTTTTCGTAAAGCTCGGGGGTGTTCACCGGTCCCTGGGCCGGTTCCCGGTAAAAAGGCAGAGGATCGACGCCCCAGCTCTCAAAGGCTTTGGAATATAGCTCCACCTTGCCGGTTTCAGTGGTGAAGCCTTTTTTGCCGTCCAGGCGCAGGAGCCCTTTTTCATGGCGGCGGTAAGGCCGGCTGGGGTGGCCCTTGGGGGGCATGGCCTGGGAACCTTGTTCAACCAGTTGATCGAAGGTGAAGCCCGCCACCGAGAGGCGGTCGTTAATCAGCTCTTTGACACTCTGGTATTTGCAGTTGGGATTGAGGCGTTTGGCCATCTCCATGTTGATTTCCCAGTCGGACTTGCACTCCCCCACCTGGATGGTTTTGTGCATGACGGCCAGGGGCACCCACCAGGAGCGGAAGCTCTCCTTCTCGGCAAAGGTGGCCGCCGGCAGCACAATGTCTGCCAGGGCCATGGTGGTGGGATTATGGAACAGGTCCACCACAGCCACAAAGTCGAGCTTCTTCAGGGCCTCGTAGTGGAACTTGGCCCGGGC
>Ga0180435_10003455_pt1 | contig 15786 bp, 9 predicted proteins | sample SS_ome_3_FD_132467 | JGI IMG/M metagenome (GOLD analysis project Ga0180435, IMG submission 132467) | Hypersaline lake sediment archaeal communities from the Salton Sea, California, USA - SS_3_S_1 metaG | ecosystem: Environmental > Aquatic > Non-marine Saline and Alkaline > Hypersaline > Sediment... | reverse complement strand
TATTACGGCCCCGCTCCGAACGATCACGTTTCGGTTTACGACGCTCCGGCGCCGCGCTATTTCGCCCCCGTCATTAGCGGTGCTCAGCGATTGCCTAACGGCAACACGTTATCGACCTATGGTACGTCGGGTACTTTCGTCGAGGTGAACGACGAGGGGGACGTGGTCTGGGAATATGTTAATCGTTGGACTTCCGGCGGCCCTCTTTCCAAAGCCACGCCCGTTCCCACGAACCCCAGTCCGTTGGACGCCAACTCAACCTTCAAGGTGCGCAAATACGGCGAAGAGTATTTTGACTTCGACGCCAATCCCGACTTCAACCGTGAGGATCTGTATCCCGACCGGCACGATACCATCGGCCTTGCAAACCCGGACGGCTGGCAGTGGATTCTCGCCGATCACTTCGGCGGTTCGACCGACGGAAACACGGTCTTGGGCTGGGGAGAGAATGCTCCGCGAAATTGGATTCCTCTGGCGGGAGATTGGGACGGGGACGGCCGAGATTCGATCGGCTTGTACAACCCGCAAACCAACACGTGGTTCCTGAACGGCGATGTTCTCCCCGATGGGTCCGTTGAGGAGCCGTTCGAAAAGATCGTCGGCCCGAAACCGCACCCAACCTGGCTGCCCGTGGTTGGCGACTGGGACGGGGACGGCGCCGATTCGCCCGGGCTGTTTTCTCGACAGACGAGTCGATGGTGGCTGAACAACCGAACTACCACGGACGGCGCGAACGATTTCAAGACGTTCGTCATGGGCGGTCCGCAACCGAGTTTCTTCCGTCCAGTAGCAGGAGATTTTGACGGCGACGGGATCGACACGATTGGGTTCTACAACGAGCGAACAAACGCGTGGCGGTTGTACAACAACTACAACAGCGCCTCGGGCAAGTTCGAAAACGCCACACCCGTCAATCGAGATGTCTTTAAGACGCCCGGCTTCGACACCTACTGGCAGCCGATCGTTGGTGACTGGGATGGCGACGGCGCCGACTCCGTCGGGCTTTACAATCCGAACAGGACCAATTGGTACTTCAACAATCGAAACGCCTACGCGACGCCCAACGACGAGTTCAGTTACAGGACTCCACCGGCGCCCAATACATGGTTGCCGCTTACGGGCAACTGGGACGGTTCGGACGGTGCGATTCCTGCCGCCAACAACGTTGGTACGGATCCCTTATTGCTCGCCGCCGCGCCTCATGTGAATACGCAGTTCGTGATCCAAGCGACCACACACGTTGTGTCAACTGATCCACCACAACCGATCAACGACTCCGATTCGACGCCGGCCGCCCTTGGACGGAACGAGGATGCAGGTCCAGCAGAGTCGGCCACGGATGGTTTTTCATCGGATGAGGGTGGTGGCACGGTCTTCATTCCCCTTGAAGACGATGAACTAAGCCTGGACTAACGCGCATCGTTAGTCATCGGTTTAGATGTGGCCGCCAGAATCACGTTTCGAAGTGAAAGAGGCGAGCGGCGAATCGCCAGGCGCGCATTGCGAGCGATTCGTAGCCGGTGAAGACCTTTGCTTTGCCCCGCATTCCGGGCTGTAAGGGCAGGTCTGTCGTCCCAATCTCCGCCGCCGCCAAGTAGGAAGTGCTCAAGGGGCGTTGCACGCCGCCTTCGTCGGTCACCGTCGCTACGCCACCACCGGCTTGATTGCCCAAGCTCCTCGGCATGTCTTTCATGTCTTCAGGAGACGGAGCGCCCAAGGTTGCTTCGATCGTCGTCCCGGCAAACGCCTCGAACTTGAGCCACACCGTCTGCCCCTTTGCCATGAAATCGATATCGGTTTGGTCGATGACCAATTCGGCCTCGAACGCCTCGGGTTTCCCCACAAGGCAGAATACGTCGCTCTTTGCGAGATACACACCAGTGTTTCGTTCATCGAAGGGTGTGCCCGACCATTGTGGTAGTTCGCCCTCGCGAGCCCTTCTCACGGGTCGCGATTCAGGCGATACGATTGCGCCCGTTTGCGGCGAGGTGATTCGCAGGGCATCAGCCTGTCGTTTCTTGTCGCGCAACTGTTCCTCAACCGCTGCGATTGCATCCAGCGTTTCGGGGATTTGTGTGGCCGCTCGCCGGTCGACAAATTGGAGACGTCTCAATTGATCCGCATAGGCGAGTAGCTCATCTCGCTTCGCCAGCAGAGTCTTCACCTCGAACTGGAGACTATCGTTCTTCAGTTGTCCAATCACCTGCCCCTGACGGACTTCTTGCCCGGGCCAAGCGCGCACTTCGGCCAATCGCCCGGGTGTGTTCACATAGACCGGTTGTGTGTCGCTGTGTTTGACATGACAAACGCAACGGACATACCGCGGCAAGGGCAGAAAGCCGATTACCAAAACCGCTGTCGCAACCACGCCCAACGTACCGACCAGGTTTTTGGTCTTCACTTGATCGATCCTTCCAGGAACATGCAGGAACTTCGCCAGTTTCCAAAGTGGGACAACCACCAGTCCGAACAGAGCCATGGCCGCGATCATCTGGCCTATAATCTTCAGCCCGTAGGGTTCGAACACGCGGTTGAGGAAAAACAAAATCGACGCCAATACGAACCAGCGGTAACACGTTGCGGCCACCGTGTAGAAACCGAAAAGCACCCGATTGCGCTGAGGCAGGAAGCGGTCTTCCGGTAACTCAATCCCCAGGCACCAACGAGCCATCCCGTTTTTGAGCACGGTTCCGGCCTTTTGCCGAAGATTTGGCACCTCGAGAATATCCGCCAAAATGTAGTAGCCGTCGTATCGCAAAAGTGGGTTGCCGTTGAAGAAAATCGTGCTTACCGAACAGACGAACATGACCTGCAGGGCAAGGTGGTTGGTTAGACCGGGATCGGTGAACCACCAGACGAATGTCGCGATCGAAGCGAGCATGAGTTCGACGAAAATGCCAGCCGCCCCGATCGCGGCGCGATGCCACTTGTTGGGCAGCAACCACGAATCCGACACGTTGCAATAGAGGCAGGGCGTGAGCACGAGCAGCATGAAGCCTATCTCGTGGCACTCGCCCTTGAAATGCTTGCACGTCAAGCCGTGCCCTAGTTCATGAACGACCTTCACGATCCCCAACACACAGGCTATCTGCAGCCAATTCGTGGGGCCGAAAAACTCATGAAAGGCAGGCAGTCTCGCCGTGAACTGTTCGTAGTTCACGACGACGATCATCAATGCGATCAGTCCGATGGCGAGACCGGCCAGAACACTCACCGGCGAAAACACCCATCGAACATAGGGGGACAACCAATTTAGAAACCTCTCTGGATCAACGCCCTTGAATCGCACAGCCAAAACGTTGCTGCATTGGCCCAGCATCTCCTTTCGACGTTTTTCGTCGCGACGTTGCTTGAGCTGAAGCCCTTGTTCCGGCGTATCGGCCATCACCAAACCGCTGCGATGCAGTGTGCCGATGAACTGCTGCAGGTTTTGAAAGGTCGTTTTTTCGGGAGCGAATTCGCGCTCGAATTGCTCTTTTATGTCTTGCAAGCTTGCGTTGCCGTCGAGCATTCGCAGTATCGCGTATTCTTCTTCTTCGAAACGGAAGTACTTCAGGCCGATCGGTTCTTTGACAACCCAGAATGAGCGGCTCTGATAGCGCTGTCGCTCTGCAATCAAATCGGGCCGAACGCGCAGCGGGATCGGGCGAGCGTAACTGGCGTTGGCGGTACTCATGTGAGCGGCATGTCCAAACGATTCCGTAAGCGACGACTAGAAGAAGACGTTCCGTTGCAGGAATTCCCACAACTCGTGTCCGTATACGTAGGCGATCGAACGACGTCCGCAGTGGACTTTCGCTGTGACGGTCGCGGCGGGGTGGGGGTCCACAAGGTCGGCCTTGTCGATCTCGATTTGTAGTCGTATGCTCTGCCCCTTTTGTTCGTGCAACTCAGAGATTCCGTGAACGGACTGAAGCTTGCCCTTCAGCACTCTGTCTGGATGGGTGGTAGGGATGTAGTCGACTTCGAGCGGGCCGTTCGCCTTCCGGGCGGCCTTCGCTACATGCCCGATGCTCGACTCAGGCATGAACACCTCGAGTTCCCAATCTCCCTTCGGGTTGGCGATCGTCATCAAGACGTCTCCAACCGAAACCGGTCGATCTTGAAGCAGATCGTCGATTTTCCAGGTGACCACGCGGCCGGCCGCGGGGGCCGTGATTCTCAGTTGCGACAATTGATCTTCGATCAAAGCGATTCGATCCACTAAATTCTCGCGCTGTTTTTGCAGAAATCCTACCTCGGTGGACGCCTGGGTCTTTTCCACCTCGGTCATCGGACGGCTGTCGAGCAGGTTGCGTCGAAACGAACGCAACTGATCGTCGATGGCGACCAACTCGCCGTTGAGTTTGGACTTCTGCACCTGAAGTTCGATGTTCTCCAGTTCGACGAGCAAGTCTCCTTTTTCCACATCGGCCCCGTGTTGCACATGAATTCGTTTTGCCACACCGGGTGTTTCGACGAAAACCTCGCGGCGGACAACTGGCTGTAAAACCCCTTCCGCCTCGACGGTGAAATCGATCGGAATGGCGAACAAAGCAATCAAAAGGCAGGCGATTGCGCCCAAGATGGCCGCGGTCTTGGGCAGTGTTTTGGGGAGAAACCAGGTTCGCACCTTTCGAGCGCCGCGCCAGACTGGCAACAGGGGGATGCGATGATGCTCCACCGCCGAAGCAATTGCGCGAGAAGCATGTTCCGCCGCCAATTCAATCCGCTCTTTGCAATTCGCCCAAGGCTGAACCTCTTCGATCTGCTCGACGATCAACGCGCCGACCACGTCTCCCTGCATAAGGACGTGCCCCGAATCGTCGTCGGTCTTTTTCAGTTCGGGCGGTGTGTGCAGCGGTACGATCGCGATAGATTTGGTCAAAGACTCTTCAACGTACCCGTTGATCGCGCCGGCAATCTGCGGTGGCAGATCTTCGTCCGCGTGTTCGTACCACAACGGATCCTCAGCGGCAACAACTGTTTTCGTCAATCGTTCGAGCAAGCGGATCGTGTTTGCGCGTTTGTCGAAAACGTCCTGCCCGCTGATGGCTTCGATGGAGTACTTGGTTCCGCGTCGCACCGCAACCGAAACTCGATCGCCACCGATCAAACGACGGCCATCATTGGCGATCGCATAGGCTGTAGCGCGTAGATTCAGATTCCCGTGGATCGAACGGCAAAAAGCATCGGACTGCCGCCAGAGATCATTCGGCTTGTTTGTTTGCGGTGGAGTTTCGCGGTTCACGCGGGCGAGCGTGTCTCCGGCGAATCGGCATACGGCGTCTAAAACCTGAAGGTGCTCTTCCGACTGTGTTCGATCTTGCTCGGCATCGGCGAACAGTTCGACTGCGCCAATCGGCCGAGATTCAGATCTCAACGGCGCGAGCATCACCAGCTTCGCGGTTGGGTTGCCGCCGTCCGCCGGATCGGCCCCTCGAACCTGCGGTGGCACGAGTTGCGATCCACCGTTTCGAGCAACGCGCTGCAATAGTCGCTGATGTAGACCTTGATGAGATGCGAGTTCCGCTCGTGTCTTGTCCGCAACTGCCACCTCGTGCGCCATACGTAGCGAGCCTTGCTCATCGAACAACCAGATCGCACCCGCGTCTGACTCCGTCGCAAGCTTGACCTTGTCGAGAAGCGCCGAGAGAAACGAACGGGCATCAGCCGTCTTCGAACCAGCATGCATCATGCCGTCGATTACTTGGCGGATTCTTTCGTTGACCCGGCCGCGGCTTTCGGAAGTATTGGCTGATTCGTCTGACATACTTGATTCGCTGCACCAGCTCTGCAGACCTTCAATTTGACGCGATGCACGGGGAAGCTCGACGTGTTGCCGCCAAATCTCCACTTTAGGCACACGCGGACCCGCTCCACAACCCTCAAAAACAAGGGACATCGGTTCGCGTTAAGTGGTTGCCTCCCGCCGCAAACAGTACGGAAATCAATTGGATTCGCTGCGTGTCGAAGGGATGGGCCCATTTTGGGCCAGGGTTTGACGACGGTCAGTGCGCCTCGACCGGTAAAGGGCTGGGTCATTTCGCGGCTAGTCGGGAGAGTCCAAATGGGGATCGAGCCCCATTTCTCGCTGTAGTTTCTTGCGATGACGCTCGTGATAGAGGAGCATACGCCGCTGAAGGAAGTGCCGGTTTTGCACGCGGCGCTGGGCCAAACGGAGAAGTCGTGCGCCTCGCGATACCGGCGTCGTCGCCAGCGGTTGGGACTTCTTCGGGCCAAAAGCGGTTGTGAGCAACTCGTCCTGCAGCGAGACGAACTGTTGAAACGATCCCGGGTCACCCTGGCGTCCGCACCTGCCGGCCAACTGTCGATCGATACGAGCCGCATCGTGAAGTTCTGTGCCAATCACATGCAACCCGCCCAGTTCTGCGATACCTTCGCCCAACTTGATATCCGTACCGCGTCCGGCCATGTTGGTTGCCACGGTGACGCGACCCGCTTCGCCCGCCGCGGCGATGATTTCGGCTTCTTCAGCAATTCTCTGCGCGTTGAGTACGCGGTGTTCAATTCCCGCCTCGCTGAAATGATTGGAAAGCTGTTCGGATTTGTCAATTGAACGAGTGCCAATCAACACGGGGCGGCCGGCGGCGTGCATCTCTTTCACTTCACCGACAATCGCGTGCCACTTTTGTTCCGCCAGCGAAAACACCTGAACGGACAAGAGCCGGCGATTCGTCGGCCGATTCGTAGCGATCCGCTCGACGGGCAAGCGATATACTTTGCGAAACTCACGTGCGGAGTCTCGGGCCGTGCCCGTCATGCCGGCAAGATGCGGGAAGCGGAGGAAGTAGTCTTGCACGGTGATGCGAGCGGCGTGTCCCGTCTCAACCGTCACGTCAACGCCCTCTTTCGCCTCGACGGCTTGATGGATGCCTCCGCCCCACTTGCGTCCTTCGCCGAGTCGGCCGGTGAACTCGTCGACAATCACAACCTCGCCATCTCGCACCACGTAGTGCTGATCCCTCTCCATCTCGCGAGCGACTTTGATCGCGCGTTCGACATAGCGATAGAGATCGAACAGCCCTGCATTGTTTAGTGACTGCGGTCGCGGCAACGAACGCACGTTTTCCCTGCCCCCGACGGTCAACTCGACGAGTCCCTTCTGCGCGTCGTATGTGTAGTGGGTTGTCTCTTCGAAGCGATCAGTCACAGACGACGCCCACGAGAAAAGTTCAACCGCCAATCGTTCGGCCTCGCCCGGAGCGGCCGAGATGATCAACGGCGTTCGCGCCTCATCGATCAAAATGCAGTCGGCTTCGTCGACCAGCACGAAATACGGATCGCGTTGCATGCGGTCGGTGCGGCCCGCTTGTTTCGAAACAGTTTCTCCACCCGGCAGGCCAGCGGCTCGCGCGCTGAGCCGATCTTTCAGGAAGTCGAATCCGAACTCTTTTGCCGTGCCATAGGTGATGTCACAGCCGTACGCCGCTGTCCTCTCTCGCGGCGACATCCCCTCCAGAACTGTGCCGACCGATAGTCCAAGCAATGCGAATACCGGTTGCATCCATTCCGCGTCGCGGCGCGCCAAGTAATCGTTGACGGTCGCCAGATGGGCTCCCTTGCCGGCAATCGCTCGAAGGTAGAGCGGCAGCGTCGCGGTAAGCGTCTTTCCTTCGCCCGTCTCCATCTCGGCGACGCGCCCGCGAAAGAGCGCAATGCCGCCAGCCAATTGTACATCGAAGTGGCGCATGCCAATCGAACGATCGGCCGACTCGCGAACCAAGGCGAACGCCGTGGGCAGCAACTTGGCCAGACGTGTGCCGCTCTTGGCCTGGTACTGAAGCGAGCGGCTCAGTTGACGCAGTTCCACATCAGGTTTGGAACGCAGGCCGACACCCAACTGTTCGATTTCGGCTACCAACCGGCGATGTCGCAGCGCTGTCCACATGTTGTCACTTGTTCAACGGCCTTGCGAGATTCTGCGCTAGCACACCGATGCCATGCGGGCAGTGTTCAGGCCATGTCCTGACTATCCATTGTAATTGCTGTTCGCGGCTTCGGAGCGTCCGCAGTTAGAATATTGCGTCTGACGAAGGTCCAAGTGTTGTCGTCAGATGCCGCCGGCCACGTCCACGACGATCCGCCCGGCAACACCGCCGGCGAGGATTTGCTGCACGTGTTGTTCAATCTCACTGAGTGGGACGAGCTTTTTCAGATCGTGCAGTCCGTCGAGCTTCCATTCGCTACCCAGCAGACGCCAGATCTCTTCGCGTCGGCTGCGCGGGCACCAGGCGGAATCGATGCCGTCGAGCGTCACGCCGCGGAGGATAAAGGGGTAGACGGTCAGCGGCAGGTCGGCGCCGCCAGCCACGCCGCAGGCCGTCACGCAACCGCGATGTTTCGTCGACCGCACAATCGTTGCGAGCATCTTGCCGCCGACAGTATCGATGGCGCCGGCCCAACGCCCGGTGAGCAAAGGTCGACCACTTTCGTCGATCACTTCCTCCCGCGGAACGACACTCGCTGCACCGAGGTCCATCAGCCAGCGACGTCTGTCCGTCTTTCCACTGACGGCGACCGCGGTGTAGCCAAGTTTCTTCAGCAGCATCACCGCGAGGATGCCGACACCGCCGGTAGCCCCGGTGACGATGATTTCGCCACCGTCGGGTTCGATACCGTGGTGTATCAGCGACCAGACCATCTGAGCGGAAGTGAAACCGGCCGTGCCGATGATCATCGTCTCTTCGGGGGTGAGCCCCCTAGGAACATGATGCACCCAGTCGGCGGGAATACGGGCATACTCGGCCCAGCCGCCCCAACGTTCGGATCCGAGTTCGTAGCCGGTGGCCAATACCGTCTCACCAACGTGAAACCGATCGCTTGTGCTTTCAACGACCTCACCCAGCACGTCGACGCCGGGCACGTGGGGAAACGACCTAGCAACGCCGGGATGCCCCGTCGCCGCCAGGGCGTCCTTAAAGTTGAGCGACGAGTAGCGCACACGGACGAGGACTTCACCAGCGGGAAGCTCGAACAGGGGACGCGTATCCAGACCGGCTTCGATTTGGTCTTTGCCGGTTTTCTTGACGAAGTAACAACGAAAGTGTTCGGGGGTCATGTGTGCGTCTAATCCTGCCAGCCAGGCCAGGGATGATCGTTGCGCTGATAGGCGTCGCCAGTGAAGGATTCAAAAAAGACATCGAGCAGCGGGTGCGTGATTGGCTCGCTGGTTTCGTCCGAATCAAGGCTTGTTTCGGCGGCGTACGTGACGGTGTTCGCACCGTGCACCAACACATGATACCACGGTTGCCAACGTGGTGGTTGGGTCTGATTCGACTCGTACCACTCATCGGGGGCTTGGCACGTGCGGTCCCAGGCAACTACGACACCGCGATAGCCGTAGCGCCGATGTTGAACCAACTGGCCTGGTTGAAATTTGGGTGGTGCATGAGCGGGGGCGATCATAACTGAAGCTCTGCGGTTACTTTTTGAAAAACGTAACCGTTCACGGGGACTGACCTTTTCGGGCCGCGAGGGGGTCAGGTCCATGTTTTCGGTCCACGTCGATCGGCCATCGCAACACGAACTCGCCGAAAAATGGACCAGACCCCGGGCGGCCTGTGAACAGATACGAAAAACCAACTCTCACATCCTACGCGAAACAACTGCCCGGTGAAGGGGAAACGAATTAACAAAGCCGTTCACGGGGACTGTCCTCTTCGGGCCGCGAGGGGGTCAGGTCCGTCCACGTCGAGCGGCCGGCGCGACGCGTACTCGCCGAAAAATGGACCTGACCCCGGGGCCGCCTGTGAACGGAAACGAATTAACAAAGACGCAGAACCAGAGAAACTCCGATCGGCTTGTGGGGTTTCATCAAGAAGAACGCGCCAGGTGGCCGCGGGACGGTCCACATGGCAGGATGCGGCTTCATTGATGCAGAGCCTTGTATGGCATACACTTAGGGAAGCGGCACGGTCGAAAGAGATCGGTAGGAGCAAACGTCGGTGGTAACCGATTCGACAGCATTACGATACGAACTCCGCGATCCGGATGTACGGTTGATGCTGCAAGTGCGCGACGACAACGCCGCCGCCTTCGAAGAGTTGATGCTTCGCTATCAAAACCGCGTGCTCAACATCCTGCAGCACATGGTGGGCGACCGCGATTTGGCCGAGGATCTCGCCCAGGAGGTTTTTTTGCGGGTTTACCGTGCTCGCAAGCGGTATGTGCCCGCGGCGAAATTCACCACATGGCTTTTCACGATCACAAACAATGTCGCCAGCAATGCGCTAAGAACCCTGTCGCGACGAAAAGAGATCAATTTAGAAGCCCAACGTAGCGGCGAAATGGGGGCTCGGCCGCTCGAACATTTGGCGCTCGAGCAGAGCGGCCGGATGCCGACCCGACAGGCCGATCGAAGTGAAGCGGCGGAGATTGTCCGCGAAGCGATCGGCACGCTTGGCGATCGCCAAAGGATGGCCGTGCTGCTCTCCAAGTTCGAAGACATGAGTTATGCCGATATCGCCGAGGCGATGGAGCTTTCTGTGCAGGCGACGAAATCGCTGCTTTCGCGCGCCCGTGGCAAGCTCAAAGTTGTTTTGGAGCCGTACTTGAACCAGGGAGTTTCGCCCCAAACGGGCTTCGCCGAAACGCAAGAACTGAGTGCCGGGCAACCGGAGTCGACCGAAAACGATGTCTGAATCAAGCACCGACAATGCGACGCTCGATGAACTGCTCGTCGCTTACCTCGATGGCGAGTTGGAGGAGGGCGCGCGCGTTGAAATCGAGGAACGATTGGCGGCCAGCGAGGAGTGCCGGCAGCGTTTGAAAGAACTTGACGCTACCTGGGAACTGCTGGACGAACTTCCACTTACCGAGGTGGACGACGAGTTTTCGAAATCGACGATCGAGATGGTTGCCGTTGCGGCGCGAGACGAGGTGGCTGAATTCGAGTCGTCGACCGGTCGGCGTCGGCTGATGTGGTGGCTCTGCGGGATCGCTGCAATTCTGCTTTGTGGCGGTTTTGGCTATTCCGTCGTCGCCGCTCGATTGGCAAAGCCCAATGATCGATTGGTTGAGGAGTTACCGGTCATCGAAAACGTCGACTATTACACGCAAGTTTCCGACGTCGATTTCCTGCGTGAATTGGCAAAGCTGGAATTGGCCCCGCCCGCTACCGAGTTACCGGTTGGTTTTGTGGGCCAGTCCGAAGAGCAGCGTCGCGAGCGTTTGGAAAGCCTCGACGAGGTGGAAAAGGAAGCCATCAACGTCAAACGCGAGCGTTTCAACGGTCTAAAGGAAACAGAACAGCGTCGCATTCGCGAACTGCACGAATCGATCACCGTTGCCGACGATGCCGATTCGTTGCGACAGACGATGGTTCAGTATTCTGATTGGCTCACGACCCTCTCGCCCGTACAACGGGCGGAGTTGGCGGCAGCCGGCACCGACGAGCGAATCAAAAAAATAAAGGAGTTTCTCAGTCAGGGAGAATCATCTCGTTTGCGAGAGATAGTTCACACAAGGTTGGAACCGTCCGATGCGCGTGCTCTGTTCACTTGGTTTACGACGTACTTCGACAAAAACGAGACTGAGTTGCTGAAGCTGGTGAAACCAGAAACGAGGGTCGCCCATGGGCAGACCGACGACGACATGCGAAAGCGGATGTTGATCTTGAGAGATCTGCACATGTCCGGGCGGCACAATGAGCTGCCGACGCCAAGTCAGGAGGATTTCGAGAGCCTTTATGCGGTGCTTTCTGAGCGGCCGACCGAAGTTCTAAGAGGTATCGACAACCGTGACCAGCGGCTCCAGGTTACCCAAGCTTGGATGCGGCAGGCGATCTTCAGTCGATTCACGCCGAAGGTGAATCGAGATGATTTGAATAGATTTCTGGCCGAAAAACTCGATCCTCGGCACCGCGAGTATCTTGATGGTCTGCCGCCCGATCGTAGGGAACAGGAACTGCGTCGCATCTACTTCATGCACAAATTTGGCGCGGGCGTTCGTCGCGGCCACGGGCGAGGTCCCGGCCCAGGGGGCGGGCGTCGCCCCGGCGGATCAGGTGGGCGGCGCGGTCCCGGTGGTGGACCACCAGACGGCGCAGTGGGGCCACGATTCGACGGCAACGGTGGCCCCAAACGCGGCGGCGCCGGCCCACCGCATGGTGGTGGGGGCGCGAAGCATGGCGGTCACGACCGCGGACCGGCCCCCGACTCTCCCAAGGCCCAACCGCCAAGCGATCCCAGTCCGCAGCGTGATCACTGAGAGGCGATTTCCGATCGCTCGAAGGCGGGCACGTCTGTGAACTGGCCAAAAAGCCGGGCCTTCGTGGCGACTACTTTCATTGTCAGTGTCTGTTTCTCAACGACCAGCAACAGTTGCCGAAAGAGGGTCGTGGCTGTCAAAACATAGACGGTGCTGGTTTCGGCCAATCGCCAATTCCGCCAACGATCGAGGCGCTGATACTCGCCCAGGATTCGCACTAATCGCGGGTCTTCAGCAGAAATCGACTTGAGTTGTCGGCAGGCCGCGCACGACCCGCTACGCAAGGTTTGCGGACTGACCTCCTGGCGACACTGTTTGCAGCGAATCAAGGCAGATTCGACGACTCGCTCGCTAGAGACGGGGCAAGCCACGAGGTATTCGTCGAGCACCGATTGCCCGGTGGCGGCACAAATGACAAGTTCGTCGCGCAGAACCTTTTTTCGAGACTCGCTGCATGTGGCGATTGCGTCTTGTGCGACAATCCGCCCGTCAGACGTTGAAGTCAGGTGGTATGTCTCTTCGCCTGTAGCGGGACAGACAACCGGTGGAGGGCGATAATCGCCGTGGGCGATGGCACTGGCCCAGGCGGCGAACGACTGGTCGATCGATTCATCACCGAAGGTGAACGTCAACTTGCCGGTGGCGTACTTGCACCAGACAACCTTGGCGTCGCCGACGTTTTGTCCTGCCGTGGCGATCGCTTGAGACGCCACTTCCGCCGCCTTGACGAGCTGAGACGCGGCCGATTCCGGAGGCTCTTCGAGCGTCGCCAACTCTCCCAGGTGGAGTTGCTCAATGGTCTCGGCATCGACTTCCGTACCATCCAACTGGCACAGCTCGCCGACATGCGTCTCGTCTGGCAGATTCTCGGTCGAAGTAACGCGCTGAAGAAATGGGCGATCTTCGAGCGTACAGCCGCCCAAATGTATGCGACCGCCATCAAGATTGTAGGCGGCAAATAACCTGGGTGTGAGTTCGTGAACGCCGACGGGTTGGTCGCGAATCGTCGTGTGAACAATTTGGTTCGATAAGTTGCTCACCGTCGGAATCACTTTTTTGGTGGGGAGTGAAATACGTCGCCCCGCAATCCGGTATCGTACGACGTTGGTTGTTCGAGCAGCGCCAATAATGTGAACTACTTAACTCGAAAAAGCAAGTTGAATTGGTTCGGCGACCTTGTTCCGATAGGCGACATTCGCCCAATGAAAAAACCCGAAACCTGAGTTCCCCCACGTTTCGGGTTTCGTGTTTTCTTCTTCGACGATGCTGCTAGTCAAAGGGCGAGGCGGCAGGAGGTTCACCGAACGGGGTGGCAGCCGGAGCCGCTCCGCCAGCCGGGGCGTCATCCTCAAACGGATTCGAGGGGGCCGCGCCAAACGGATCGGCCGGGGCGCCACCGCCCGCTGGGGGTTCAACCGGCGCACCGCCGCCAAAGGGATTGGCTGGCGCGGGTGCGGCGCCGCCAGCGCCGGCGTCATCCTCATCCTCTTCGGAGGTCGCCTTCGCTGCACCGCGTCCCAGCGCACCAAAGATCGAACCCAACGTACCTTTCTTTTCGCCGTCGGCGGGAGCGGGTGCTGCCGCAGCACCGCCACCGAACGGGTCAGCCGGGGCATCGCCACCAGCCGCGGGAGGCTCTACGGGAGCACCGCCACCGAACGGATCAGCCGGATCGCCACCACCAGCCGCAGGAGGCTCTACAGGAGCACCGCCACCGAACGGATCAGCCGGGGCATCGCCACCAGCCGCAGGAGGCTCTACAGGAGCACCGCCACCGAAGGGATCGGCGGGTTCGCTTGGTTCAATCGTTGGGCCTTCGGGCATTTCTACAGTCTCGGCTTCACCGATTCCCAGTCCGCCACCGGCAAACGGGTCAGCGGGAGCGTCGCCTGAATCATCGGGAGTGGTAGCTCCGCCGAGCGGGTCGATCGCAGCGCCACCGGCGGTTGGGTCATCAATTGCACCGCCAGCCGGTTCTTCGATCGCGCCGCCAGCGGGTTCCTCAACGACTCCGGTGGTCTCATCTGGGCCGCCGAAAGCGTCTTCCGGTTCAGTTGGAGCCGCGGGTTCTTCGGGCGCGCCAAAATCGGCTGGTTCTTCGATCTCGCCCGCATCCGGGTCGCGGACGACGTTAGCCTGACTGCGCTCGAACTGTTCGAAACGGGCCTTCTCACGTTCGACTTCACGCAGCCGTTTTTCGACACGGGCCTGACGACGAGTGTCTTCAAGCGTCATGCGGTCCGTGCCTTGAACACGTTCCAAGGAGCGGCCGATTGGATACAGCATCTCTTCGTCGCTGAGTTCCATTCGAGCGCCTTCCATGAAGTCCTGCTCCGCCTGATCGGCTCGGCCGAGCTTCGTCAGGGCAAGCCCACGGAAGAAGTAGCAGCGTGGGTCCTTGCTGCCCTGTTCAATTGCGGCAGTCAATTGCGTGTGTGCCTCGACATAATCACCCGCAAAATATGCGTGCACGCCTCGCCCGTACAACTCGCCTAGCAAGTTGTTTTGCGAGAACAATTCAGTGGTCGACGAAACCGTCAGAACCACACAGACCAAACCTGTTAGAACTTGCCTAACCATGCGACCAACTCCCCAAGTTTTTGGACAGCAATATTCGCCGAAAATGCTAAAAGAAGAATCGTAAACGCCGACCGCTCACACGTCGCTCAAAAATGTCGAACCTATTGCGGCGACGAGATTTGTGTAGTTCCGCTGCGATCGTAAGCTCTTATCGTAATCTCAACGAGTGCCGTCTGCAAGCTTTTCTGTTGCTTTGTGGCGTTCCGCCAAGCTCCCACCGGGCGATTCGCGGCGGCATTTGACGGTTATTCCGTCTCTTATTTCTTATCGGTTTTCGGTAGGCGAATTTGGAATCGGCTTCCGTCGCCCACTTTGCTTTCCACATCGACTGACCCCCCGTGCGCCAGGGCAATGTGTTTGGCAATCGCCAGCCCCAATCCCGTGCCACCCAGTTCGCGACTGCGGGCGTCGTCGACGCGGTAAAACCTTTCGAATAAACGAGATAGGTGTCTTTCTTCGATGCCCGGTCCTTTGTCCAACACCGAGATTATTACCTCGTTCTCCTTGGGCTCGGCCTCGACTTGGACCACCGCGCCCTTAGGGCCGAACAAAATTGCGTTTTCGATCAGTTGTCGAACCGCTTGCTGCAACAATTGGACGTGGATTGTGGCCTCCAAGTTCCCATCGCACTGGGTGAGGATATCGACGTCTTTGGCCAGGGCTTTTTCCCGGCAGGCGGTAGCTGCCGCCTCCAAGACCTCGCGAATCGGGGTAGGAGTGAGGTTTTCTGTGTGCACCTTGGAGTCGCGTTCGATCCGCGAGAGCGCAAAAACGTCGTCAATTACCGAGATTAACCGGTCCGACTCGTCCTGAATCGTCTGTACAAACCCGCGGGCCGCCTCGTGATCGTTCAATGCGCCCGACAGCAGAGTCTCTGCCGACGCCCGAACGGACGCTAGCGGTGTGCGGAGTTCATGGCTGACATTGCTGAAAAACTGGCTGCGGACATGCTCCAGTTGTCGTTGCCGCGTGATGTCATGCAAGACGATTAACAGG
>Ga0180435_10003454_pt1 | contig 15792 bp, 17 predicted proteins | sample SS_ome_3_FD_132467 | JGI IMG/M metagenome (GOLD analysis project Ga0180435, IMG submission 132467) | Hypersaline lake sediment archaeal communities from the Salton Sea, California, USA - SS_3_S_1 metaG | ecosystem: Environmental > Aquatic > Non-marine Saline and Alkaline > Hypersaline >... | reverse complement strand
ATGAATGTGTCAGCAGCACGGACGTACTTCCATCCTCATCCGTCATCCTTACCTACCCCCCTCCGGCGGCAAACTTCCACGGATAATCTCCAGCAGACTAGACACCGCAACAATACCCTCGGGAAACAAATAGTGTTAATAGCATTGCATCTTTCACCGTCCCGGGTCTTCAACAGACGTTGGTTTCCGTGAGGGGAGCCCCGCTTTCCTCCCGTTAAAAGGGAAGTGAAGCACTATGATCGCTACCGCTGCCGGCCGATGTACAGCCAGGCACCGTAATATCCGCAGAGGATGGTTAGAATGGTCAACAGCAGATTTTCAGCCATGGATCCGGTCGCTCCTTGGGAAAGGCCGATCAGCGTCATGAAAACCACCGTGATCACCAGGTAAGCCGTAATCGGATTATATGTGGTGCATCTCCCGATTCTGGCACACAGGTACCCGGATAAAACCGTAAGGCCCCCGCCCAAAACTGCACCGGATAGAAAGAGCGGCGACAACCTGTTGATATTGGCAAACGCCTGGCTGATTTCATCCGGGGATAAGCCCTTTGACGTCAGGATAATGGCGTAAATCACACCAATTACCAATGATAGCAGGTAAGACCCGAATATATCGACGCAGCAGGCGACAAGCACGGCTTGGAGGGGAGATCCCTGGGGAAATTCCGGCGGTTTCGGTTTGGATTCGGGAGGCTTATAGGGATTGGGTTCCATTGACAAGTCAAATGCCATGCTGTGGCGGGATTTGCTATTACGCTTTCATGGCGCTTGCAAGGAAACTGACCGCGCACCGTAATCGCGGGGGGCCAGACTTTTTTAGCGACGGATAAAAGCAAGACAAACCCGCCGCCGGAAGGCATGCCGGACGGCGGGAAATGCTTAGGGGCAAACGAATCCGGATTAACGATCCTTATTCACCCAGATAGGCCTTGCGCACTTGCTCGTTTTCCAGCAGGTCCGCGGCCCGGTCGGTCAGGGTGATGCGGCCGGTCTCCATGACATAACCGATGCCCGAGATGGTGAGGGCCATGTGGGCGTTTTGCTCCACGAGGAAGATGGTGGTGCCTCTTTTGTTGATTTCAATGAGGGTTTCAAAGATGCGTTCCACGATCTTGGGCGCCAGCCCCAGGGAGGGCTCATCCAGCAGCAAAAGTTCGGGGCGGGACATCATGGAGCGTCCGATGGCCAGCATTTGCTGCTCGCCGCCGCTCAGTGTGCCCCCCGACTGAGAGGTTCGATCCTTCAAGACGGGGAACAGGCTGAAGACCCACTCCAGGTCCGCTGCGATTTCGTCTTTATCCCTGCGCAGAAAGGCGCCCATTTCAAGATTTTCCAGGACACTCATGCGCGGGAAGATCTGCCGCCCCTCCGGGGTTTGGGCCACGCCCAGGTTGGCCACCTGTTCGGGACGCAGTTGGTGAATGGGCTGCCCCTGGTAAAAAATTTTTCCCTTCTCCGCCGGTTCAATGCCGCTAATGGTCATCAGGGTTGTGGATTTGCCGGCGCCGTTGGCTCCGATCAAACAGACGATCCCGCCCTTGGGGATCGCCAGGGAAACGCCTTTCAGGGCATGGATATTGCCGTAGTAGGTGTGGACGTTCTCAAGTTGCAGAATGGGATTATCCGTCGCTGTCATCTAACTCCTCGTGTGTATGGTGCGTCGCCGATCTCAACCGCCGGGAGGCGGGAATCAGACCCTCGGGTTTGATAATCATCATGGTGGTCATGATGGCGCCAAAGGCCAGCATGCGATAATTTTCCAGCTCCCGGAACACTTCCGGTACGGCGATGAGGACAAAAGCCGCCACAATGATGCCGGGTATACTGCCCACACCCCCCAGCACCACGATGCAAAGGACGATGCACGACTCCATGAACAGGAAAAAGTTGGGATTGGTGTAACTCAGCTTGGCGGCGAAAAAAGCGCCGGCCACCGAGGCAAAGGCCGCTCCCAGCGCATAGGCCAGCAGCTTGAGCCAGGTCGTGGGTACGCCGGTCAATTCAGCGGCGGTCTCATCTTCACGCACCGCCACCCAGGCCCGGCCGATGCGCGAATTGTCCAGCCGCCGCACACCGATGATGATGAAGACCACCAGGAACAGGATCAGGTAGTACAAAGCCGGCAGGGATTTGAGATAGTAGGTGACCCAGCCAAAACCGTCCTCAGCGAAACTGGGGTAGTAGAGCGCCGGCCGTTTCATACCGAAGAGGCCGTTGGGACCGGCCGTGAGGGAATCCCAGTTGTTGAGCACCAGGCGGATGATCTCCCCGAAACCGAGGGTCACGATGGCCAGGTAATCGCCGCGCATTTTCAGCGTGGGATACCCGATGATGCAGCCGCAGATCATGCCCAGGACGATGCCGATGGGCAGCGCGGCCCAAAAAGAGAGGCCGAAGGTCAGGTTGAGCAGGGAGTAGGTGTAGGCCCCCACCGCATAGAAGGCTATATAGCCCAGGTCGAGCAGCCCGCACAGTCCCACCACGATATTCAGCCCCAGGCCCAGGGCCACATAGATCAGGCAGGTGATCCCCACATCGATCATGTAGTTGTTGGCCAGCAGCGGGAAGATGGCGGCCACGGCCAGCAGGCCGCCGATGGTGAATATTTTGGGAACCTGGTCCAGGCGCTCCCGGGCGCGTTCGCTCCAGGGTACTTTGTGAGGATCGGGACCAGCGCTTTCACCGCGGATCAGTTTGACCACGAGGTTGAAGACCAGGATGGCGGCGAATACGCCCAGGGTTTTCAAGGCCCGGTCAAATTCGAAGGTGGTGCTGCGAAACCCCAGCATGGGAATCAGGATGATGGCCAGGAAAAAGAGATTGGTGACCAGTTTGCGAAGTTCTTGCTGAACCATTACACACGCGCCTCACTGGCACTCGTACCGAGCAGGCCGCTGGGCTTGAGGTAGAGAACCGTAATCAGAATGGTAAAGGTGGTGACGTCCTTCCAGGCGCTGGGCAGAAAGGCCGTCCACAATACTTCAATGGAGCCGATGATCAGGCCGCCCAGCATGGCGCCGGGAATGGAGCCGATGCCCCCCAGAATAGCGGCGGCAAAGGCCTTGATCATGAAAATAAATCCCATATCGAACCGCACGGCGCCGTAGTACAGCCCGACCATCACGCCGGCGGCGGCCCCCAGGGCCGGGCCGATCATGAAGGTAATGCGGATGGTCTGGTCGATGTCGATACCCAGCAGCCGGGACATGGTCCGGTTCTGGGCGGTGGCGCGCATGGCCTTGCCCAGGCGGGTGCGGTGGACGAAGAGCTGCAGGGCCACCATCAGGGCAAAAGCCAGCAGGATGATGAAGATCTGCCCGTTGGTGATCCGGGCGCCCATAATTTCGATGGCGTCCAGGCCGAACACCTGGGGATAGGGCCGGTCGGAAACGCCCTGGCTGAGCATCATGCCGTTGGACAGAAAAATGGACATGCCCAGGGCGCTCAACAGGGCCGCCAGCCGGGATGAGTTGCGCAGGGGTCTGTAGGCCACATGCTCCACGGCCACGCCCAGAACCGCCACGTAGGCCATGGCCAGGCCGAAAACGATGAACATGGTAAGCACAAAATGGGATTCCACGAATCCCGCCGCCTGCAGGGCCGTCAGGACGATCACCCCGATGAAGGCCCCGGCGGTGAAAAGCTCACCATGGGCGAAATTGATCAACTCGATGATCCCGTACACCATGGTGTAGCCGAGGGCGATCAAGGCGTAGATGCTGCCGAGAAATATCGCGTTGATCGCTTGCTGTAGTATAAATGCGCTGAGTTCCATAATTTCCGGGGAGGTAGTAGGGTTGCGGTTGAGTTCAAGTTTCCGCTGGTCGCACAGGGCTGCGCCTGTATTTCTGCGGCAACCTTTTCAAAAGGATCGGACTGTGCAGTGACCGGGCCCGGCCAGGCGCCCGGTCACGAGTTGCTGCTACAGGTCGCCTCCGGTCAACGGATCCCAGTAGGGAACGAACTTATTGTCTTTGACCTGCCAGACGATGTGGGCGATCTTGCGGTCACCCTTTTCGTCGAACTTGATGGGACCGCTGATACCGAACCACTCATTCCCGCGGATGGTTTTCTGCAGGGGGTCGGCTTCGGTGGTGCCGGCCTTTTTAATGGCTTCCAGCACCATCATGCCGGCATCATAGGCGTAGTAGGCATAAGAGCCAATACTGTCCACGCCCCATTTTTGCTTGTAGGTCTCCTCGAACTTTTTCCGCTCCGGCGTATCCGGGGCTTTGGCGAAGGTCAGGTAAACGCCTTCGGCAGCCGGTCCGCCTACTTCCAGGAACTTGGGATGGAAGACCGCATCCTCACTCATGAAATCACACTCCAGACCCAGCTTGCGCACCTGCTGAATCATCTTGGAGCCTTCGGGCTGGTAGACACCCATGTAGATCACGTCGGGATTGACTTTTTTCAGCTTGGTCAGGACGGCGGTAAAATCGCTGTCACCCGGGGCGATATGCTCATGGGCCACAACTTTTACGATATCGTTCTCGGCAGCGAACTTCTTGATGTTTTCAGTCAGGCCGGCAGTGTAGGTCTGCTTGTCATCAATGAGGGCGATGGTTTTGGCCTTGAGCTTCTTCTCCAGGAACTGCACCGTGGACCAGGCCTGGACATCGTCCCGGGGGGGCATACGGAAAAAATACTCGTAACCCTTGGCGGTCAGACGCTCATTGGTAGAGGCCGGGGTGACCTGCACGATCTTGGCCTCCATTAAGGGAATCTGGGCCGGTTCCGTGGCCGAGGAGCAGTAGGCGCCGATGACGACATTGGCGCCGCTGTTGATCAGCTTGTTGGCGGCCATGGTGGCCTTGCCGCCGTCACAGGCGGAATCGCCGGGCAGCACCTCCACCTTGTCGAAACCAGGGACAGCCCCGAAAACCTCGACAGCCGTCAAGACGCCCTGTTTGATATCCGTGCCGTCCTGGGCATAAGGCCCGGTCAGGGGACTCAGGGTTCCGATTTTCAATGTTTCCGCGGTGCCAACGCCGCTGAATCCCAGAATAAAAACCGAACATAAAGCCAGAATAGCTAACTTCTTCATAACGCCTCCTCTTGTTTTGGGTTTAACTCCATCTCCGCCACCGGTCCTGTGGATTAAAGACCGGTGGTGTGATTTATTCTTTTTTGTGTGCTCCGGCGCCGAGATAAGCCTCGATCACCGTGTCATTCTGCTGGATCTCCCGGGGCGTGCCTTCGGCGATCTTCTGGCCGTAATCCAGCACGGTGATCCACTCGGAGATGCCCATTACCAGCTGCATGTCATGCTCCACCAGGAAAATGGTGAGGCCGGTATCCCGCAGTTTAATAATTAAATCCATCAAGTCGGCGGTTTCCCTGGGATTCATGCCGGCCGCCGGTTCGTCCAGCAGCAGGATCTTGGGCTGGGCGGCCATGGCCCGGGCGATTTCCAGCCGGCGCTGATCCCCGTACGCCAGACTGGAAGCGTAGTCGCTGCTGAAGCGGGTGAGCTTGAAAAAATCCAGGATCTCAACAGCCTTGCGGGTAATCTCCTTCTCCTCACGGCGCTCGGCGGGGGTCTTGAACAAAGCCCGCACGGCCCCGCTGCGGGTGCGGCAGTGCATCCCCACCTGAACGTTCTCCAGTACCGTCATGGAATTAAAGAGGCGGATATTCTGAAAAGTCCGGGCAATGCCGAGGCTGATGATGCGGCTGCTTCTCAGGCTGTTGAGCCTCCGGCCGTCAAAGGTGATCTCCCCGCTGCTGGGCGGATAGACGCCGGTGATCAGATTGAAAACCGTGGTTTTGCCGGCGCCGTTGGGGCCGATTAAACTGAGAATTTTGCCCTCAGGTACCTCCAGATCGAGATCGTCGATGGCCACGAGCCCGCCGAATCTGCGGGTTACATTGGTTAATTTCAGTTCAGTCATAGAATCCGTCGATAAAGAAAATGATGTTAACCCCAAAGAACCTGTTTCTAACCGGTTTCAGACCGTTCATTGTTAAGGGATCCCTGATACTCCTCCATATACGTATTGAAACGGCGTACATGGCTTTGCGCCAGGATTCTGGCCTTTTCCGCATCCCCCCGCTTCACCGTGGCTACCAGGGCGATGAGATCGTTCAGGTTCTCCTCCATTTCCCGGTCGGCCATGATCAGGTAGCGTTTGAAATACTGCCGGATATTGTCATGTACGGTTTGTAAAATGGTGATATAAATGGGATTGGCAGTCATCCGGGCCATATACAGGTGCAGCTGCTTATCGGCCTCCAGGAATTCGTTGAGAGACTTCCGGCCGCCTTCGGCACAACGCCGGGCTTCGGCCAGCAGATCGTCCAGGGGAGCCCCATCAGCAGCGGCAGCCTTGCTGGCGGCCAGGGCGGCGATATCCCCTTCAAAGCGCTCGCGGAACTCGGCCAATTGCCGCAGGGTGACCTGCTGGGAGCGGATCAGCAGCCCCAGGCTCTGGGAAATCTGCTCGGCGGATATGGCCTTGACTACGGCTCCGCCGCCCTTGCCCAGCCGCATTTCAATCAATCCCTTTTGTTCCAGTACCCGCAAAGCTTCCCGCAAAGTACTGCGGCTGGTTTTCAGCGTCTCTTTCAGTTCGCGCTCCGGCGGCAGCCGGTCGCCGGCCTTTAAATCTCCACCGATGATGGCCTCTTCAATCTGCCCGACCACATCCTGGAAAATCCGACTCTGTTTCGCCTCCCGAAAAAGGGCCGTCATTGGTCATCCCCGAATTCTGGATAGGAACGCATGCGATTCCATTGCGGTAAAAATGGTCTGACCATTTATGCGTTTTGGGCATCCCCTGTCAAGGGAAAATCTTCCGGTGCGGGCTGCAATTACCGTAAAGCCGCTATCATAGGGGATGCACCAGTTGCGAGGCAGGCACGATATGAACTTCTGATTTGAGTAGCGGCAGCATCTGCCGGAGCACTTGATGGGTCACCGGATAGGGGTGGCCGATACCGATGGCGTGGCCGTCCCGGTGGGCCACGCGAACCAGCTGCCGCACCTGGCGGCGCACAAAATCGGCATTGGGCTCGTGGTCCAGGAACACGTCCCGCTGGGCGAAGGGAACCTTAAAAAGGCGGGCCGCGGCCGGCGCCTGGGTTTCGGTGGTGGTCCGGCTGTCCACGAAGAAGAGACCCCGTTTCTTTAAGATCACAAAAATCTGATTCATACGATCCGACTGGGCCGTCAACCGGGATCCCATATGGTTATTGATGCCGGCCACCCCGGGCAGGCTGTCCAGGTTGCGGTTCAACTGGGCCACCAGCTGGTCCGGGGTCATGGCGTTTAGCAGGGCTCCCGGACCGGGATCGATGCGGGGATACTCCCGGGGCTCCATGGGCATGTGCAGCATCAATTCCAGGTTGTGGGACCGCGCCAGATCGACGATTTCTTTTTGGTGGGGACTAAACGGAAACAGCGCCAGGGTCAGGGGCAGTTCCAGGGCGATGAGCTTGCGGGCCTGGGGCAGGTCATAACCCAAGTCATCAATAATCAAAGCAACCAGGGGGCCTTTGGGCACGGGCGCAATGGTCGGTTTGGTTAGGGGTTCGGGAGGTTGGGTGGCTTCGGGGGTAAAAATCTCATAGGCGGGTGTACCGGCGGAAGCGGAATCCGCCGGGGGCGGGATTTTCTTGACGTGGGCCGCCGATTTATGGGGCACCGGCACAGCCGCGGCAGGCGGTGCTGATTTACTGGCAATCCGGGATTGTTGCGCGGCGTCATCCGGGCGCAAAAACAGATAGGCCGCGATACCGGCGACGGAAACCAGGCTCACCAGGATTCCCAGGACCAGGAAAACCCGCGTCAACCCGCCGCCACCGGCCGGCTTCCGCTTGCGCGGGGAACGCCGGGGCGGTGTTTTGCGACCCGCTGTTTTACGACCCGCTGTTTTGCGGGCTGCAGGTTTACGGGCCGCGGGTTTACGGGCCGCCGTTTTTTTGCGGGGCGCCGCTCTCCGTTTGGCGGGCTTACGGGCCTTGGCCGGCATGGGCGGGTTAGTTGCTCAGCGCTTTGAGTATGTCGTAACCGATGAGAATTTCCAGGCCCCGCAACACCTGCTGATCGGATTTGAGCCGCTCGGGCGTCAAAGGCCCCACCCGCAGACTGGTCTCATCCGGGGAGTCCGTGGTTTCATCCTGGCCAGCGGGTTTCCCTGGTTCTTCCTGCTGGGTGTCTGCTGGCTTTTGCGAAGAATCCGTACCCGGCTCAGCTTCCAGGTGGTTGGCCAGGTCCTTCTCTTTAATGCGGCGCGCCTCCTCCAATTCCTCATCAGGAATCCGGCGGGCCGCCACCGGAACGTCGGGGACAATGCCCTTGGCCTGGATGGACCTGCCGCTGGGCGTGAAATAGCGGGCCACGGTGAGTTTCAGGCCGTAGCCCTCCCGCAGGGGCTCCACATTCTGCACCGAACCCTTGCCGAATGAGGTGGTGCCCACAATCAAGGCGCGCTTATGATCCTGAAGGGCGCCGGCCACGATCTCCGAGGCGCTGGCACTGCCGCCGTTGATGAGCACCACCATGGGATAGTTCCGGGGCGCATCACCGGATTGGGCGGAAAAGATCTTGGTGTTGCGTGCCTGGCGGCCCTCGATGGTCAGGATTTTCCCCTCTTCCAGGAACAGGTCGGCCACCCGTACGGATTGATCCAGCAACCCTCCGGGGTTGTCCCGCAAATCGAGTATTAAGCCCTTTAAGGGATCGTCTGCGTTTTCCAGCTCGGTGAGCGCCGCCAGCAGGTCGTCCGTGGTGTTTTCGTTGAAGTTGGTGATCCAGACATAACCGTAACCCGGCTGAATCATCAGGAAACGCACGCTCTCAATGGGGATCACATCCCTTACGATGGTATATTCCAGAGGTTCGGCTTCTCCTTCGCGGACAATGGTGATCACCACCTCGGTGCCCTTGGGTCCGCGAATCCAGCTCACCGCCTCCCGCAGGTCCCGGGTGGGCTTGCCGTCAACCCTTACGATGCGGTCCCCGGCCTTGAGGCCGATTCTATAGGCCGGGGTGCCTTCGATGGGGGCGATGACGGTAACAAACTCATCGCGCATGGTAATGCTGACCCCGATTCCGGTGAATTCACCCTGGGTATCGACTTGCAGTTCCTTGAAGTCCTTGGGCGTCATCAGGGCGGAGTGGGGGTCCAGGCCGGTGACCAGGCCCTGGATGGCATCCTCGATGAGCTGCCGGGATTCCACGGTATCCACGTAGTTTTTTTCCACCAGTTCCAGCACATCGGTAAACAGTTTCAACCCCTCGTAAGTTTCGTCGCTGGTGGCGGCGAGATCTTTGAGGAAACCCGATCCGCCAATCCATGCCGCTATGACCACCATCATGGCGGTCCAAAGCCGCATCCGGTTGAACAGACTCTTTTTCATTGACATACTCTCCCAAGCTCCCCCCGATGGCTCCTTGACCGCCGCCGTAAGGGAGACAGGTTCAGGTTGCTGCGTGTCAGTGGGAATTTTCTATCCGGCAGGTTGGTGTTACGCTTTTCAAGAACGACCGTGCATTTAGAAAACCCCGGCCAGGGCCAGACCCCGCCCTGAAGCTGAAAATGCTATCTAAACGACCCACGATCTTACCCTTTAAACGACCCGCGATCTTACCTCTTATCGGTGTATTAAGCAAGGCTTTGCAGCGCTGGGGATTGACCCGCCAGGGGTTATTGGCTATGTTTTCGGCGGCGGGGAGTGCTGTTTCCAGTTTTCCTTGCACAAAAAGCCTCCACTGAATACCCTAACCCGGCTTCTTCCATATCGGTGGAGGCTTTTTCAACCTAAACGAGGTTCCCACGGATGAAAACAGAACTCATCGGCCTGCTGGCGGCCAAATCATTCAAGTACAGCGAGACGCCGGTCTTCAAGCTGGTTTCAGGCCGCACCAGCCGGTATTATGTGAACTGCAAACCCACCACCCTGAGTCCCCGGGGCATGTACCTGGCGGGCCATTTGATTTTCGAAGCCCTGAAAAACACCGATCTCAGCGGTGTGGGCGGGTTGACCTTCGGTGCCGATCCACTGGCCGTGGCCACCGCCTTTGCCTCGGAACTCAAGGGTCAGCCCATCAAGGCTTTTTCCATCCGTAAAACCCAAAAAGACCATGGCATCATCAAATGGCTGGAGGGGGATCTTACGCCCGGGGAACGGGTGGCGGTCATCGATGACGTGGCCACCACCGGCGGCTCCACCATAAAAGCCATCCAGCGCGCCCGGGAAGAGGGGCTGGAGGTGGTCAAGACGGTGATCCTGGTGGACCGGCAGGAGGGAGGCATGGATCATATCCGCGAGCATGTGGCCGACGCCGTGGCCATCATCACCCGGGAAGAGCTCATGGCGGCCAGGGGATGAGCGCGAATTTGAAACTTGAAATTTGATATGAATCGACTCGAGAATAGGTGGGACACCACTAGATTCGGGTCGAGAAAAATGAAATAACGCCCGTAAAGTCCGTTTTTCACTGGCTTTAGCGGGCGTTTGTACTGGCAGTCGCCTTGTTTCCGAATTCAGGCGGTGGCAGCGGGGGGATCGGGATAATAAGTGGCGCAGGCATTGTCCGATTCCCAGGCGGCCACGCTGTGCACCCAAACCCCCGGCACTTCCAATTCACTGGCCAGAACCCGGGCGATATAACGGGCGATATGTTCCGATGAGGGCTGGTGATCCCCGGAATCAAAATCATCCAGTTCGTTGAGGAATTTATGGTCCAGGGTTTTCATGATCCCGCGCACATGGTGCTTTAAAACACCGAAATCCACCAATACCCCGGCGTCATCCAACTGCGCTCCCCGCACCGTCACCTCCACATGCCAATTGTGACCGTGGAGATTTTCACATTTTTCCCCCACCAGCTTCAGCTGGTGGGCCGCCGCAAAATGGGTCAGAATCTTACACGCAAACATCGCTTGCCGCACCCTTTCTCAGTTCGGGCACTAACGAAAGGCCCCTGCCCCGTCCCCTTTGAGGATATTCTTGATTTTCTTTGAAATTTTCTTTTCCTCAATCCGGGCGAATTCCCGCAACAGGGATTCCTGTTTTTTGTTGAGGCTGGTGGGGGTCTGGACGTTGACCTGGAAAATAATATCGCCGCGCCCCCTATGGCGCAGGGAAGGAATGCCCAGCCCCCGCAGCCGGAACACGTCCCCCGGCTGGGTACCCTTGGGGATCTTCAGAGTGGATTCACCATCCAGGGTGGGCACCTTGATTTCATCCCCCAGAGTCGCCTGGACAAAGGAGACGGGCACGGTGCCGATTACGTCCGAGTCCCTGCGCTCAAAGAACTCATGGTCTTCCACGCGGATAAAAACATAAAGATCGCCGGGCGGCCCGCCCAGCATACCGGGCTCGCCTTCATTGGAAAGCCGCAGCCGGGAACCGCTGTCCACACCGGCGGGTATTTTTACAGAAACTTTCTTCCTTTCCCGGATCTGTCCCTTGCCCCGGCACTCCGGGCAGGGGTCCACAATGGTCTGGCCGCTGCCCCGGCACACCGGACAGGTGGTACGCACGGTGAAAAATCCCTGGGTGCGGGAGACCTGTCCCGTACCCTGGCACTGGCTGCAGGTTTCGGGCTGGGTTCCGGGGGCGCAGCGCCGACCTTCGCAGGTGGGACAAGCTACCATTTTCTCCAGATCCAGTTCGGTCTCTTTGCCAAATACGGCGTCCAAAAAACTCAGGGACAAATCATAGCGCAGGTCGGAACCGCGCTGGGCCCGGCTGCGGCCGCCCCGGCGGGCTCCGCTGAAACCAAATAGATCTTCGAAAATACTGCCGAAACTGGAGAAGATATCGTCGAATCCGCCGAATCCGGAAAACCCCGTACCCTCCAAGCCTTCATGGCCGAATTGGTCGTAAATCTGTCTTTTCTGAGGGTCCCGCAACACCTCGTAGGCCTCGGCCGCCTCTTTGAAATTTTCCTCGGCGGCCTTGTCGCCCGGATTGCGATCGGGATGAAACTTCAAGGCCTGCTTGCGATAGGCCGTCTTCAAGTCGCCATCCGCGGCATCACGGCCCACACCCAGTATTTCGTAATAATCCCTTTTAGCTCCCATTGACCTTTCCGCTACCGAACCCTGTTCCACGCCCTGACACCTGTGCATGATCCGGTTCGGCCATTGCATCGCATTGATATGATAATGTCATCCGGTTTTTCGGTAACCCGTAAATTTAACACCAATCCCCCCATTGTCAACGGACCGGCGCCAAATTTGCCCCCCTGCACATACTGCCCGGCCCGACAATTTTTCACTAAAAAAGGATCCGCCCATTAATAAGGTCGGATCCCTTCGCCTGCAGCCTTCGAAAAAATTAGTTTAGTAGAGGGACGGGCGCCGTTTTTTGCGGCGCGCGCTGTAACCGATGATAATCCCCAGTAAAATCATCCCGCCACCGGCCACAAACCACTTGATGCTCTGGTTCAGTTTCAGGCTGTCCAGCTCTTTTTGAATCTTGGCCGACTTGCCGGTATGCTGGGCCAGTTCCTGGCTCACCTGTGTATATTTCTCCTTGATTTCCAGAAACTCGGTGGACTCCGATTTCAAGGTTTCAAACTGGGCGTTAAGCTGTTCCAGTTCCTGGCGGTTTTGCGCCAGGGTGGTCGTGAGGTCTTCATTGGCGCTCTTTAACTCAGTATTTTCCTGGGAAAGCTGGTCAAAATTCTCCGTCAGCTCCAGGTGTTTCTTCTGCAACCTCAAAAGGCGCGTCTGGCTGGGAGGTTCGGTGGTCAGGTAGCGGGATAGCACCCATCCCTCCCGGCCATCGGGTAACCGCACCAGGGACCACTCATCACCCGGAGTAATCACCGTCACGGTCTGGTTGGATTTAAGCATGGTGAAAATCTTCCGGTCCATGCCAGGTCCGCTACGGAATGTGATTTCAACCACCTCGGTGTTGACGTAGTGCGTCTCGGCGGCACGGGTCGCGGCCACACTCAATATCAATATCAGCGCCATCCACATACACCTTTTCATCGGCTGCACTCCTTAGTCCCCTGTAACAGGCGGGCGTCCACAGGGCCGTCACCAAGGCTAACCCATTCGTATCATTCAACATCAAATTTAATTGACGGCACTTTGTTTTCCAGATAGGATGTTAATTTGATTGGAAAACTGTCCATCTGTCAATATTTTCTTTGAAGGGGCCTCCCTGTCCACACCAGTTGGAGGCCTCTCTTAAGAACCTTTGGATTAATTAAATTCAGGCAATGATTGCATTCGATTTACAATGTTCCCGGGGGCATACTTTTGAAGGCTGGTTCGAGGACGGCCGGTCTTTTGAGGCGCAACGCGACCAGGGGCTGGTCGCCTGCCCCTTCTGTGATGATACCGCCATCAGCAAGCTTCCCTCAATGTTCGCCATCAAATCATCGGGGGCGCCGGTGCCCCAAGCCCGGCAGCGTCCCGCAAGCGAGGCCGAAATGGCGGCCCTGGGCCGGCAGATCGTCCAGTACGTTGAGAAAAACTTCGATGATGTGGGTACCGATTTCGCCAAGGAAGCCCTGAAAATTCATTACGGGGCCGAAGAACCCCGCAACATCAGGGGTGTCAGCACCCAGGAAGAGGAAAAAACCCTGGAAAAAGAGGGCATTAAATTTTTTAAATTCCCCGTACCCGCAACTGCCAAGCACGACAACTGACGCCTGCGGGGAAACACTGCCCATGACGCCATGAAAGAGACGCGCCCCAGGCATGCTAACGGCCTTGGACATACTCCAGGGCCGTTTCCTGTTGGCGGGTACCTCCCCAACCCGCCTTCTGCATCCGGAAACAGACCAGCCGCGACGGGTATCCGGTTTTTTTTAAAATGATGCAAAAAAGTATTCAATATTTGGACCATTCCGGTGTCTAATGCTATAGATAGAGACGGCTTGAGTGAAGCCCACTTGGTGGCAGGCCTGAAAAAAGGGGATGAGGAGGCTTATCGGACACTGGTCAGGCGCTATGAGGATCGTCTGTTTAAGGTGGCCTTTGGTATACTGCTGGATCGGGAAGAGGCCTGGGATATCGTCCAGGATGTTTTTTTCAAGGTATACCAGAGCATTCACACCTTCAAGGCCCAGGCGCGCCTGTCCACCTGGCTGCACCGCATCACCGTCAACCACTGCCTGAACTGGAAACGGCGCTGGAAACGGCGCCTGCGTCAATTCCACCGACCCCTGGATGCGGATTCCAATGACCCCCTGGGGCGCTATCCGCCCATTGGAACGGAGCAGTATCAGCCGGAACGGCAGGTCCGGGAAAAGCAGATGGCCCAGCATCTCTGGCAGTACGTGGCCGAGCTTCCGGAAGAGGCCCGCGCCGTGTTCATGCTCAAGGAGGTGGAGGGACTTTCCTATGACGAAATCGCCGAGGTTTTAGGAATTAAACGGGGAACTGTGAGTTCCCGGTTGTTTTACGCGCGGAAACGAATTAAAAAGGCACTGGCCCCCTATCTTAAAGAGGAGGGCGACCCATGAACACAGCCATCAATCCGTGTGATGCCAGACGGCTCATACGGTACCATGACAACGAACTGCCCGCAGGGGAACGGCAGGCCGTAGCGGACCACCTAGCCCAATGTTCCCGCTGCCGCCGGGCGCTGGCGCAACAGCAGCACCTGCGCCGCTTCGTTCAGCAGGCCGCTAACGGTGCTGCCGCCCGGACTCCGCGGCCCGATGTGGAAAGTGCGCTCCTGGCACGCATTAAAAACCGGGGCGCATCACCCCCGGCCACCCCGCGCTCCTGGTCACCCCGCCGCTGGGCGCCGGCCGCGGCCCTGGCCCTGGCAACGCTGGTGGTAACGGTCATCTACAATCCCTGGCCGGAGGCCGTGGTGTCCCGGGAACCGAGCGCCATTGTGGAATCTTTTCACGGAAACGTCTCCACCGTTATGATCCTTCAGACCCAAACCACCGGACAGACCATTGTCTGGTTTAATGAAATCAGTGAACCCGATGGGGAGAGCGATGGGAATCAGAGTGCGCCACCTGCCGTGGATCGGAGTGCTCATCCTGCTGCTGACCGGCAGCGGAGCGTGGGCCGGGCCTAAAGTCAAGATCAATATAAAAACCGTGCTGGCCTCCCAATCCAAAAAAGGCGTGGATGGACAACTGCGCGCCATGACCCAGGAACTGAATTCGGTATTTAAATATTCCTCCTACCAGCTGCTGAGCAAGGAGCGCATGGTATTGAACCTCAACCAGACGGGACGCGCCAAGCTTCCCGGCAACCGTGCCCTGACCATCACACCGACCCGCATCCTCGGTAACCGGGTGGAACTGAAACTGGCCATTTTCCAGAAGAAACGCCAGCAGTTCGCTACAGTTTTCCAGCTATTAAATCATGGCAGCATGATTGTGGGCGGACCCCGCCACAATAAGGGCCATCTGCTGTTTAACATTTCCGGCGACTATTGATGGGGAGTGAAGCGGGAGAGGCTATTTTCGGCGTTTGGCTTTCTTCGAACCGAGAGGCGGCAACTGGTCAAGCAGGACTTTGCACTTCCAGCAGCTTTTCATTTTTTCCCGCCAGTCTTTATGAACCGTTCCGCCGCAGACCGTCCCATTGATAAACCAGCACAGATTGGGGGTATTGAACTCCCAGGCGGGACATTTCTCCCGCAGTTCATCCGGACAGTTCAAATCATCCCAACAGGTGGGCGCCTTGGCGATGGTGGTATTTTTTTGAACCAGGAGAAAGAGTATCTGGCGTTCCACATGCACCGGGATTTTGCGCCAGCCCTGCTCGAAACTCTGCACCGCCTTCAGGGAAACGCCCAACAGTTGCGCCAGCTCTTTTTGCGTCTTACCCAGGAATCGTCGAATTTGGAT
>Ga0180435_10003452_pt1 | contig 15796 bp, 17 predicted proteins | sample SS_ome_3_FD_132467 | JGI IMG/M metagenome (GOLD analysis project Ga0180435, IMG submission 132467) | Hypersaline lake sediment archaeal communities from the Salton Sea, California, USA - SS_3_S_1 metaG | ecosystem: Environmental > Aquatic > Non-marine Saline and Alkaline > Hypersaline >... | reverse complement strand
GCGAATGTACCCGGGTACCCGCGCAAATGCGATCCCACCCGTGCCGCAGCAGGTGCCGTCCATCACAGCACATCCGACATAATATAGGACGGATTGATCTCCATACGGCAAGCTGCACTCTTTTACAAATACGTAGTGCCCACCAATGGCTTTTATTTCGCGATTCAACTCATGGTGAACATGATCAATGCATGCTGTCATGATGACTGATTCTTGCTATAACACAACTTTACGCTTTCGCAAAGAGGCCATGTGAAATGAAAAATCAGGCTGCGATTTTCGCGTTATGCCAAGGCGGGCAGTGGATTTAATCCGCAAAAATAGATTGGAAGTGGTGTAACCACTTCAGGTATTATTGCGGAATTGAATCTCACTGTCCAACACCGGCAGGGTGTCAAAAAACTGGTATTAACGCACACCGGCTAGCAGCAGCCCGGGCCACCGCAGGAAGCCTGCTTCTTGCCCTTAAACCATGTTTGGATAATATAGGCGGCGCATCCCACGCCGGGATTAACAGATATGGCTGTAACGGGACAGTTGGTGGCGCAGGCACCGCACTCCATGCAGCCATCTCTATCCGCTATGCTTGCCTTGTGCTGTGTGACTTCAAAAACATGATGCGGGCATACATCTGCGCAGGTACCGCATCCGGTACAGGCCGCTTGATCAAGTTCCAAGGTGGTCACGTTGTCAAGATATCTGAATTTTTCCATTTTATTATCTCACGATTATGATGCATAGGCGCTAAAAGATAAAGGACGCTGCCACCCATCCAATAGGAACCAAAAGCATGGCTCCGGCCTGTATGGGTATGGCCACCCGCATTTCTTTTTCAACGCCCGATGGGGATGTGTAGGGCGTTGAACCCGTAAAGTTCATGGCCAAATAGGATGAAATCGTAACGATCAATAGAATCAAAGTTATCGATTCGATCAGGTCGACCATATGGCCCAGTCCCAACAGCATGGTTATGGCCAGTACAAGTCCGGTGATCAACCCCTTTAGGGCAAATGCCCGTAGCGGCAGCCATGGAAGCAAAAGGGGTGCTGCTACCGCACCTGCCAAAATCCCTAGCAGGCAGCCGGTGAAAATAATCAGGCCGCGGCGCCAGGCCATTTGGATTGAAAAAAGGTCCGTCCCGATACCCGACAGAAAAAAACTCGCCAATAGGATCCAAAGAAGGTACTTGCGCAGAAAGTACAATTCCACCGGGATCAGCACCAGACGTTCCGGCAAAGTAAAGGTCACCATCCGCATGTCTCTTTCAGCCCGCATGTCAGACTGTAGAAAGGCCTTGATATCCGTTGCCCGAATGGGTCCCCATATCACCTTAAAGTCGCAGCCACGGTGGACCAGCTTAGCGGAGACACCGGTTGCAGACAATTGGGGCAGTATCAGTTTTTTATGACGAACGACCTCTCCCAGGCGTGTCTGTTTGACACGCTGGATGACCTCCTGGGTGGAGAACGTTTTTTTCCCGGCCGCACACCAGACATTAATGCCCCGGGTATCCAGGACCAGTATCCAGACAGCCAGGCCGGATAACTCCTTGCGCAGGTTGTCAAATGTCAGTTTGTAGTTGGCGGTGACCAAAACAGGTGATGTCTCGGTTGCATCCCCAAGACAATACAATCCTGGCGCCACTTTATACTGATCACGGTTAAGGCCTAATCGAACTTTAAAGGTGTTAAATCGGTCGCCCGGAGTGAGTGCTGTTTTGACTTTAGGGACCGCACCTACCGGGGTCTGCTTGAAGGATTCAACGAAAGGGCACAGGTCATAGCCCGGTCGTTCATGCTCACTGCTGGCAGGACCTGCCGGTGGACCGCAACAAACATCGTCTACAGATTCTTGGTTATGGACAGGCAATAATTCGAGCCCGTCAGGATTACGGGATGTGCCACCCGAATCGCAGCAGATCTCCTTGAGTTCTTGGGTTGCCATGATTTCCTCGAAAAAACTTATAGTTTATTGGCCTGTTGTTTAAATTTTTCTAAGATGTTCCGGTCCAAACAATAGCACGTGCACGGCCCTTCCACCTCCCCTTTGACCAAGCCGGAATCTTTCAGTATCTTCAAATGTTGGCTCACTGTGGATTGAGCCAATGGTAGCAGACCCACAATATCGCCACAAACGCATTGATCGATTTCGTTAAGATGCGCCACTATCTGGACCCGGGCTGGATGCCCCAGCGCTTTGCATAGCCTGGAAAATTTCTCTAGATCCATTTTTCTCACCCCAGCGATTGAATTTCCAATCCTTGGATTGATTAATCGTAAAACGACGATATACGATTAACCAGGCAGGTGTCAAGTCAATATATCGCGTGAATCGTTCACCGGTTTGCGTGTTTTATCACTCCGGACAATGATCACCGGATTGGCCTGAGTTAGATACCTTGCAATCATCCGGGTTTAAACAAAGGCGGCAGCGATCATCGCTGCAAACCTGGCAGGAGAAGCAATTCTCACAATCGTGCTTTCGAGGCGAGGCCGTATCATTTTCAGGCACGTAGAACTTGCCATCGGTGTCGGGCAGAATAACGAAAGGCATGCCGGATCTCCTCTTTAGCGTCTGTCTCGTGAAGCCCGCATATTGCTGTTTATCGCATTTGTCACAATAACGTTCCGTTTTGTGCAAAGAGCGTCACAGATAACTAATACCAATTTATTTTAAGAACGGTTTCAGCATGTGTCAAAGTGAAAGCCCATTTATAGATTCCGGCAGCGTAACGTTGCGATACCGTCAGAAGGCGTCTCTTATTTCTTCAAAGGTACAAATTAATCCAAGAATGAATTTTTGACTACGGGTATAGAACGCTTGCGCTTGAATTTTTTTGGCAAAAGGCTTATGGTTAATTTATTATCGTTTGGTTATGCTCTTTAGCATCCTCTCAATCAATCTGGTCACACAAAAACCAGCTAATCTGAAAGCAGTACTATGCTGCATGGAAGGCATTATGGCTCAGAAGAATTGGATATTCATAATCAGTTGCTGTTTGCTGGTAATCCTGCTTGCAGGCGGATGCGCCTCAACACCCAAGTGTAAATCACAAGATGTCCCCAAATGGCTGACCGCCACGCCATATGACGACACCTATTTTTATGCGGTCGGTATTTCCGGGCGAACACGCAATGTCAATGACGCCTGGATTCAAGCCGGCAACCGTGGTCGGGCTGAATTGGGTCGAATCATTTTTTCACATGTTTCCAGCCAGGATACGATTATCAGCACGTCGCGGGGTCAATATACCAGTCAGCTCATCGACATCTTGTCGGATACCGAACTGAATTACACTGAAATCATCGAACGCTGGTACGATCAGTGCGGAGACTATGGACCACCAAATTATTATTATGTACTGCTTCGTATGAGTAAGAAAACAGCTGCATCGGTTTTAAGAAGTCTGCAATAAATCACTTAGTCAGGGGGGTAATTATGAAAACGATACACGCCAGGATCCTTCTATTCACGAGTATGCTCTTGGTGCTTGCTTTGATTCCCTGGAATTTGACGGCACAGGAAAACACGGATTCGAATATCCAGCTGGCGGAGGCCATCATATGTCGGTCCATCGAGAACCGCACCCCGATTGCCAGCGCATCGGTTTTTTCCGATAATGTTGGCCAAATATACTGTTTTACCAAAGTCGTGGGTGCCACCACAGATACGGCCATTATTCACCACTGGTATTTAAACGGTAAACTGAAAGCCTCGGTAACGCTTCCGGTTAGATCAGCGTCCTGGCGAACCTGGAGTTCCAAAAAAATCACCCCAGATGAAACCGGGGATTGGATGGTGGAGGTTGTGACCGAGGACGGCAATGCCCTGGAAAGCATCCTTTTCTTAGTCCAATAATGGACAAGAAGGCTATTCAGGCAACTGTGTGCGCCAAATCCACCAGCGTGGCGCCCCAGCCCCCTGCCTCCGGGGGGGCGGTTTTGAAGGATCGAACCAGGGAATGGTTTTTCAGATGTTTGTGCACGCGTTTTTTGAGGACTCCCTGCCCCTTACCATGGATGATGCGGACCGATGAAAATCCCTTGGCGGCGCATGCCTCCAGATAATCGTCCAGCAAATCCGGAACCTCTTGCGGCAAAAAAGTGTGCAGATCCAATACGTCTTCTATGGGAAGCTGAATAGGCTCCATCATGGATATCCTCAAAGTTGCGAGTCTGGTGCTCCTGGCTTACATGCTGGGATCGATACCTTTTGGCGTCATTCTAACCCGCTTGTTTTCAGATATTGATCTCAACACACGGGGGAGCGGTAACATTGGCGCCACCAACGTGCTGCGTTGTGCCGGGATCAAATTGGGATTGTTGACGCTGCTACTGGACATATCCAAAGGAGCACTTCCGGTTTATCTAGCCCTGGAACTGTTGTCTAGCCCGCATGACAATGCAGCTATCTATCCCTATCTGGTGGCCATGGGCGCTTTCCTTGGCCATCTGTTTCCGCTCTATTTTGGCCTTCGTAAAGGGGGCAAGGGTGTCGCCACCGCCTGGGGATGCTTCCTGGTATTATCGCCCCTTAGCGCCATCCTGGTTCTCCTCATGTTTACCGTGGTGGCTTTCGCTTTTAAAAGGGTTTCACTGGCATCCCTCACAGCGGCCTTAGCGCTGCCACCAATGATGGGGTTTATAGCCGCTTCGCTTTTGGGAGTTTTTTTCAGCGCGATGATGGCCCTATTGATCGTCTATCGCCACAGACAGAACATAGTGCGTCTCATCCAAGGAAAAGAACCGCCAATATGGCGCAGAAAGCACTAAGCTTTTTAGTCCCAGCAGCTATTGGCTCATACCGTATCGCTGATTGCTTGCAGGCTATGCCAACATCGTCCACATGAGCGCAATCATGCCCGCTAAAACAAAATGAAATTCAATCAAAAATTCCAAATGAATACCCGGCAGCATCTGTTCTTTTTCACTGGCCAGCAATGCAGACAGCATGAGCAGGGGACAAAAAGCCAGAATAAAGCCGGTGGGCGCCAGGATACCGGCGGCGCTTCCCCCGATTAGAATTAAGGTTGCAATCAAGAGCAAAATTTTCAAAACCCGCAAGGTTCTCTTTTCGCCCATAAGAATCGGAAGGGTTTCCTTGCCGACGATCCGATCACCCTGCATATCCAGCACATCAAAAAAAGCAGTTCTAACAAAAACAAAAATTGCTGCCCAGGCAAATGTCAGAAACATCGCTGAATCCAGGCCATCCTTACGTCCAAGGGCGGGAAAGATAGCCGTCACAACGCCCCATGCCAAGGCGATCAGAATGGTTTTTGAACCGGGGATATCTTTGATACGTCTGTATTTCAGAGGAGCTGCCAACCACTTTGGAATAAGCGTTAAATTGTAGGAAAACCCAAGGACGCTCATGACCAAAAGCATGCTAAAGGCAAGACCACCCAGGCGAAAAGCCGTAAAAAGCCCCAGCCCACCGGCCAGAAAGGCGAGGGCAGAAAGCAAAACGCGGTATCGACGGTAAAATGCGGCCCGCTCGGGATCATTATAGCGATCCGATGAACTGCCCATCAGATGGTTCAAGATATGCATGGATAAAACATAAAACGAAGCGATGACCATTTGGGGGAATACCGAAGTTACATCCTGTAGTTTGGCACAGGCAAAACAGAGAGCGCCGGCCCCGATGCCCACAATGATATTGGTCAACAGAAGAGAACGCTGTAAGAAATAGATTGCTTTGTGCCAGCTAAACGCACCCCGGGCCGACAAAGTTTCAAGCCTCCGATAGACCCGTTTTATGATCCAATTGGGCGTACTGGCGCCTGCGGTAATACCGATGCATTCTGCCGATGACAGGGCGTCCAAATCAAGTTCGGACTCGGTTTCGATGTGATAGACAGGTTTGCCAACCTGCGCTGCAATCTGAGATAATCGCTGGGTGTTACCGCTATTTCGACCGCCCACGACGATGATCGCATCCACAAGCTTGGCAATGCGGAGGACTTCAGCTTGTCTCCGTTCAGTCGAGTCGCAGATTGTATTAAATACCAGGTAATGGGGAAAGTGTTCCCGGGCCCAGTTCTTGACCTGGTTAAATAGCGCGACATTCTGGGTTGTCTGGGCCACGATAATGGCCTTTTCAAATTCGGGCAGCCGACTCAGCTGCTCCAAACTATCGGCCACATAACCGTGTTCACCCGCATATCCCAGCAGACCGACCACTTCGGGATGATTTTTATCACCCAGGATGATGGTAGCATAGCCTTTTTGAGCATGTTTTCGAATGATGGTTTGGACCTTGATGACCCGTGGACAGGTGGCATCGATTACCCTGAACCCGGATGCTATCAGGGACGATTTGATGTGCGGGGGCACACCGTGGGCCCGGATAAGGATAGAGCCGGACCCGTTCTGGGGAATGCTGGTCTCGGTTGTAATTCCCTTTTCTTCGAAAATAGTAAGAACTTGTGGATTGTGGATCAGCGGACCAAAGGTCCGTACAGGGCCCTTTTGTTTGTGGGCCGTGTCCAGGACAATCTCAACCGCTCTGCGAACGCCCATGCAAAAACCGGCTGTTTTGGCGATATGAATTTTCACGAGAATAATAGACCAGTTTTTATAATTCTGCTCCGAAACTTCATATCAGATTGCATCTACCTTGCTCACGAAGTATCCTGCCGGATTGGGGCTGGTTCCCCGGCCTCACGTTGCTGCCAGCCAGCCGTATCAGAAGCAAAGCATGGGTTGATATGCCGTTCTGAAAAATGGTTGTGGGTCGCTTTTGACTCGAATCGGAACGTTGGAATCACAATCACGATAAGGTGATATGATTGTCTGCAAGAATGGTCATTCCTTTTTAAGAAACACCTTATTGTCAACCAATGAAAGGGAATGAATTCGAGCATTTATAAACTTTTGATCCCCAAAAATACTGATCAGCTTGATACCGTCACCCTCTGGTTCGACGGTATCCACGGCTTCCATCAGCAGCTCCGGTTCATCGCCATCGATAAGGTAAGCATTGGCTTCACACATTTTCTTTATCCTTCAGCATCATTTCGATAAGTTTGGGTAGCGGGCTGGCGTCAACGCCCACCACGGTTACATTTTCTTGGGATAGCGGCAACAGAATCTTCTTGGCCGGGCTGGATGACACCGCTTCAGCCATAGCCGGTGTCAGCTCGCCTAGCATGGCATTGGCCAGGACGATACTGATGGGCCCGATAATGACATCGACCTGGCAGACCGTTCGGACAATGGCATTTTGACCCGACGCGCCACGATTTGCACCGGCTTTCAACATATTGGCTGTGGCGATGGCGTTGGTGCCCAGGGCAATAATTTCATTCCGCTCGCCATAGGATGACTTGAGGTGTTTGATGATGGTGCTGCCGATACCGCCGCCCTGGCCATCGATAACACAAATTTTCTTCATGACCACCTCTATAAACGCTGAGCTGTAAGCCATAAGTTGTAAGCTATAAGCTGCTTTGGCTTACGGCTCAAAGCTTATAGCTTAATGAGTCTCTTGTTAAGTCGACGTCTGCGCTTGGGCAATCGCCGGCTGGGGCCTTTTTTACGTGTCGTCGGGCGCCAGCCACCGGTATCGTTTTCCCCTTTGCTACCGGTTTCTTTTAAATAAATTGCCTCAAAAACCTTATGTTCAAATTCTCTTGCACCGATGGTAGCAGCACCCCGAGCGGCTGCAAAACTGACGATATCCCGATCGGAACTGACAATAAGTACGCGTTCCCCTTCATTCGCCGCCATGCGTTTGATGACGTCGTCGGCTGTTTCGCCGTTGCGTGAAAAAAGGATTTGCATGCCGTGAATCCGATGCCGCTGTGTCCCCAAATGCGGGGCACGTGTACCGTCGAAAACAATAGTAATCTGATGTCCTTTGGTTTGCCGGTAGGTCGCCATCATATCCTGAAGGCCCTGCCGCCCTTCTTGAATGTCCTGCAGATCGAGTATGCTCAACTGATCTGATTGGCGAATGACGTTGTAGCCATCTATAATTACATGCAGCGACATTGTAATCACCGATTCAGTAATTGCAGCAACCGATCCAAATCATCATTGCTGTAAAATTCAATTTCGACTTTGCCCTTTTGTCCCCTGCGCCGAATTTGCACCTTGGTGCCAAAACTCCTGGAAAGATCTTCCGCAACGTTGTTTAGATAGGTATTCTCGGAATCTTTTTTGGGTTTCTTTTTTGGATCGGTTTCTTTTTTAAGTCGATTGACCAGTGACTCGGTCTCACGCACGGAAAGACCCCTGGCCACGATGGTCCGCCAGGCTGCCAATTGTTGGGCCCTGGTACGGGCGCCCAATAAAGCGCGTGCATGTCCCATGCTCACCTTGCCCGCAATGATGCTCTTCTGAATGGGCTCAGGCAGCTGCCGCAATCGCAAAAAATTGGCCACGGCTGGTCGGCTTTTTCCAACCCGAGCCGCCACGGCTTCCTGTGTCAGGGAAAATTTATCCATGAGTTGATGATACGCCTCAGCTTCTTCCATGGGATTTAGATTTTCGCGTTGGATATTTTCCACGAGCGACATTTCCAGCAGCTGCGTTTCGGTGAGATTTTTAATTACGCACGGAACCTCCTTGTAACCTGCCAATTTGGCAGCCCGTAGTCTTCTTTCACCGGCCACCAGCTCGTATCCGTCCTCACATCTGCGTACTACCAGGGCCTGGATAATTCCCTGTGCTTTGATGGAAGCGCTCAGAGCTGCCAACTCAGTCTCTTGAAATTGCTTCCTGGGTTGATAGCGATTGGGCCGAATTTGACTGACCTGGCAATAAAAAAAGTCTTTGGACGTTTCCTCATCTGTACCGATATCCGGGATCAACGCCCCCAAACCCTTACCCAGGGCCATCTTCTTGGTCTTTTTTTTCTCTTCTTTGGGCATCTGCTGGTCTCTTGTCGAAGTTATATTTGTTTACGAGGGCCCCGGCTCGGATGAATACTGTGCGGCCATCACCTCCCTGGCAAGTTCCCGGTAGCTTTCAGCTCCGGTTGACACAGCGTCATAAAGTGCGATCGGTTTGCCAAAACTGGGAGATTCGCCCAGCCGAACATTTCTGGGAATGGTTGTATGAAAGACAAGGTCCTTGAAGTATTTGATTGCATTCTCAGCCACCTGATGTGACAAGTTGGTTCGCTGATCAAACATGGTCAATAAGATTCCGGCTATGCGCAGTCCGGGGTTCAAACCATGCTTGATGTGCTTAATGGTCTGAAGGAGTTGGCTCAGCCCTTCCAGGGCGTAAAACTCGCACTGCAACGGAATCAAAAGCGCGTCCGCAGCGGCCATGGCATTCACTGTCAACAGGCTTAAAGAAGGAGGGCAATCGATAATAATATAATTAAAACGAATGGTTAACTGATGCAACAAATTTTTTAGGGCCATTTCACGGTTATCAGCCGCCAGCATTTCAATATCAAAGCCGATGAGTTCCACCCGCGACGGTATGACCTTGAGGTTCTCGATTTCACTATCCATCACAATCTGGTTAATGCCAATATCGCCGATTAATCCGTGGTAAAGGGTCTGCTCCAATTTATTTTTGTCAATCCCCAGTCCGGTGGTGGCGTTGGCCTGGGGGTCACAATCCACCAGCAAGGTGCTTTTCCCGGCCAGAGCCAGGGATGCAGCCAAATTGACCGCCGTGGTCGTCTTGCCGACACCACCTTTCTGGTTAACAATACATAGGGTTTGCATCATGTCAGAGCATCTATCATAAAATCAGGGCTTTTAAAATAAAATCGTTACACGTTTTTATTGTTGCCGATGGATGGGGCCGCCTTGGCAAGGCCCAAGCAAACACTGGGCCCTGGGCCATGCTTGATCGCCGGATAATTCTCTGATAATGTTTCAAACATGAAAATTTTTCGCAAATTAATGTCAGTTGCCACCTCATGCTTGTTTTTTCTACACCTGACCTTCGTGCCCGCGGTTTTTGGTATAACCATCCAAGAAGAAGAGGAATTATCCAAGGAACTGCTACAGGTTATCGAAAAACAATTACAACTGATCAAAGATCCCCTCGTGGTGAACTATGTGAATAAAATTGGCCAGCAACTTTTAGCAAAGATGCCGCCCCAACCGTTCACCTATCGATTTTATATCGTCAAGCAGCATGTATACAATGCATTTGCCACGCCAGCCGGCCATATTTTTATCAATAGCGGATTACTGGCCGCCCTCGATACCGAAGAAGAACTGGCGGGTATTCTGGCCCATGAAATTGCCCATGTGGTCAGCCGGCACATTTCACAGAATATCGACCGGTCACCTAAAATAGGTTTGGCGACACTGGCCGGTATTGCTGCCGGCATATTTATTGGCGCCGGGGGGGCCGCGGCACTTGGCAATGCCGTCGTCGCCGGTTCCATGGCGGCAGGACAGTCCGCTACACTCGCCTATAGCCGAGAGGATGAATTACAAGCTGACCAACTGGCCCTGGAATATCTTTACCGGGCCGGATACAGTGGCCAGGGCCTGCTCAGTTCCATGCAAAAAATAAGAAGCAAGCAGTGGATTGGTACGGAACAGATACCCAATTATCTCATGACCCATCCGGCATCCGAGGATCGCATGGCTTATATTGACACCTATTTGTCCGGCAACCCGCTCCCCGAAGCAGATCGCAGAATAATCGACCCGGATGAATTCCGCTATGTGCAGGCAAGCATATTGGGCAAACACGGTGATGCGCAAATTGCCCTGGCCAACTTTGACAGTCGCCTGAAATTAGATCCGCATGACACCATCGCTCTTTATGGTAAGGCCTTGGCTGTGGCCCAGATGGAAGACTATTCCGACGCGGTTCTGTATTTAAGAAAGGCCTTGGAACAAGATGCCTTCAATGCAACCCTTTTAAGGGAAATGGGGCGCATATACTTTCTGCAAGGCCATTATTCCAAAGCGCTTCAAACCCTCGGAGGATCTTATCGACTGGCCCCCCAAGATACGGAAAGTCTCTATTATCTTGCCCGTACCAACATGGCCTTGGATAACTTGTCTCAAGCCGTCGAAGAACTCAACACCTATCTAGAAAAGAAACCAACGGAAGCTGAAATACATCGATTGCTTGGCAGTACCTACGGCCGGCAAGACAGATTGGATATGGCCCATTACCATTTAGGGAAATACAACCAGATGACAGGTCGCTGGAAAACCGCCCGGATCCATCTCCAAAAAGCCTTGCCTCTGGTAACCGATCCGAAACAAAAAGAAAAAATCGAATCCATGCTCAAACAGATTAAGAAAGCGACCAATCGTGAAGCCCGGGAAAAGGAGAATTCGTAGATAACCGGGTTCAGTCTGCTCAAACCGGTTTTATTCAAATCGGATTTAAACTTAACACGGCTATTAGATCCTGATATCGAAATTCGAAATTTTATTTATTTTCACTGCGATCAAAATGCGAGAATTGCATACTAAACGTCCCCCGGCCCTGGGTAGCCGATCTCAAGGAGGTTGAATAACCAAACATTTGGGCCAGCGGCACGACGGCTTTGATCACCTGCAACCCGGTTTTGGCTGCAATCGATTCAATTTTACCGCCGCGGGCATTTAAATCACCGATCACATCACCCATAAAAGCTTCGGGCACAAAGGCTTCCACGCGCATGATTGGATCCAACAAGAAGGGATTGCCGTTTGATAAGGCCGACTTGCAGGCCATGGACGCACTCACCTTAAACGCCAGTTCCGACCCGACCGATTCTTTGAAGGAACCGCCCACAAGCACAACTTCCACATCAACCACAGGGTAGCCCATCTGGACCCCGCTCTCCAGGGATTCCATTACGCCGACTTCCACTGCCGGGATAAAGGACGCGGGTATCTCCTGGTTCCGGAGCTGGGAAACAAACCGATTGCCAGTCCCCCGGGTCAAGGGTTTGATTTGCAATTGGACTTCACCGAAATGCCGCTGTCCAGCCACCTCTTTATCAAAAACAGCTTCACCGGCGGCTGTTTCCTCAATGGTCTCCCGATATACGACTTGCGGTTTTCCGACCCGAACGCTGGTCTTGAATTCCCGCAACATGCGGCTGATGATAATTTCCAGATGCAATTCGCCCATACCGGATAGAATGGTCTGACCGGTATCTGGATCCTCTTTGACCGTCAGGGTGGGATCCTCAGCCACGAACTTGTTGAGGACCTCTTCCAATTTCTCTTGATCCGCGTGGGTTTTGGGTTCAACCGCGACGGAAATAACCGGTTCGTAAAACTCGATCCGTTCCAACACAACCGGACGTTTCGGGTCGCACAGGGTTTCACCGGTGGAACTATCCTTCAGGCCCACGACACCCACGATGCTTCCGGCACCGGCTGTATCCACGCGTTCCCGTTTATTGGCGTGCATTTGTAGAATCCTACTCAGCTTTTCGGATATGTTACGATTGGAATTGTAAACCGACTCACCCACAGACAGCTTGCCGCTGTATACCCGCACAAACGATAGTTTTCGGCGCTCCATCATTGCAACCTTAAAAATTAAAGCCACAAGCGGCTGGGAATCATGGGCACGATATTCTTTGACTTCGCCGGTCTCAGGATCGCTTCCCTGCACGGGTGGAATATCCAAGGGACTGGGCAAATAGTCAACGATTGCATCAATAAGCGGTTGAATTCCCTTATTTTTAAGTGCCGCCCCACAAAGGACCGGTACAATTTTCAAATCGATTGTGGCGCTTCGGATGGCCTTTTTAAGGATGGCATCATCAATGGTCGTTTCGGAGAGGTAAGCCTCCATGATATCATCATCGACTTCAGCCAGGGATTCAATCAGCTTTTCATGAAATTCCTGAGCCATCTCCATCAGGTCGGGTGAAATGGACTCATAATTGAAACTGGCGCCCAAAGAATCATCATCCCATATAATCTGTTTCATTTGAATCAAATCGACTATGCCGGAAAACGTATCCTCGGTACCAATGGGAAACTGAACAATCAAAGGATTTGCATCCAGGCGTTCGCGCATCATATCGACGGCGCCAAAAAAGTCAGCCCCAACCCGATCGAGCTTGTTGATAAAGGCAATTTTGGGTACGAAGTATTTATCTGCCTGGCGCCAAACAGTCTCAGATTGTGGCTCGACCCCCCCCACCGCGCAAAAAACACCAACGGCACCGTCCAACACCCGCAGGCTGCGTTCGACTTCAATGGTAAAATCCACATGCCCGGGGGTATCGATAAGACCAATTTCAATCCCGCGCCAATGACAGGTTGTTACCGCTGATGTGATCGTGATACCGCGCTCTTGTTCATCAGGCATCCAGTCCATGGTGGCCTCCCCATCATGAACCTCCCCCATTTTATGTGACCGACCCGTGTAGTATAAAATCCGCTCTGTCACAGTCGTTTTGCCGGCATCGATATGAGCGATAATACCAATATTCCGAATTTTTTCTATTTTATTCTTTTTCGTCATCTTACGGTTAGCAGATTCGCCCGCATTGGAAATCGCAGGTCCATGTGTCCTTTTAGGGTGGTGGCTTCCTGTCCTTCAATTAGGATTTTTACGCTTTCAATATCCGTCAAATTCATTGTCAATGAATTCACGATGGAAAAGATGGTCAACAACTCTGAACGGGCTCCACCTGGGTGGTGTTCGCGAATGTCGTTTGATAAATCAACATAAGCGGTACGATTATCCAGAATATAGAAGCCTCTCAAGCGTGTTTCTTCCGGAATCGTCCTTTCAAGCCGTTTTTTGGGTCCAGCGAGTAAAGCTTGCATGATCCGAACACCGGCTTGCTCCGATTGAATGCCGGCAGGCAGGGATCGCTGCTCAGCCACGAGAACGCCTTGATCACTTTTTGCAAAATAAAGATGTACAACACGATCATCATCCGGACGCTCGGTCATGACCACGCTATCAGGGTTAGATTGATTTGGGTGCACGGGTTCTTCGCAAGCCGCAACCAGAAGCACACTCGCACACGCGGCTAAACCAACACCTAGCTGACGAATCAATTTGCTTACGCTCCAGGCCATCATGTCCATCTGATAAAACCTGCCAATAATCACTTCCACAACCATAGGGTAAACGGCCCAACAAAGATTTGAATTTTTATGTCAAACCTGTGTTGATGTCAACCAATATAGCCTTCTTGCAGCAAATCTCGGCGAACAAGCCCATAAGCGTTTAGCTTGGCTTACGGGATCGAATTAAAGCAAGATTGTAACAGAGGGCGACGTTTTTTTATAGAATTCGGTTCATGGGGTCTGATCGCGGCACTAAAAATAAGATGTATGCGATCAGAAAAAACAGCAATACCTGGCTCCACATAAATAAGGGCAATCTTTTTTCGTAGGGGTGGCTACGGAGCGTAAACATCAGGTGGGGCGTGGATGAAATTTAGAAAGTGCTGCCAGTCCCTGAACAACAGAATTTGGAACGTATGACGCAATAAAGAAAAGTACTCTTTGCGAGAGCTGGTCTTACGTCGGCAAGACTGATACAGCCGATCACTCAACTCGAAGATCTGATGCATATAAAATGCAAGCAGGTTGAGTACGAAGAAGTTCATCGATAAGTATTGGCCGCCGTGCCCATAATTGTGTTCGATATGATAGCCTTGGTTTTTGAGGGTGTTGAAGGTCTCGTTTTCGATCTTCCAGCGTGATCTTCCGCCTCTGACCAAATCCATCACATTGTATTCATCGACAGGAATGTCGGTCACCCAACTATTTCGATAGGTGACCTTGCTTTTAGGAATCAGTTCATACTCAAAAAAATTGACATTGTCGGCATCTTTGGATCCGTTCAGTGGCACGCTGTTGACCCACCGATACCGGTGCTTGCGCCCTTTCTTATCGGTGACTTCCAGCCTGCCGCCGTCATCCAAAGCCTGAAGCTCGCGTACCCATTCAAAGAGCACTTTGTGATCGTCGGGTTTAGCCACCAGAATGTAGGACATTCGTGATTGCTCCACCGCGTCGATAAAGGACTGCTTGGAATACAATCCGTCACCGACAATAATAACGGGCAACTTTGGGTGCTGACTTCGGATATTGGCCACCATACGCTTGCCGGCATTGATCTCGCAGTCTTGTTTTTTACTTCCGTCAGTGTTTTGAATCGGTTCAGGTGCCAGTGGTAGTACCTGACGCATATCTGGATGAACTATTACGGATTGAAGGATCTGATGATAGTAGCGGGTGCCACTTTTTGAATTGGCTCGCAGGCAACCTGGGCAGTGAATGCTATTGGATGTAAAATATTGGGATCCGTCAATGGGAACCAGGTAGTAGTGGTCTAAAAACCGGTATGGTTCAAGGTATTTACCTCGTTGAAGACGACCTAACCAATCGGAGAAAATCGGCTCTAATTGTTTTGTGGGTATCTGATCCAGGCTATGGCGCATTTGACTGTCTTTAGGGACCGATTGCACGTGAAAGACATTGCTTAAGTTGCTGAACTGCTTTTTGTCTTGGATGCGCCGTTGAAATGTCAGCAAGGAGGGGTCCTGTAAAAACATCATGGCAAAAGCGCTCATCAAGCAATCATGCAGGCTGTGGTCGACTTTACCACGTTGCCGACAATCATCAATCTTGTTGAAATGCTTGTAGAGAGCCTTTCTTAATGCCGAGAAGCTCAGATGTTTCTTTGGATGCAACGCACCACCCCTTGTAATTGTATAACCCGTTGATTTGTATACAATAATTATGGGGCGATGTCTAGTCCTTTTATTTTGTTTAATATCAAGTAGTTATGATTTTTATCGAAAAATACTTTGCGAAAAAATATTTGAAAATTCAGTGCAACCCTTTATACAGTGCCCTCTCTATCTTTACCGGGAACTGCTG
>Ga0180435_10003451_pt1 | contig 15805 bp, 14 predicted proteins | sample SS_ome_3_FD_132467 | JGI IMG/M metagenome (GOLD analysis project Ga0180435, IMG submission 132467) | Hypersaline lake sediment archaeal communities from the Salton Sea, California, USA - SS_3_S_1 metaG | ecosystem: Environmental > Aquatic > Non-marine Saline and Alkaline > Hypersaline >... | reverse complement strand
GTTCGAGGCGTTGGCCATCTCCAGGGCGTGACCGAGCAGACCGAATCCGGTGATGTCGGTCGCAGCGTGGACGTCGTGCTTGAGCATCGCCTCGGCCGCTTTGGCGTTGAGCTGAGCCATCTGCATCGTCACGATCTTCTCCAGCTCATCCCCTACCGCATTGCGCTTGATGCCGGTCGTGATGAGCCCGGTACCCAACGGCTTGGTCAGGTACAGCCGGTCGCGCAGCTTGGCGCCGGCGTTGGAAATAACTCGTTTGGGATGGACGATGCCCGTAACGGAAATGCCGTACTTCAACTCGGCATCCTTGACCGAGTGGCCACCGACCACCACCGCTCCGGCCTCTTCGACTTTTTCGGAGCCTCCACGCAGGATCTCGGTCAGGATCGACTCGGGCAGTTTCCCGGCCGGGAATCCGACAATGCTCAGTGCCGTGAGCGGCTTTCCACCCATGGCATAGACGTCGGACAGCGCGTTAGCCGCCGCAATCTGGCCGAAAGCGTAGGGGTCATCGACTATCGGTGGGAAGAAATCGACCGTCTGCACCAGAGCAGTCTCGTCCGTCAACCGAAAGACACCGGCGTCATCGGCTTTGTTGAATCCCACCAGCAAGTCGGGGTTGTCGCTCTGCGGAAGGTTAGCTAATGCGGCCGCCAACAACTTTGGCGAAAGCTTTGAAGCTCAACCTGCGCAGGACACTTCGGCGGTCAGTTTAATCTCTTTTTCGCGGCGTTTGTCTTCCATGAAATGCCCTCGAAAAATGTCCCTCTTGCGGAGTTTAGCCGTCTCCAGTCGGCTAGCAGTATTCCTGAGAATACGCACTGGGCGGGCGGTTGTCAACTCTTCGCATTGTAATGCTTGGCATGCGACGGCACGGTTGCTATTATTAACCGTGTGCTAACGTCAACGAAGGGAATGCTATGAAACCGACCACCGGGCTGCTGTGCTGGAACTGCGGCCGACCGACCGGCATCGAGAAGAAAGTCTTCCGAGGGGATTCATGTCCGCATTGTCTGGCGGATCTTCGATGTTGTGCCGGTTGTCGACATCGCGAGCCGGGGCGTCGTTTTCAGTGCAAGGAGCCGATCGAGGCCAACATTCCCAACAAGGAGAAATCGAACTTCTGCGATTTCTTCCAGATGCGGTTAGTGCAGAAGACGGCGGGCGGTGTGAAGACGAAGGAAGAGGACAAGTTCGACCGCAAAGCCCGCTTCGACGATTTGTTCAACGACTGACGGAGGGGCTGAGTCAGTCAGTAAGGAGAGGGGTCTAGCATGAGTAATGGGGGTGGGTGTCAGTATCTACTATCTGATGGGAAGCCGTGTGGATTGAGGGAACATCCTGCATTCGAAGACGGGTTCTGTCCCTTTCATCATTTCAAGCTTCAAGGTGGTGGCGAAATCCGTCAGGATATGATGCCATCAGTCCTTAGCTATGCTAGAGAACAGAGGGATGCGGATAAGTTCGGAGTACTTCTCCTTAGGACAACGTACGTTGGTTGTCTGTTTGACGAGTCCTTTTCGAAGGTATGGGAGTCGAAGAAGGTTGATTTCCTCGAGTGTTCATTCGTCGATTGCGAGTTTAAATGTGACTTCGGCGAAAGCGTCAGCTTCGCGTTGAGTAGGTTTCACAACACAACTTTCCAAGGCGTAGCCCTCAACGGAAAAGAGACTATCTTCGCACATACTACGATGACTGGAGACGGACCACATTTCGTCAAGACAAAGTTCTACGGTGAAGTGACTTCCTTTGTGTACTCGCATTTAGAGGCGAAGAGGGCGGTCTTCCACGAGTGTTCAATCCATTCGCAAAGGGCTCTGTTTATAGGGGCCTCCGTCAATTCTGACACTTTCTTCATTTGCGTTGACAACTCCGGCAAACTTGAGGAGGAACCTACTTACACAATCTTTAGTGGAGAAGAACTTGCACTGACCGGCATTCGCGTTAACGGACACTTCGAGTACTATCAGGATCCAGCAAATAAGGATCACCGTTGCGAGCTTACACTCGTCGGTACTAACTTCGGTGCGATGAAATCTGCTACATTCTTGAATGCGAACTTCACAAGAACGCGCATGATGCTCTCGTCATTGGAGTCTGCAAGATTCATTTGTCCGCGGTGGCCCGTTAAGGGATGGTGGAAGAAGAGAATCTATGTCTTCGATGAAGACAAACTGTCGCCGGGCACGGGACTTATAGAAGTCGCGAATACCTATGTACAACTGAAGAAGAATTATGACGAGAATCGCAAATACGCCGAATCGGGACACTGGTTCTATCGAGAGATGGATTGTAGGAAGAGGTTACTTGCGCCGCCTGGTTGGAATCCTCTGTTGAGGTTCATGCAGAGTATTGAATCCAAGTTCCTCGCCGGGGTCGTTCGCCACCTATTGCTCTGGCCGTACAAGCAGGCCTATCAGAGGTTCTTCACTTGGAATGGCTGGTACCGACGGATCTCTGGCTATGGTGAAAGCTGGATCCTGCCAGTATTCTGGCTGGCGGTTGTGTTACTAGTGGGAGCGAGAGCACATTATCTCTGGGGTGATTGGACCTACTGCATGCATAACCCGGCCATCATCTCGCAGTCCTTGGAGTACAGCGTTCTGTCAATGGCGTTCCAACTCAAGCATGTTCACCCGGATTATCCTAAGGCGGCGTTTTGGATTGCATTTGGTCAGCAACTCCTTACCTTAATCCTCCTCCCCCTCTTCATCCTCGCACTACGCCGGAGGTTTAAGCGATAGGCGCTGACGCTAACGCAAGCCCTTCACCCACAGGTGGGCGAGCGCCAGGTGCTTGTCCGGGTTGAAGTGGTGGATGCCGACTACCTTCGAACGGATTATACCACCCACAACCTTGCCATACTCCGGATGGTCGAACATCACCGAATAACCCTCGTACTCGATCGAATCCGGAGCCGCGGCCGTCTCGCCCAGCGACTCGGCATACGTCTGGAGCGCTAAGAACTTCTCACCGCCAAGATCCTCGGCGATGAAGAACGTGGCGGTGTCCCCCTCTATATCGTAGTCGGTGGTGTAGATCATGTCGAGCCCCTCGACTCCCATGTAAGTCTCGGGGTAGTGCTGATTGGAAGGATCAATCTTCCATTTCCGCGGAAACAGCATAAACCAGCCCGGCGGCTTCTCGCCCGGGAGACGTCGTGCTATTTCGAACGACAGCTTCGACAGGGCGTCAAGACTGTGGACATCGGCGTTCTTGGCCGCAAGGGTGAACACCTGGTCGCCGTTGTAGATGTACTGCGTCGCCTGCTGGCGGTACGATTCGGTCCCAAACGCGGACTTAGCGACTCCGTTGGGACGATTCATGGCATAGGCACCGTAGGCACCTTCAAACGTCTCATACTGATCGACCCGTACCTGGATATCGATCCCGCCGACGGTGTACTTCCCGCGCGCCGCACCGACGATACCATAAATGCTCAGGTCCGGAACGCCCGCCGGCAGGTCCGCCGGATCCAGGGCGCCCACGCGACGGAACAACTTGCCCGTACGCATGATATCAGCCGCACTGTCGAACAGAATGGTGTCGGCCGTAAACTCCTTTGGCGGAGTTTCGGGGATATCCTCGGCCTGGTCTTTCTGACTGGTGCAGGCGAAAGCCAGGGCCAATATCGATAGCAAAACGATGATTCTAAACTTATCCGACATACAATACTCCTACAACCGTGGCCAGCCAAAGGACGACGGCAAACAAAATCGGGCGGTCACCGACCAGGATGCGCGTGGGCGACCCACCCTTTTCTTCTTTGTGTATCAAATACAGGTACCGGAAGACGCCGTAGATGACGAACGGAATCGTCATGAACAGGTTTTCCGTACCCAGTTTTTCCGAGACTTCGGGCGAGAAAGTGTACAGCATATAGACCACTACTACCGAGGGCGTGACCACGGCCATGAGCTGGTCGAGGAGGTAGGGCGAGTAGCGGTCGAGAATCTTGCGGTGTTTGGTGGCGGTATCATCCAGCTGCACCAGTTCGTGCCGGCGTTTGCCGAACCCGAGAAACATGGCCAGCAGGAGAGCGTTGATCAGCAGCCATTTCGAAGCCGGGACATCGATCGCGAAGGCTCCGGCATAGGCGCGCAGGACAAAACCCATGGCGATGCTCATGACATCGACAATCACCACATTCTTGATCCAGAAGCTGTACAGGACGTTGAGGATCAGATAGGCCATAGCGCAGAGGAAGAGGTTGAGATTGATTACCCAGGCGGTGCCGAGCGAAATGACCAGCAGGGCGACCATGAATATCACCGCCGTACCGGGCGTCACAGTTCCCGAGGCCAGCGGCCGGGTCTTCTTGCGCGGATGAAGGCGGTCTTTCTCGCGATCGACCAGATCGTTCAGGGTATAGACGGCCGACGACAGCAGGCAGAAGATCCCCACCGCCAGGAAGGCCAGTTCTACCTGTACGATATGGGTTGCCTGTCCGGCAAAGATCAGCGCCGTCAGGACGACCCCGTTTTTGGGCCATTGTCTGGGTCGAGCCAGTTCCGCAAGAGCACGCAACATGGCTAACGATAGATTGCCGGTAGTGGCGTTTCAAGTTTAATGTGGGCGGGGGATAGAAGGGGCCAATACGTGTTGGCGCACGGGGACGTACGCCAACCACGAGCGTACCGGGGAGTCATTGCGAGCGAAGCGAAGCAATCTACAGCTCGATACCTGAGATTGCCGCGGCCCTTCGGACCTCGCAACGACTCATTCGAGCGTTTCCGGTGGCCCACCATTTATGGTGGGTACTCTTCTTGTAGGGCGGGTCCGTCTTCGGTCCCGCCAGAATCGTCGAAACCTCACTTCGCGCCCTTGCCTCCGCAGGGGTGACAGGATAATGGTACCAGGAGTTTCGACCTACTGGACATGGAACTAAGTTTGAAGTGGTGTCGTCGGTTCCTTTTGACTATACTTGGCCCGTGAAAAGAGCCAGAAAACAAAAGAGCAAGCACTGCCACCTTTGTCTGGTGGTCAACGAGTCGGCCGGCAAGTTTGACAATAAGGTGGTCGAGAAGCTGGTCGAAACGATCCGTAAGAATGGCGCCCAGTACACTGTCCTGCGACCGGAATCGGCGATCGATCTGGCCGATGCAGCCAAGGCGGCCTGCGGTCTACGTCGTCCGGGGCGATTCCTTCCCCCCCAATTTGGCAAACGAGGACCGGTAACGGGCCTGGTGGCCTGCGGGGGCGACGGCACCTTCAATCTGGTGGCCAGAGCCTCAGCCAAGGCGGAACTGCCGGTGGGGATTCTCCCCATGGGCCGTTTCAACAATATCTGTCGCTCTCTGTACGGCAACGACGACGCTTCGGTATCGATTGAAAAGATAATAGCCCGCGGATACACCAAGATCGACAGTGGCTCCGTAGCCGGCCAGGATTTCTACGGCTCGATCGCCTTCGGTCTGGTACCCCAGATGATCGAACTGCTCAAACACCGCGGCCGGCCGAGGTTTGGAATCGGCTGGGCAAGATTAGCCCTCCAGGCGGCCCGCGATATAGAGCGACGCAGTATGGTCATAATCGTGGATGCTTTCCGCTTCGAACTCTCCCCCGCGATTCTCAATATTAGCCTCCTCTCTCACGCCGCCGGCATTCAGTGGGTCGGCCCGGCGCTCAACGATGACGGCAGTTTGGAAGTTGTCTTCGATGTCGACGCTGAGACCAAAGATTTGGCATCGTTGATTCGCCAGTTGAGTAGAAAGAAATACCAATACGGAACGACGGTTCGGATGTATCGAGGACAAAGCGTGATCGTCCAGCCTACCAAGGATCGGGTGCTCTACCTCGACGGGGAACTGTTGGAGCTTCCGGCCAATCAAGTGGATGTCAGCGTCAGTCCCAAGAGTCTGATGGTATTTAATTGATGATTCGGCTTTTCACGATTCTCTCGATTGCAGTGTTCATAGCAACTTCCGGGGTAGTCGCCCAGGAGGCTGCCGATTCAACCGATACCCCCCCCGCCGAACCGGTCGACTCGACCGAGTCAATCGACACCACCGAAGTTCCCATGATACCGGTCGATACGCTGATCTATCTCCCCGACACGGTTTTGCGTGGCTACCTGGACGTGGTCGACAGCACGAACACCGAGAAGCGCTTGCGACAAAACCCCACGATTGCGCTGTTCAAGTCGGCTCTTGTCCCCGGATGGGGGCAGCTCTCCAACGGGAAGAGACTGAAGGCCGGCATCTATTTCGGATTGCAGGCGTTTTTTGTCTATCTGGCGGTTGACTATGCTTCCGATGCCAGTTCCTGGCGCAAGCTGTTCGATGCCGAGACCGACATCGGTCAGCGCAATTTCTACCGGGCTCGGATGGACGACCGCGCCGATAAGCGTAATCAGTACACGTGGCTGGCGGTGATTCTGGCGTTTGTGTCGGGATTTGATGCCTTTGTTGATGCCCACCTGTCCGGTTTTCCAGTGGCGGACGATGACGCCGAGATTGGCCTCGATCTCTCCCCTGACACCGAAGGCGGTGTCAAGGCCGCAGTTAAGTTTAGCTTCTAATCCTGCAGGACGAAATCCTCGATATTCAGGCCGTAGCTCTCGGGATCGATAAGTCTCACGATCGATTTGTCAGAAAACTGCGGCTGTGACAAATCTGCCCAGGCCGGCTCCTTGAGCAAACCATCACGATCACCTACGATCTTGACATAGGGACGATTGCGATCACTCTCGTTGTTGGTCAGGACCAGGGCGATCTCTTCGCTGGTCAACAGCACCAACGACCCGGCGGGATAGACACCAACCACATTGGTGAACAACTTCAGGAGGAACGGATCGAACTTGGATTTCATTTGGAAATGCATCTTGCGGAAGGCCTCGTCGGCGTGCTTGCAATCTTTGAGATACACGCGGCCGGAGGTCAGAGCGTCGAATGTGTCGGAGATGGCTATGATCTTCGAGAACAGATTGATTTCTCGCTTCTCGTATCGAAGTAACGGGTAGCCTTTGAACTCGCTACTGATATGGTGCTCGAAAGCTCCCCTGGCAGCACGGGCAGTGTGGCTGTCCAGCTTCATGTTGCGCAGAATCGTCTTGGCGCCGAGAAGCGGGTGCCGTTGCATTTGTATCCAGTCGTTTTCGTCGAAGCTGTCCGGCTTCTTGACCAGGTCGGCCGGGAGTTTGACTTTACCAATATCGTGAAACAGGGCCGAGAATCCCAGCTGCGACAGACGCGGCCGATCCATGCCCATACGAATACCAATTGTGAGCGAGTAGACGCAGACATTGGTGCAGTGGGCATAGGTGTAGTCATCGAAGTTCTTAATCGAGGTCAGCTCGACCATCGAGGCCTCGTCTTTCATGATATGGTCGATCAGCGAGTGAACTACGCGTTTGGTCTTGGAGACATTGACATCGCGATTGGCATCGGTATTGGCCACCGCTTCTTCGACCACATTCATCGCCTGGAAGAATGTATTCCGGGCCGCTACTCGGAATTGGCGACGAACCTCCTGGACTGTCGACGCCACATCGGCAACTTCGGCCGAGAGCAGCTTGATTCCGTCCAGCTTCTGGTGCTTGAGGCGTTCGGAAACCTCTTCCAGATTGTCCTTGCTTGGTCGGGCCAAGGCCATGGTCTTGACGAAAGCCTGCACAGCCTCCTGGCTTACACCTTGAGTGAAACTTACCCCACCGACGCCTATCATCTCCCATTCGCCGGACACGGTACCGGCCCCGGACAGTCCCTGGTCGTCGATCCGAACCATCTTGCCGTCGACAAAGTATCGGCCGGAAAGGACCTTGAGAGAAACGGTTCCCGCTTCGTCGAGTATGTCCGACAGGAGCTCGAAGAACTTGTCGGATTGCCTGATGAGCGTAGGGTTGTTCGGCTCAAGAATTCGTGAGTTCTTGTAGAAGACGAAGAAACTTGTCAGCAGATTGATCTCGCGCTGACCTCCGACAATGCGATCGAGAGCGGAATCGGCTGGATTGGCGCTCATTCTTCACCTCCGAACATGATTTCACGTCTCTTCTGAATCGCCTCTCCTGCCTGACGACTGATATCAGAGCGCCAGCTCTTGGACAGTTTTAGCAACACTCGCTCGGCTTTCTCACCGCGGTTGTTGGACAAGGCCACGAAGGCCATCTTCCGATACCGTTTAAGGCCGGAATCTCCAAACAGGTTTTTGCGACGAATCAGCTCCTCCAGGTAGGAAACGGCTTCATCGCCGCCCAGAATGGAATAGGCAACCAGCAGGGCTTCCTGCTCCTTGGCATCGAGCAGGACAAAGCCATCCTCGCCGATAACTTCGGCGATAGTATTGAAAGCATCGGCACCCTTGCGCTCGACGATTGCCTCCACCGCGGCGCCGCGAATAGCGGCATCGGAGTCGTCAACCATCTGCTTGAGAAGATCAAGGGCCCGCGCGAAGGGGCTGACGGCCAGAGCGGCCACCACCTCTTGTCGAACCTCAAGATCTGAGTGAGTTATCACCTTCTCCAGATATCCCAGCGATTTGATATCTGATATCTTGCCTAGTACCGAGACGGCATTCTTGGCCACGTGCGGCCGCTTGTCGAATATACCCTTGGCGACGATATCCAGATTGTCAGTACCCCGAGCAGTCAGGTAATCTTTGAGTGCTTCACGGTGCAGCTTGTGTTCAAACGTACCCAGCAGATCCGTGATGCTGCTAAGCGACTCCCATCCGAAACAGTCGAGGTACTTCTTGATCTGACTGACGCCGATCTCGGGATGGTTGTTAAGGGCGGTAGCCAGGATAGCCAGGCGATCGCGACTGCCGGCGATCGTAACTGCATCCTTGAGCCGTTCTGACCAGAGTCCCTTGTCCTTTTGTAGGCGTTGACTCAGCTCGCCCATGTATCCAAGGAGATGGCTGCCTTCGGTAAGTCGCGCCTGATTGACAAACTCGCCGAGGACCTTCTCACATATTGTGACCGTCTCATAGAAAGCGTTCATGTCGTGTTCCTGAAGAAGCATTTCCTTCAGGATTTCGAGAGTCGATTCGTAGATATCGAAGTCGGCATCGCGAGTCAGGAGAGCCCGTAGATGCTCGGTCTCCTGCTCAGAAGCTGTAAACTCGGAATTGAGGATTATAGTCGTATCGGCGATCGGCGACTGGGGAGACTCGGCAGCGGGCTCGCTCGAGCCGCTCCCGCCGAACATCTGGACAGCATCCTTGAGATGATCCGGAAGATCCTCAATCGGTCCGGTAGCGGCATCGCTCGGGGGCGGTCCCGGCGAGGCGGAGCCGCTGGGTACCGGCACGCCAATACCCATCCGTTCGCCAACTTCCAGCTCACCCGAGTCGTCAAGATTCACCGTACCGGAAAACACCCGACCACTGTCGGCAAGGTTATCGCCCTCACCCTCGTTGAAAATGGCCGCGTACGTCTCAGGGGAATCGGTTCCAAACACCGACTGCGAGGCGCGTCTCTTCCGACCCCGCTCGAGATACTCCTGAATCTGGAAGTTCTCGTCATACTCTCCCAGGGCGGCATCTTCGATCGTTTGAAACGTTACCCGCGAGAGGCTCGCCTCCCAGAGAAGTGTCGGCAGGTCGAGAGCTTTGCCGGGCGTGTTCTGATACGTCTTCACGGCGGCCAGAAGCTTGTACACTTCGCCCACATCGATACCGTCGAGGAAGTCCAGTTGGGTTATCCCGGCCTCGAACAGGATCACCGCCAGGTTATCCTCGTTGGCCGTTCCCTCGTAGACGACTTCGCCTCCGAACTGGATATGGTCGCGCTCGATGCTGAACGACAGGTTGCCATATTGCCCGACCACCGATACTAGTTTTTCGGAAAACGACTGCCTGAGCGACTGCGGAAGCGGGTTGTCTTCGGGATAAGTCGAAACAACCTTGATGACCTTGAGCAGGTCTCTCAAGATGAAACTTACCTCGCGGCTCTTTTCTTGTAGCTTGTTTTCGGTATTAGACATATTTCTGCCGATAGTCCTCCATTGTGTTGTTGTCGGCAGATTGGGGTGTTGGCTCCAGTGATCGGCCCCGCCCAAGGAATACGTTGGCTAATTCGGTCCATTTTAGTACTCTTGAGTCTACCTGTCGGACATTTCGGGGATACGAGAGAACCGGCAAAACCTCAACCAAAAGGGAAGAATCATGGGCAAGAGCAATGTCGAGCTGCTTAAGGAAGGGTATGGCAATTTCGCGACGGGTAATATTCCGGCCGTGCTGGAAGTGTTAGATTCCAAGATCGAATGGACTGAGGCTGAGGGATTTCCCTATGCCGGAACCTATCACGGACCGGACCAGGTGACCGAGAATGTGTTCATGAAGCTTGGCACCGAGTGGGACGGATGGAGAGTCACTCCCGAAAGCTATCTGGATTCGGGAGAAAAAGTTGTGGTTCTTGGGAAGTACAGCGGCACTTACAAAGCTACCGGTAAATCGATGGTAGCCGACTTCGCCCATGTGTGGACTGTTCGTGACGGAAAAGCCGTCAAGTTCGTGCAGTACACTGACACGGCTCTGGTACAGAAGGCCTTGCAGGAGTAACTGCGCCGGCTCGAAACCGATCTCGCATACAAGCTAAAAGCCCGCCAGACGGCGGGCTTTTTTTGATATATGCTGTAGTAGGGGCAGACCGGGAGGTCTGCCGTCCACGGCTATCTACAGAGACTCAATCTTATCGCGGTTGTTTTTGACGCCCTTGGTGGCGTTGCGGGTGTCGAAGACATACTTCGACTGCTCCACGATCTTCTCGTAATCGTAATCGCTGTGATGCGTCAGAATCACCGTCAAGTCGGCCTTCTTCATGAGGGCCGGAGTCAGCGGCTTCGACTTGTGGACATGCTTGTTCCAGAGGATCTCGTCGACATACGGATCGTTGAACTGGATCTTGGCACCCTTGTCCTCCAGCAGCTTGATCACGTCCAGGGCGGGAGACTCGCGGACATCCTTGATATCCGGTTTGTAGGCTACACCGCAGACCAGGATAGTAGACTTGTTGATCGAGCGGGCGAACTCCCGGTTGAGGATACGATTAATCCGCTGAACCACATACTCAGGCATATGGGAGTTGATATCGCCGGCCAGCTCGATAAAACGGGCGTAGTAGTTTAGCGATTTCAGCTTCCACGAGAGATAGTGGGGATCGATTGGAATACAATGCCCGCCCAGTCCCGGGCCGGGATAGAACGGCATAAAGCCAAACGGCTTGGTGGCTGCGGCATCGATGATTTCCCAAACGTCTAATCCGAGGCGGTCGCACATCACGGCCACTTCGTTGACCAGACCGATATTGACGGATCTAAAGGTATTTTCCAGTAGTTTGACCATCTCAGCCGCCTGAGTTGAAGAGACCGGATGGATCAAGGGGATCGTCTGCTCATAGAACGCCTTGGCGACTTTAGTACAGCGAGGCGTCACGCCACCTACCACGCGAGGCGTGTTCTTGGTGGTGAAGTCAACGTTGCCCGGGTCAACACGCTCGGGCGAAAAGGCCAGGAAGAAATCCTCGCCGACCCTCTGATTGGCCTCTTCGAGAAGCGGCAGAATCAAATCCTCGGTGGTACCGGGGTAGGTTGTCGACTCCAGAACCACCAGAGTGCCCGGTTTAAGGTGTTCGCGCACCGATTCAACAGCTGCAAGAATGTAGCTTACATCCGGATCCTTGGTTTTCGACAGTGGTGTCGGGACGCAGATCGAAATCGTGTCCATTTTACCGAATACCTTGGGATCGTCGGTAGCAGTAAAGAAACCGGTATTGACGGTATCAGCCACGATATCATCGGGGACATCATCGATATCCGACTTGCCGGAGTTGAGCAGCTTGATTTTCGCTTCGGAGATATCATAGCCGGTCACTTTGAATCCGACTCTGGCCAGCTCCATCGAAAGAGGCAGGCCGACATAACCCAAGCCGACCACGCACACTTTGGCGCTGCGGTCGCGGATCTTAGTAATGAGTTCGTTGTAGGCCTTGTTCTCTTTGGCGCCTTTTTTGGTCATCCTGATTTTCTCCCGCCGGCGTCCGGCAATTATCTGGCTTCACTGCACCCGGTTGCGCCAGTAGTCCAGTGTATCCTTGAGAGTCGTTTTTAGACTATATCGATTGCGGTAACCCAATTCTTGAACGGCCCGGCTGTTGTTTCCCTTTTGAATCGGAAGATCAACCTTCCGAAGTCTGGCCGGATCGGTTACCGCCTCTATATCTCGTGTCGACTGACGGAGCAATTCTTTGAGAATCGACTCGATCTTAACCGCTTTACCGGAACAGAGTTGATAGACTCTTCCCGGCTTGCCTCTCTCGGCCAGAAGGCGATATCCAGACACGATATCGCGAACATCGGACATGTCCCGCTGGGGACTGAGATTGCCGACTTTGATCTGCGGCTTCTTGCGGCTAGTCTCTAACTCGGCGACCTGCTTGGCAAAGGCCGCAACGACAAAGTCGGGCGACTGCCGCGGACCGCAATGGGCAAAACTGCGGGAGATTGTCACCGGCAACCCGTGGCGGTTGGCGTAGTACCGGCAGACATCCTCGCCCAGGACTTTGGAGAGGGCATAAGGTGACATCGGATTGGGCGGCTGTTCCTCGGTCAAAACCAGTGTCTTCGGCTTGAAGATGCCATAGATATCGGCTGAGCTTACGAACACGACCTTCTTAACCGATCCATGTGCTTTTACTGCTTGAAGCAGGTTCACGGTGCCTTCGAAATTGACCCGATAGACCTGTCGTTCCATTTCAAACGACCGCCACACCGAGGCCAGGGCGGCAAGGTGAAACACAAAGTCCGGCTTGAGGCTCTTAATCGCCCTCTCAACCTTGTCGGGATTGGTCAAATCGAACCGAACCAGGTCGATTTCGGACTTGATCCCTTGCAGATAGTTAGTCTTCTCTTTGGGATGGACTCCGCCGCACACTTTGTAACCGGATGCGATCAACTCCTCGGCGAGGTGCGATCCGGCGAATCCGGCGATTCCGGTAACAAGAGCAACCGGAGGTGAACTGCGGCGTTTGGCAGTCATTTCTTTTGTTCGGACAACAGTTTGAGATCGGAGTCGACCATCATGGCCACCAGTTCGTCGAAAGTCACGCTCAACTCCCAGCCGAGCTCCTTTTTGGCCTTGGAGCAGTCGCCGAGCAGAAGATCAACCTCGGCCGGTCGAACAAAGCGCGGGTCGGTGATAACATAGTCGTGGTAGTCCAGATCAACATGACCAAATGCCTTCTCGACAAACTCCTGGACCGAGTGAGTCTCGCCGGTAGAGATCACGAAGTCATCAGTTGGATCGTGCTGTAGCATCAGCCACATAGCTTTGACATAATCGCCTGCAAATCCCCAGTCGCGCTTGGCATCCAGGTTACCCAAAGCCAACTTGTCGGCCAAACCGAGTTTGATGCGCGCCACACCGTCAGTGATCTTGCGAGTCACAAACTCAAGACCGCGACGGGGCGATTCGTGGTTGAACAGGATACCGCTGCAGGCCGGGATGCCGTAGCTCTCACGATAGTTGACCGTGATGAAATGGCCGTACACCTTGGAGACTCCGTAGGGTGACCGGGGATAGAAAGGTGTCTTCTCGGTTTGCGGGGTCTCACGCACGCGGCCGAACATTTCGGAAGATGAGGCTTGATAGAACCGGATGCTCTTGTCAACGTATCGTATAGCCTCGAGCATCTTGGTCACACCGAGAGCGTTGAATTCACCGGTCAGAACCGGCTGATCCCAACTGGTCGGTACAAACGACTGCGCCGCTAGATTGTAAACTTCGTCCGGCTTGTGCTCTTCTATTACGCGAACGATCGAAAGCTGATCAAGGAGGTCCGCCTGGGCGAATTTGATTTTGTCTTTGAGATGGTCAATCCGGTCGAATGATTCGGTCGAAGCCCGCCGGACCATACCGACCACTTCGTACCCCTTTTCCAACAGCAATTCCGCCAGATAGGAACCATCCTGGCCGGTTATTCCGGTAATTAGCGCGCGCATTAAAACCTTCCTTATTGATCGTTGAGGTGAGGAGTCATTTCACCTTCGTACAAAACCGTCGGGAGCCAGTTCCCGGAGCCGAGAATATAGCCTTCTCCCCTATTGGGGTCAATAATAATGGGATCGGCCGACCGGGTGAGGATATTCAGTTGGCGCAGGGGGACGTACGCCGACCACTAGATGAGCTCAGGTCGCCCGGGGCTTGCCCCGGGGTATTCTTAGTATGAGTCGTAGCCACTGCTCTCCAAACTGGATTGCTCATCAGGTTTCTCGGGATACATGCTAAATGGAACTCCGGCATCCCGAATCCTCAGCAAAGTAGGTCTGTCAATGTGCAAGTGGTACAAGTGATCGGAATCCATGGCTGACAAGCTATCAACAAGTCCCGCAACGAAGAGCGAGTCTTTCGTCTTGCTCAAATCAACGACGATGTGGTAATGACCTCGTCTTTCCCCTGTATTCAGAGATCTCAAACTATCCCATTGAACCTGAGGTGATTCCGGAGACACTTGCGGTCTGAACTTAGATTCACCTTTCAAACGGATGTAATGTTGTCCGTCAAGCTCGAATGACTCAGAATCGTATTGGCAAGGGCTCTCTTCCAGCTTCTCCATTACCGATTTTCGCTGCTGCAGTCTTCTCCTTTTGTCAGCTCGTTCCAGGGAGTCCCTAGGAGCCTGAAAACGTTCCCCGTCCTTTGTATAGACCCAGGTCATGCTCGTGTCGCGCTCTGAATTCTGGGTGGAATCTCTCTGGAGACCATCTGTTCCCGCATCCCATGGCTCGAAACCGAGGGGAAGAGAGTCCGGATGGTACCAGAATCCATCGCTCCCCCGTACAAACTGCACTCTGGAGGTTTGAGGTAGTTGCTGCAGAATGGAGTCTAGTTCGGCGGTCTCCGTCAACTGAACTTCGTTTGGAAAGGGTTTCCCACGAAGCTCATCGCGCGTGGGCCTGGGATAGACCAATCCTCTGGCGAATGAAACAGAGGCCGAATCCGACACGAACGTTCCGTATAGACCCATTTTTTGCTCTTTGCAGCTCACTTCCAAAGAGATGCGACACACCCTATTCGGCGGAATCTCAACAGGGACAATAAGATGAGTCGAATCCCCCTTGGCGAGTTCGACAGTCCATTTGTCTCCATCGGGGAGATTAAGACCTTCGTTGTCTGTGACGTTCACCTCTAAAGAAGAGCACAGTTCGTCACTGTACTTCACTAGCGTCACGTCAAGCTCGATCACTCCAACGGAAAGGCCCTTCGAGTCTTCCTTTAGCCCCAAATAGCAGCTGAAATCTAGAATTGGATCCAAGATAGCGGGATCCGCTTGCGTCGATGGAACAGTCAAAGCTACCACGCTCGCTAAGATTATGGCAACTCCTACAACACCTGTTTTCACTGAAATCCTCCTAATTGCCTTGTTTGGTTTCTAGACATCACTATGAACCCTCTCGTTGAAAGGTCTGTATCTACTTGTATACAAAACAACGAGAGATTTCATCCCCACCTATGCGCCGTGGTAACGCTCAATTGCGCGGGACCGGTGCCGGCCGGGTGGGTCGCTCTTAACCAGAAGCTGGCCTCAAGTCCCAAGATGCGCTCCGGGTTGACGTACGACACAAGATGGTGCGACTGAAGACAGTCACGCCCTACAAGGGAGAGAAGGCGGATTGGCAAGCAATCCACCCGACAAAGCATAGCTGCTCCTTCTCTCATCCCAGCCTTTCTTCCGTCATCCCAGCGAAGGCTGGGAGGTGGATTCACATTGGAGTTGCAACGGTTCCCTTAAAAACATCTCGGCTGGTGTTTTATATCCCAAGCATTTTCGGGGTGTGTGGTTGTACTCTCGGACCACCTCGGTGAAGTT
>Ga0180435_10003450_pt1 | contig 15810 bp, 10 predicted proteins | sample SS_ome_3_FD_132467 | JGI IMG/M metagenome (GOLD analysis project Ga0180435, IMG submission 132467) | Hypersaline lake sediment archaeal communities from the Salton Sea, California, USA - SS_3_S_1 metaG | ecosystem: Environmental > Aquatic > Non-marine Saline and Alkaline > Hypersaline >... | reverse complement strand
TTTTTCCATGACTCTTGAATAATCTTTGAAGATCTGCACAACTTTGGCGGCCCGGGGGCTGCTTGCAGAAACTTCATCCCAGAATTCTTCCGCATCCCTGACAACCTGGTCCCATTCCTTGGCCGGGATGGTGGTCAGTTCCATTTTTTTACCTTCGACACGCAGCTTGGCTTCGCCGCCCCAATACCATACCTGACGGTAGTAATGCGAGCTGTCGATGGAGAGCAGGAACAGTTCCTGAAGGTGCGGCGGCACTTTCTTCCAGCTCTTGCTATTGGCAAAGTAGGAGCCAAACCAGGCGCCGGTGACGTTGTTCAGCAGGGCATAGTTGCACACATCGGCCCAGCCGACCTCATAAGCTTCCGTGAACCCACACCAGGCCACACCATCGAGCTCGCCGGTTTGGATGGCGACTTCAATGTCATCCCAGGGGAGTGTGACCGGCACCAGGCCGTAGCGTGACAGAAATTTCCCGGCTGTGGGTACGCCGAACACCCTTTTGCCCTTCATGTCCGCCAGACTGCGAATGGGCTTTTTAGTGAAGATATGCAGCGGATCCCAGGCACCGGCGCTGAGCCACTCCACGTTCCTGACTTCACCGTAAGCTTCTGCCCAGATTTTATCCAGGCCGTAGTACTTGAACAGCACAGGTACATCCAGGCTGTAGCGGGTTGCAAAAGGAAAGTACCCGCCAAATACACTGATATCAACCGGAGACGCCATGGTGGCGTCGTCACTTTGCACTGCATCGATGGTGCCGTTTTGCATGGCGCGGAAAAGCTCACTGGTGGCAACCAGCTGATCAGCATAGTACAGTTCGATCTCCATTTGGCCGTATGCGGCACGATTAAACGCTTCAATCTGAGGCAGGATAACATGTGCGCCTAAAGGAGCCCCTGAATAGGTTTGCAAACGCCATTTAATCGGCTTGGAAGCCGCATAGGAGTAGGGCGCCTTGCCAAAAACAGTCGCTGCAGCAGCGGCACCCGCTGTTACACCGGCCTTTTTGATAAAATCCCGGCGACTGGTTTTCTTTTCCTTGGTCTGGGCCTTGGTTACAGCTTCTTTTTCTTTCATCGAATACCTCCTTTGGGTTTACGGTTTTTGATGAAACTTGTGGATTGATATTGGATCACGGTTCTAACCCTTTACATAAATCAAATCAGGCAGCCAGAGCGCGATTTGGGGGAAAATCATGATCAATATCAAAGCCAAAGTCATCACCAATACAAATGGCACAATGGAACGGTAAATATCGATAATTGAAATTTCAGGCGGCGCCATGGCGCGCATTAAAAACAGGTTGTAGCCAAATGGGGGGGTCATGTATGCGATCTGACAGGTGATGGTGTACAGAACACCGTACCAGATTGGGTTGAATCCAAGGGCAACAATCAAGGGCACATACAAAGGGGCCACAATAACCAGCATGGCTGTATCGTCCAGGAACATTCCCATGACAATGTAGGAGAGCTGCATCATGACCAGCACCTGCCAGGGGCTTAAGCTCCATTTGGTAATAAACAGGGATTCAATGGCTCTGACCGCGCCAATACCGTCGAATACAGCACCGAAACAGAGGGCGGCCAGGATGATCCACATGAACATGCAGGTAACGCCCAGGGTCTGCCTGAGGGTTTCTTCCATGACTTTTCGCGTCAGACGCCGCTTGGCAATGGCCGCAATGGTTGCCGCAGACGCGCCCACGGCAGAGCTTTCCACAAGGCTGGTAATGCCCATGATGAACAGCCCGGTCATAAAAAAGAATATGAGAAAGGGAATAATGCCTGCTTTTAACAGCTTGAGCTTTTCGCTAAACGGCATATCCCGTTCTTCCTTGCTGACAGTTGGGGCCAGTTTAGGTTGAAGCATGCATCGGATAGTAATGTAGATAATGAACAGCCCGGCCATCATAAAACCCGGGATGATACCTGCCAGCCAGAGCCTGCCCACAGGTTGGCGGGCAATCATACCGTACAGCACCAGGACCACCGACGGTGGAACCAGAATGCCCAGGGAACTGCCCGCTTGTACCACCCCCGTTATCATCACCTTGTCATACTTGCGCTTCAGCATCTCCGGTAGGGCGATTGTGGCGCCGATGGCCATGCCGGCAACACTTAGCCCGTTCATGGCGGAGATGACCACCATCAGCCCGATGGTGCCGATGGCCAAGCCTCCTTTGAGACCGCCGAACCAGACATGGAACATCCCGTATAAATCATCGGCAATACCGGTTTCAGAGAGGATATACCCCATGTAGATGAACATGGGCAGGGTCAGCATGGGATACCAGTCAAACAGCTTGAAGGCCGCATTAAACGGCATTTCAACTGCACCGGTTCCGTATAAGAAGAGCGAGGCTGCAGCCGACACAAATCCAATGGCGGCAAACACGCGCTGGCCCGTTAAAAGCATGGCCAGCATGCCCGCAAACATAGTTATTGCGATTGCTTCGTAACTCATGAAATGGTGATTCCTTTACTGGTGGCCAGGTCTTTGAAGAAGGTGGATATCGCTTGCAGAAGCATCAGGAAAATGCCGAAAACCATGATTAATTTGATGGGAATCATGGAAGGGTTCCACTCGGAAAATTTTCGCTGTCCGTATTCGATGGCGTACATGGTGCTCGATATGGAGCCGATCAGCAGGGTCACCAGATAGAAAACCATAAATACATTGGTCCATACATCGATCTTGGCCTTTGTTTTTTCCGAGTATCGATCATAGATAAGGTCCATGCGGACGTTATCGCCCAGTTGTATGGAATAGGCGCCACCCACAATATAATAGCCGGTGATAATGAACTGCGCCATTTCAACGGTCCATGATAGCGGCATATTCAGAATGTTGCGGGTGATGGCTCCCAGCAGCAGTACACCAATCATGACAAAGACGGTATACATGGTCATCCGACCCAGCGCAGTTGAAATGTAGTCCACGAACTTTACGTAATAGACAATAAATTTGGGCATGTGAGCTGTTCCCCCGGGCACCTTTACAGACGTATCTTTATGGCATCGATTTTGGATTTGAAATGGATCAGCAAATAATAAAAGACCGCATGAAAGAGGATCATGCGATCCATTCAACGAGCTCCCTTGGTTTTAATGTTTAGGTGATACTAATTAGGCATGCTTGCCTTTAATCATCCATGAGACGGCAACAGTATTAAATTTTAATTATACAGTCAAGCCTCTTTATCTCATGTTGTTTACACTTTTTTTGCATTTTAAAAGAAAATGGGCTATCACTACTGCCTGTACTGCACTTCATGACAATGGACCTAATTTCCATCAGGGTATAAATTATAAACATGAGATCGAATGAACTTACATGCTTTAAAAATCTTGAAATTGTTCGGGTTGGGCGCAGGGCGAATTCAAAAGCCGCCCGACGCCATGCTGGCTCAGGTATATCTGATTGACGATCTCTACATCCTGAGATCCAGGCCACATGAAAAGGATACATCTGCCCGTTTTGCCGCTGAATGTGAGCTGTGCGACAAAGTGGCCGAGCTAACCGGCTACTGTTTCCCAAAATATGAACGCTCTGCATCCGGAGATTGTTTTGTCGTTGACCAAGGCCATTTCTGGACCCTTCACCGGATCATTCCGGGACGTCCACTGGGCACATGGTTCGAGCTTCACCTGATTGACCCGTCTGTCAGTCGCAGGGTTTTGAAAACCCTGAATCGACTTCACACGATGACAACCGGTTTTTTCGATGAAGCGATAACTGACCGAAGACGCCTGCTCGGATTGGTAACCCCCTCAATGGCTGAGGCACGTGACTTTTTAAGTGCGCAGGCACTGGACCGCCTGATGCTGGCTTTTGACAGGACGGAAAAACACTGCAGATCGTATCCCGCTGATATGGGCTGTTTTGTGCATGGTGATTTTCACCATGGCAACATCCTGGCGCAGAACGGCCGGATCGTCGGTTTTATCGACCTGGACTGGTGCAGGGTCGGCACCTTTTATGAGGATTTTGCGTTTAGTCTGATGATGATGTTAAGGGATTATAAGACCTGGTCGTACGAATTCCAATGGCCCTTGTATGATTCGATTCTTGATGATTATGGGTTTAAAGGGGATGCCGGGCTTTTAAACGACCACCTGATTCTCTATGCCCTGTTCGATTGCACGGTTTTCAAATCTTCGACGTTTGAAAACGCAACCGCTTTTTTCGAATATCAAAAACAGTTTCTTGAAGCTGTGTGCCAGGCAAATATGTCATAGCTCTGAATATTCGGCAAACCTCCTCCTTAGGAAAATTTGTTGAAAAACAAATCAATAATCGGTATAGTACAGCCAAGAAAAAACTTACACTGCTTTTACAGGCATACCGGTTTTGAGCGGATCTTGATTTGCAGAGTGCCATGCGCATCTGTAGAAAGCGGAATTCAGCCATCCATCTACCTACCTGTGAAACATGATGATCGAGGGAAGCATTCGCCCCTTTGCATCATGAACCACGAGCAACATCCACACAACCAGGGGCACTGGTTTCCCGCCATACTATTTTAAGCCTTTTCATTACAGTTCAAGTTTCAACGAATACCTTAAACAACGAAAACCTCAATTTAGGGTAATTATTCCTTGACTGAGCACTTCGATTTTTATGGGGGAGGTTGAAAATGGCTACAAAAAAAACGAGTTCGGCGCTTCATCTTCACATGTCCGAAGTCAAGTCAGGCAAACGACGCTTTGAAAACGCATTTCAAGGCGTGGCCAGGATGATTCTTGACAGTGACATCGACAAAGTGACGGTCAATGGAAAATCAACGTATGATTTCAGTATATTCCGTACCGGTAAGAAACACGTGATCGGCATGTACGATGAGATCAATTCCTTTGTCTCCTATGTAAAGGATGCTGCCGAAGGCGGATCTTCCAAGGAAATGGCCTATGTTCTCGTGGGTGAGCCGGGTAACGGCAAAACCTTTTTTGTGGAATTCGTGTGTGACCGATATCGTGAATTTCTCTCAAGTGACACAAACCGCAAATACACATTCCGTTTCATGGGTATGGACAAATTGGGAAGCTACGGCAGGATTACAGCCGTGGAATCGCAGACCTACGAAGATCCCGCCATCCTGGCCATGAATCTGTTTGAAACAGCCAAGGAGAACCAGGGGTATTTGGCCGAGACCTTTGGTTTCAGCGATGCCGAGGTTGAGGCGCTGTATGAAAACTATCGCCCCCTTGGCGCCTGTTCGGGTTATATCTGGAATGACATTCGTACATTTGCGAATGGTGACCTGGACAAAATGCTCCCCATGGTGGAAATCTTTCCGGTCCCGCTTACGGAGAGCCTGGGCACGGTGACGGGGAAGTACCCTGCCAAGGACAAGATCACCTCGTCGGCCGTGGACCTTTTAGGGGAGGAGTCCATTCAGCGCCTGTTGCATATCATCGACACCAATAACCCCTATCGTTTTGATTTGAGACGCGGGGCCCTGGCCCGCGTGGCTGGCGGCGGCATACATTTCAGCGACGAAATCTTTAAAAATAAGAAAGACTTGGTGCAGGTGTATCTCGGGGTCATCCAAAACCGCAACATTGAAATCGACGGGTTCAAGTGGCCCATTGATACACTGATCATTGCAACGTCCAATAATTCGGAGTTCAACCGGTTTCTGGAGGAAAAGGAAGAGGCCCCGATCGTGGATCGCTGCAGAATCTCCTACATATCCCACAACACCAATTACAGGCTGCAGGCGAATCTGACCAATTACGCCATTGGCAGCGAAGCCCGCACAACCCTTACGCGCGAAGAACTTCACCAAGACCCCAATCTGAACTACGCAACCTCGGCAGCTGCGGTCATGACGCGTCTGCCCCGTTCGGAAAAGCTGACCCCCATTGAAACCATGAAACTGGCTGCCGGTGAGGTGGCGGGTGAGAAAAGTATCAAAACCCTGGCTGAAGTGATCGACACCCTTAACCAGAACCCGGATATCACCAAGCGCTTTGGCCAGAAGGGACTTGGTCAACGCAACATGGGGCGTGCCCTCCAGCTGCTCATCGAGAGTTCCGAAACCAACGAAGGACGCTGCATGTTTGCCTATGATATCTTCCGGGCCTTTGAGCGCGTGATCCTGGATTATGTGACTGACGCCAACGACAGAACCAAGTACCTGGAAGATCTGAAGACAGCCAAAGGGCTCTACCGCGAACGCATCATGACCGAAATGTTCAATGCCTACATGGATGAACCCCTGGCCATCCGCAAGGATGTCATCAATTACGTGAATATGATCATCGGCATTGACGCGGAAAACCTGGGCGCCGACAAAATGTGGAAGTACAAAGACCCCCAGACCGGCGAACTCAAGGCCCTGAAAGTGGACGAACGCTACATCAAGAGTGTCGAGGAGCGGCTGGGCTTGAAAACCGAGGAACAGCGGGAGTCATTTAGGACGTCCATCCGCAAGATATACGGCCAGAAGATATCCGTAGACCCGGATTACGACTTCATGGACAACCTGGAACTGGTCAAGGCGGTAACCGACGTGCGCCTGAAATCTGACATTGCCGGTGCCGGCAGCCTGATCGGGGCTTTGGCCAACCGCACCAACGAAGAGAACCAGAAACTGTACGACCGCATGATCGATACCATGCTCAATAAATTGAACTATTGTAGGACGTGTGCGCAGAAGACGATAGAATATTTTTGTACCCAAGAGGATGAAAAATAAAAATGAAGAGCGATTTTTATTTTTCTCTAATGTTTATTTGCGGCAAAGCCGCAAATAAAAACAATCAAATTTCGTGTTTTTGTGATGAAAGAACTTAACCCTCCAATTTACCTAACCAAGGAAATTGGTAATGGACGAAAAACTTCTCGACATACTTGCTGAGCTCAAGAAACGCGGTCTGACGCCGGAGCAGGAGGAGAAGATCCAGGCGGAGATCCGTTTTAAGGGGTTGCACGGGGTTGTTGAGGATACAGCGGTCAGGGATCCGGACGGCAATGTAACGGTAGAGGGCAATGCCGCCGGGATATATGATTTTCACGACCTGGCCGTGCTGCAGGATTTCTCGCTTTCTCTCCAGGATTACCACGCAGGCCTGCGTTCACTGGACGAACTGTTGGAAAAGGACAAGCAGCGGGAATCGGACGGGTTCCCGCGCAAGATCCGGGTGGGCCGCATGGTCAAACCCGGCAGGGGGGGCAAGGACCGGGTGGTGGTGGTGCCCACAACCGTAGAAGAAAAATTCATCCACGACAAACTGACCATTCCCGAAGAAGACGAAGAAGCATCCGGCGGATCGGGTGACGGACAGGAAGGCGAAGTGATTGGCGAGCAGCCGGTGCACGCACCTGAACCCGGCAGCGGTGCAGGTCCCGGGGAAGGCGAAGAGGGACCGCATGAAATGGAGTCCAGTGCCTACGACCTGGGAAGGATCCTCACTGAGAAGTTCGAACTGCCCAACCTCAAGGACAAGGGCAAAAAGCGTTCACTCACGCGCTATACCTACGATCTGACCGACAGGAACAAGGGGTTCGGCCAGGTGCTCGACAAAAAGGCCACCCTGCGCGAAATTGTGGAAACCAACATCAGCCTTGGAAACCTTCCTGACCCGGCAGACATAGATCCCACCGGCTTTCTAATCAGCCCTTCGGACAGGGTGTATCGAATTTTGTCCAAGGAAAAAGATTATGAATCTCAGGCCATGATCTTCTTTTTGCGCGATTACTCGGGTTCCATGCAGGGCAAGGTCACCGAACTGGTGGTGACCCAGCATGTCCTGGTCTACAGCTGGCTGCTATACCAGTATGCCCGCCAGGTGGAGACGCGTTTTGTCCTGCACGACACCTCGGCAAAAGAAGTCGATGACTTTTACACCTATTACAATTCCAAGGTTGCGGGCGGCACCAAAGTGGTTTCAGCCTACAAACTGGTGAACGACATCGTGGAGAACGAGAGCCTGGCCCGGGACTACAACATTTATGTGTTTCACGGCACGGACGGAGACGACTGGGACACAGAGGGCAAGGAAACCCTGCCCGAGTTGAAAAATATGCTGCGCTATACAAGCCGGGTGGGCATCACCATTGCCGAACATGCTGGCGCCACACACCATGGCACGGAAGTGGAGAAATATCTCAATAACTCCAAGCTGCTGAGTGAAAAGCCTGAACTCATACGGCTTGATACCATACGGGAAAATGCCGACGAACCGCGGCTCATACAAGGGATCAAAAAGCTGATATCTTAAAAATTAAATTGGAGAGCCGGAACCACAAAGGCACAAAGATCACAAAGGTTTAATTTGTTTAGAATAAGACAGTTACGTTTTTAAGTAGACAACATGTTACCGGTTTACGAATTTTAAGTTTAGGTATTGGGTTTTCACTCTTTCAGGCATAGAGACCAGGAAAGATTTAACAAACTTTGTGTCCTTTGTGTCTTTGTGGTGCATTAAATTTGATCGGGTAAGGTGTTATGGAACTCATCAACCAGCATACCAAGAAGATCATGGAAGGCTGCAAGGAGCGGGCCAAGGCAGCCGGCCTGCGGTTCCAGGACGAGAGCCTGGAGTATATCGTCACCAACCGCGACCTTCTGGAGTTATCCCCCAAGTTGATGATACCCACCCTTTACGACTACTGGGTGCATGACGTGGAGGTGCTCAAGGAAAAGGGGAAGTACGAACTTTACCCCAGCAACCCCTATGAGACCGTGATCAACACCCGTCCGGCCATATCCTTTTACAACGACAATAACCCGGACTGGCTCAATGTCATGATTTTTTACCACGTGCTGGGACACATCGATTTTTTTCAGAACAATATCTATTTCCAGCACACCTGGGACTATGATTTTACCGGTCAGGCTTTGTCGGACAAGCGGCTTATCAGCCGACTGCGGGCCGAGAAGAATAAATGGGTGGATTATGTCATCGAATTTGCAAGGGGCATTGACAACCTGGTGGGGTATCACAAGGAACTGTCCCAAAAAAATTCAACCCTTGGCAACGGCCAGAGCAAGCGGCTGAATTTCTATTTTGATATTTTTCTGCAAACCGTTCTGAAGGTGCGCGTCGATGCCTATGTCAAGGAGGTAGAGCGCTACAACCGCTGCATGCATGAGAACGGAGCCATGGGCGAAGATCTGTTTTTTGCTGAAATTAAACACAAACATCCCGAATTCGAAGCCTTATTCCAGAAAAGCCTTACGGACAAACCCGGGGAACGGCAGGATTTGACCCAGTTCCTTTTGGAGCACTCCGACTTTTTAAATAAAGAAGAAAACCGCTGGATGCAATCGGTGATTCAGGTGGTGCGCAAGACGAGCCTGTTTTTTCAGCCCCAGATACGCACCAAGATCATGAATGAAGGCTGGGCCAGCTACTGGCATGAGCAGCTCTTCCTCCAGGACGAACGAATCAAGGGGCACGAAGTGGATTTTGCCCGGGTCAATGCTGCGGTTACCTCATTGCCGCGGGTGGGCTTGAACCCCTATGCGCTGGGGATGCGGCTGTTTGCAGAAATCGAGGAAATGGCCGACAAAGGCAGATATGACTTTAATTTTGAACGCCTCTTGGATGCAGAAGCCCGAAAAAAATACGACACTGCTACCGGGCAGGGCAGGGCCTTTATTTTTCACGTGCGCGAACATTTTTGTGACGCCATGTACATCAGCACCTTTTTAACCCAGGAATTCATGGATCGCCACAACCTTTTTGTGGCTGGAAAACGGCTCAATAAAAGGAAGATGGTCTGGGAATACTATATCAGAAGCCGCGATGCCAGCGCATACCGGCAGATGATCCAGGAGTCTCTCTATCACCCGCCCCACATAACGGTCAAAGAGAATAACAGTGAAAGCCGGGAGCTCTATCTGGTGCACCATTTCGAAGGCAAACCCCTTGTTCAAGAATTCATCGCCAACACCATGATGGGCATCGAATATTTGTGGGGAAAACCGGTGATGCTGGAAACCAGCGAGGTGGTATCCCGGGAAAAGCAGCCGCCGGACACGCCGGCAAGTTCACGGCCGGGAGCTGCGGACGAATCCCAGATCGTCTGGCGCAGGGTGCTTTACACCATGAAAGACCGCAAACTGAGCAAACGCGAAGTGTAATGAAAAAACCTGAAGACGAAAAAGAGAACCACGTTCAGGTCAGCACGGCCATACAGAACCTGGATCGTATTATCAGCGACCGGCACCAGAATTTGCCTGTCTCTTTTGAAGCGTTTCTGGAAACCATGGTGGAACGGCCGCATCAGGTATTGAGAAATGTATTTCAGGTATTTCACGATATGATCAAAACCTATATTGGCGAAGGGGAAGATGAATATCCTGATGATCCTGAATCCATTCATTTTGTAAAGTACGACTGCAGCGAGCTTTTCGTGGAAGGGTCTGACCATCCCTTTTTTGCAGACCGGCTTTTTGCAAATCGTTTCATGGAGCAGGTGGAAGCGCTGCGCAGGGGTACGCAGCAAAATAAAATCTACATTTTTGACGGCCCTCCGGGATGCGGCAAGAGCACCTTTTTGAACAACCTGCTGATGAAGTTTGAGGAGTACACCAAAACCGAGGAGGGCTCGCGCTACGAATCCATATGGCGGTTGGACCGGCATCTTCTGGGCCTGCTCACGGCGGACGAACGCGTCCCGCTCTACGACAAGGCCGTTCATGATATGGAGCAAGCTCCGCCTGAAGCAGCCAAATATGCAAATGGTGATGATCCGGATGCACAAATATTCGGAGCTGGCTGGAAAAAAGATTTCGATAAGGAAGAGACCGCGCCTTATGATGAGGAGTATATCGAAGTACCCTGTCCCAGCCACGATCATCCCATTGTCATGATTCCCAAGCATTACCGCCGCAAGTTTCTGGATGACCTGCTCGCCAATGACGAATTCAAATGGAAGCTCTTCACCGAAAAGGAGTATGAATGGATATTCAGGGACACCTCCTGCACCATCTGCAGTTCCATCTACTGGGCGCTCCTCAGAAGGCTTAAAAACCCCTTAAAGGTGTTTGAGTTACTATACGCGCGCCCCTATCAGTTCAACCGCCGGCTGGGGGAGGGGATCAGTGTGTTCAATCCGGGGGACCGCCCCATGCGGCAGAACATTATGGGCAACCCTGTGCTCCAGAGTCGTATCAACAACCTGCTGCGCGACAGCAATCAGGTGAAATACATATTCTCGCGATATGCCAAAACCAACAACGGCATTTATGCGCTCATGGACATCAAATCCCATAACGTGGAGCGCTTGATCGAGCTCCACAACATTGTCAGCGAGGGGGTCCACAAAGTCGAAGACATCGAGGAAAATGTCAATTCACTGCTCATGGCTCTCATGAACCCCGAAGACAAAAAGAATGTTCAAAACCTGCAGTCGTTTTCAGACCGTATTGAATACATTAACATTCCTTATGTACTCGACCTCAACACGGAAATCGCTATCTACCGGAATATCTTCGGCAAGCATATCGACGACAGCTTTCTGCCCCGCGTACTGCACAATTTTGCACGTGTGATCATATCCACGCGCTTGAACGCCAAGTCCGATGCGCTGTTGGAATGGATCGGCGACCCTAAAAAGTACAGCCGCTATTGCGATGAAAACCTGCACTTGCTGAAAATGGAAATTTACACAGGATACATACCCTCCTGGCTTAACGAAGAAGACCGCAAACGGTTCACCGCCAAACGTCGTCGCAAGATCATCGCAGAATCTGTTTCCGAAGGCGCGCGGGGGTTTTCCGGACGGGATTCGATCAAGATATTCAACGAGTTTTACTCAAAGTATACCCGGGAAGACAAGCTCATAGACATGTCCACGCTTTGCCTGTTCTTCACCAAGGTCCGCAAAGATCTCAACAAATCCATTCCAGAGCGTTTTCTCATTTCTCTCCTTGATATGTATGACTACACCATTTTGCAGGAGGTCAAGGAATCGCTCTATTATTACAACGACGCGCAGATTGCCCGTGATCTGCAGAATTATCTCTTTGCCAGCAATTTCGAAATCGGCAGTACAGCCGTCTGCAGCTTCACCAAGGACAAGCTCGAGGTGTCGGACGCATTTTTCGAAGGGATTGAACGCCGTCTCCTGGGCGAAAACCAGGATGAGAAGGTCCGCCTGGCATTCCGGGAGGAAACCCAGAAAGCATATGCCGCCAAAACCTTGACCCAGGAAGTTATGCTGGAAGGCATCCCGTTAACCGAGACCGAGCTCTACCTTTCCCTGCACGAACGCTATGTGTTCAATCTAAAGGAAAAGGTCCTGGAACCCTTTCTTAAGAATGAGAATTTTCGGCAGGCCATCAAGGATTTCAACGAACCGTCATTCAAATCCTACGACCGTCGTATTCGCGAAGATGTCACCTTTTTGATGACCAACCTCTGTGAGAAAAGCAAATATACGCCGCAGGGCGCCAAAGAAATCTGCATCTATGTGATCGACAATGAACTTGCAAAAAAATTCGCGTAGCGAAATTTTTATAGCATATCCCTCAACTCCCGCTTTAACACCTTGCCAGCCGCGCTGACCGGGATCGCATCCAGAAAGTGTATTTCGCGAATTTTTTTGTAGGCGGCCACTTGTTCGTTGATATATTCCATCAGTTGCTTTTCGTTGGCTTGCACCTCGGGCATCAACTGGACAAAGGCCACCGGTGCTTCACCCACCTCCAAGTCAGGCTTGCCGATGACTGCGCACTGGGCCACGTCCGGGTGGGTGAAAAGAACCTCTTCCAGTTCCCTGGGATAGACGTTGTAGCCCTTGTAGATAATCATGTCTTTTTGACGGTCGGTGATGTAGAAATAGCCATCCGCGTCCATGTGGCCGATATCGCCGGAATGCAGCCAGCCGTCTTTGAGCACGTTGTCCGTTTCCTCGGGCTTGTTCCAGTACCCCTGCATCACCTGGGGCCCTTTGATGCAGATTTCGCCTTTTTCTCCAGGCCCAAGGTCTTCACCGGAAATAAGGTCCACCACCTTGCACTCTGTGTCGAACACAGGCACCCCCACAGATCCCTGGCGAATCATGTTGCGGTTCGGCGGGTTGGCTGTGGCGCCCATGGTGCACTCGGTCATGCCGTAGGCTTCGCACACGGTGCCTGAGAAGGCATTCAGCATTTTGTCCAGCACAGGTAGGGCAAGGGGTGCTGCTCCAGATGAAACAAGCTTGACGCTTGACAGATCGATATCCTTGAAATTAGGCAGGCTGACCAGGGGGATGAATAACTGGGGTGCCCCACCCAACACGGTAGCATTGTATTTCTTAACGGCATTCAAATACTCCTGAGGCTCGAAGCGAGGGAACACCACCATGGTGTTGCCACTCCAGATCATATTGTTGAGATATCCCACGGTGCCCATTGCATGAAACCAGGGTACCACCACCAGTGCTGTTTCCTGGTCCTTAGTAGTTAGTCTGTCGCGGGCAGGATCCACACCAGGCGGGTAAACGGTTGTGGGTAGACCGTCTTGCATTTCGATCTGGCCGCCGCTGAACCAGTTGGAGTATTGGCAGACATTGACGACAACATTATAATGGGAGAGCATGACGCCCTTGGACAGCCCGGTGGTGCCGCCGGTGTAGGCCAAGTGAGCCAGGTCGTTTTTTACGTCGATGGAAACCTCGGGCGCTTCTGGTTCGTTGTCCTTCAACATCTCCGCCAGATCCAGCGTGTCGGGTACGGGTATTTTCTCGAGGGGCTTGAGCGGCTGGATAACCGGGTTGTAGCAGTCGGCAATACTGGTGGTGATGACGTGCTCGATGCCTGTTTCAGGGAGGATTTCCGCAACACCGGGGTAGACCAGGTCAAGGGAAATCAACACTTTGGCCTGGGAATCGTTGAGTTGGTAAACGATCTCCTTGGGCGCCAGCAGGGGGCTAAGGGGGGTGAAGACAGCGCCGTTTTTCAGGGCACCGTAATAGGCAATGGCGAACTGCGGACAGTTGGGCAGGTGGATGGCCACCTTGTCGCCCTTTTGAACACCCATGGCTGAGAGGCCCGCTGCAAAACGGTCGGCCAGGTTTTTCAATTCACCAAAGGTGAGTTCCATACCCCCGAAAATAATTGCCAGGCGGTCGGGAACACGATTCGCGGTTTGATCCAGAAAGGTGAATACCGGCTGCTCGGGGTAGTTCAGGCTGCGCGGCCAATCATCCGGCCATGCTGTGAAAATTTTCTCCATCACAAACCTCCTTTCCATCATTAGAAACAGTTCGTCGCATGTAACAACAGGTTTCCAGCCCTAGTACTTGGGGTATATAACATCAGCCGGGCTAAAACGTGTTTCTAATGTCTATTAAAATTTATGCTAAAATGGATAGGATCTCTATCCAATCCATGTTGAGACAGGTTTGTGAGTTAGAAAGATGTTTAGGGGAACGGATGCAGCATATATGAGTAGGTTCAGGGGGTCAAATAAATAGTGTGGCATGCTGGAAGATTGGAATGTTGGAATAGTGGGTTCGATGGTGTGCGTGGAATGGTTCTATAATGGGTGGCGGATTAGGTTTGGGAGAGGTCTTCCATCAGATCGGGGGAATTCATGACCCTGAAAAGGGGGAAGAGCGGATTCCTGCGAAAGGTGTCAACCATTTGCTGGTGCTGCTCTGGGAAAGATGCTGCAGAGCAGTCTTCCAGCATAACCGCCTTGAAATCATGGCACAGGGCATCCATTATGGTGGTCAGTACGCAAAAGGGGGTGGCAATGCCGCCAACGGCGCAGAGTGTGACGTTGCGATCGTGCAGCCAGGTTTCAAGGCCGGTGTTGAAAAAAGCGGAAAAACGGGGTTTGGGCAGCCAAAAATCCTGTTCCCTGCGCACCAGTTCTTCCACAATCTCGGCGCCTTCGGTGCCGGCCAGGGAATGCGGGTGCATGCGGCCGCTGAAGATGAAATCGTCCTTCTGGAAGGCATCCGTGGCAAAGACCACCGGCCAGTCATTCTGCCGGAAGAAACCGGATAGGCGGTTTATGGGATCGATGATTTTTTTGGCAAAAGGGGTGATGGGGATTTTTTTTTCTTCCTGAAAATTGTCTTTGACCATGTCGATGATCAAGAGGGCGGGGAATTCCATTGTATTAACCTTATTGTGCAAAAGCCCGTCAGAGAAGGACAAACCGGAATTGAATGCCCAGTTACCAAGTAGGGGTGCCCCTTGTGGGTACCCGGATGACCATAGACAATTCGCAAAACCGGGCCGACGCAAGGCCTGCCCCTATAACGCATACTGCCGTTTTGGTCTCGTATAAACGGTTCTATATCGTTCAGGTGACACCTGCATGCATTCAGTGCAGCCCTGTTCGTCCTCGGGATGGAAGGGCTCGAGATGGACTTCCAGTCCCATTTCCTCGTACGCCGCCGCAACATCGGATAGACGCGGTTCATCGTGGGTGGATTGTCTGGTCCATCCTTTCTGTGTAAGCTCTTGTTCCCTTGACATCATGTGCAAGCAAAGCTGGCCGGGTTTCCTCGGAGACAGAACACAAATTCTCAAGTGATCTAAATCTATACTGGAAAAATAGTTGAGCCGGTTTTTCAGGCTCAACTATTTTTCCAGTCGGGCCGTCTCTTTTCATAAAAACTGGCAATGCCTTCCAGGGTGTCTTCGGTTTTCATGAGGGTGTTGAGAAACAGGTCGCTCACCCCTTCAAGCGCACCTGGAAAGGACATACCCATGTGCTGGTTTACAGCCCGTTTGTTGAGGCGCAGGATCAGAGGGCTGCTGGCCTGGAATTCATGAATCAAACGGACCACGGTCTCCGTGAATTCGTCGGCCGGGACGCTCTGGCTGACAAAACCCATGGACTGGGCTTCGTC
>Ga0180435_10003448_pt1 | contig 15812 bp, 16 predicted proteins | sample SS_ome_3_FD_132467 | JGI IMG/M metagenome (GOLD analysis project Ga0180435, IMG submission 132467) | Hypersaline lake sediment archaeal communities from the Salton Sea, California, USA - SS_3_S_1 metaG | ecosystem: Environmental > Aquatic > Non-marine Saline and Alkaline > Hypersaline >... | reverse complement strand
CATGGTCGAAGCCTCCGGCCTGACTCCCGCGCCCTTGCCCGTCGATTTCCAGGCGCTGATCGAGGAGCCCGAGATCAAGGCGGCGATGCAGAGCTTCTCTGGCAAGCTCAAGGCCTATCGCTGGGCCAGCGAGATCATGAACGAGCAGATGTCGGAGATGTGGCGGATCGGTTGCGAGGTGGAACCGGACCTGATCCTGCATCACTTCAAGGGGCAGATGGCACCCTACATCGGCCGTCGGTTCAACTCGCCGTCGATCCCGCTGATGCTGCAACCCGGGTTCATGCCGACGCGGGAGTATCCACAGTTCCTGATCGCATCGCGCAATCTCGGCGGCCTCGGCAATCTCATGAGCCACAAGCTGATCATGGCCCTCACCCGGATGGGCACCAAGATGATGACGAAGCGGTGGCTGAAGGTGTCGGATGCCGATGTCGGGCCGCTGATGGACCCGGTCGCGGCCTATGATCCGAACGGGCCGGGGAAACGCCTGCATGCCTATTCCGACCTGCTGGTGCCTCGCCCGAAGGCTTGGCCGGACACCGAGATCCTGACCGGGTATCCGTTCACCGCGCCCGAGGACTACGCCCCGTCCGATGAGCTCGCTGCCTTTCTGGAAGACGGGGAAAGGCCGATCTACGTGGGCTTCGGCTCGATGCCGGGGATCGACCACGACCGCACCACCCGGGCCTTGCTTGGCGCACTCGAAAGCACCGGGCGGCGGGCGGTGGTGGCCACCGGCTGGGGCGGGATCAAGGACGTCGAAACCAACGGGCGTATCCATGTACTCGAAGCCGTGCCGCATTCATGGCTGTTCCCGCGCGTCGCGGCGGTGGTGCATCACGGCGGATCGGGCACCACGCATGAAGGGCTGCGCTGGGGCAAGCCCTCGGTGATCTGCCCGCTGTTTGCCGATCAGCCGTTCTTCGGCGAACGGGTCGCAGCGCTGGGGGCCGGGCCTCGGCCGATTCACCAGAAACGACTGACCGCCGAAAAGCTCGCAGCCGCGATCGAGCAGGCGCTTTCGCCTGCCGTGATGGCACGTGCGGCCGAGATTGGCGCGCAGATGCGCGCCGAAGACGGCGTGGGCCGGATCGTCGAGGTGATCGAGGGCGCCGTTTAGCGGATCACGGGCGCCGGCAGTTCCCCGCGCTTGTAGGGGCCCCAATCGGTGATCTCCGGGTAGTGATCCTTGCGCCACCTGCGCACCCTCGGGTTCATCGTTCGGAGCCAGAGCGGCGGCACCATCGCGGCGAGCGCCATCAGCGGATAGCCCAGCGGGAGCTGCGGCGCCTCGGCGTCGGGATAGGTTTGCAGCAACGGATAGCGACGCGCCGGCTTGTAGTGATGATCGGAATGGCGTTGCAGGTTGATGAACTGCCAGCCGGTGGCCTTGTGGTCGGCATTCCAGCTGTGGTGCGGGCGCACGGGTTCATACTTGCCGTCACCGAGGTATTTCCGGGTGAGGCCGTAATGCTCGACGTAATTGGTGAGTTCGAGCTGCCAGATCGCCACGAACGCTTGAAAAACGAAGAGACCCAGCCCCAACCAGCCACCAATGAGCAGGGCGAGCAGCAGCGCCATCAGTTGCAGCGCGCCGTAGCGCCAGAACGGGTTCGCACCATCGAACGGCGATAGATCACGCCGCGCCAGCATGGCCTTTTCAGCCTGCCAGGCCGAGATCGGGGCCTTGGCGAGCACCCGGACGAAGTAGCGCCAGAAGTTCTGGTTGTAGGGGGCCGAAACCACATCGCGCGGGGTGCCCACCCAGGGGTGATGCACGAGCAGGTGCTCCGTGCGAAAATGGCTGTAGAGCACACTCGCGAGCAGAAGGTCGGCGAGCCAGCGCTCGAACCGGTCGGACTGGTGCAACAACTCGTGGGCGTAGACGATGCCGATGGAGCCGGAAAGGATCCCAACGCCGAAGAACACGCCGAACTTCTCGCCGGTGCTCAGGTGGGTGCTGTTGGTCACGTACCAGATCGCGCCGTAAATCGTAACGAGTTGGATCGGCAACCAGATCCAGGTGATCAGCTTGTACCAGAACAGGTCCTTTTCGGGGGTCTCCAGATCGGGGTTTTCGGTGTTGCGGCCGAGTACGGCATCGAGCCCGGCGTAAAGCCACCACGCGCCTGCCGGGGGAAGTAGCATGGCCCACCCGCCGTAGCGGACCGAAAGGTAGACGAGGACCGGCAGCAGGAGCGACACCCAGAACGGCAAGGCACTGGACAGACGCGATACCTTCGAAGCGGGGACCATGGCGAGACCTTTCCTGCTCTTTGGCGCAACTCTACGCCTGCACGGCGCGCGGCTCAACGCGTTCGAAGGGTCACGCGCGGCCGGCCCATTCGGCGCGGGCAAGATCGTAGGCTTTGCGCATCACGGTGGGCAGATCCGATGGCCGAAGCCGCGCGACAAACTCACCGCGCTCAGGCGTGCAATCCGCCGGCAGATCGGCGACGCGCACTGCAAGTCGCAGGTGGAAATGGGTGAAGGTGTGGCGCACCTCTTCGCCCAGATCCCGCCACGCCGCCTCGGCCGGTGGTTGCTCTTGCGGCGCGTCGCCCCATGCCCCGCCAGGCCAGCCCAGCATGCCGCCGAGCAAGCCCGTGTCCGGCCGCCGTTCGAGCAGCCATGCGCCGTCGGCCCGTCGGCCGATGTAGGCCACGCCGTGGCGGATCGGCTTGGGCTTCTTGGCCTCGCGCGCGGGCAGGTCGGCGGCGATCCCGGCGGCGAGCGCGGTACAGGGGCCACGCCAAGGGCATACTCCGCAGGCCGGCGATTTCGGGGTGCAGATCGTGGCGCCAAGGTCCATCACCGCCTGGGCGTAATCACCCGGACGCGCGACCGGGGTCAGCTTCTCGGCCAGAGCCCGAAGTTCCGCCTTGGCACGCGGCAGAGGCGTTTCTACCGCGAACAACCGCGCTGTCACCCGCTCGACGTTGCCGTCGACCACCGTTTCGGGCCGGTCGAAGGCGATGGCCGCGATCGCCGCCGCCGTGTAGGGCCCGATGCCCGGCAGCGCACGCAGGCCATCAGCCGTATCGGGGAAAACGCCGTTCAATTCGCCCGCCACGACGCGGGCACATTTGAGCAGGTTGCGGGCACGGGCGTAATAGCCAAGGCCGGCCCATTCGCCCATCACCTCGGCGTCCTCCGCGGCGGCCAGGGCGGTGACGTCCGGCCACAAGGTGATGAACTGTTCGAAGTAGCCGCGCACGGCCGCCACTGTCGTCTGCTGGAGCATGATCTCGGAGAGCCAGACCATGTAGGGATCCGGCTGCACCCCGGCCCGGCGGTCGGCCGGACCGACGCGCCACGGCAGGTCGCGCGCGTTTTGGTCGTACCAGTCGAGCAGGTCTGCCGCCATCGCCGCCGCGTCACGCATGTTTTATCCTGCCTTCCCCGATTGAAGTGGCGGCCCCCGGCCGATCTCCGTAGTATCCCGGCCTTGAGAGGACATGCCAGTGGCCACACGGGAAAATGAGCCAGACCGCCGGATGCGGGGATTCGAGCGCACCTCGAACCTTCTGAAGCCACGCATACGCAAGGCCGGAGAAGCGCGCGGCTTCGCCGTCACCCGCCTTCTGACGCATTGGGAAGAGATCGCAGGCGCCGATGTGGCGCGCATTGCCCGCCCGGTCGAGGTGAACTACGGGCGCGACGGCGGCTTCGGCGCGACGCTCGTGCTGCTGACCACGGGGGCCAACGCGCCGATGCTGGAGATGCAGAAGGAACAGATCCGCGAACGGGTAAACGCCACCTACGGCTACGCCGCAATCTCGCGCATCCGCATCACCCAGACCGCACCGACCGGCTTCGCCGAGGGCCAGGCCCAGTTCAGCCGCCAGTCCAAACAACGGCCAGCCACGCCTGATCCCGAAACAGTTGCTCGCGCGCATGCGACAACCGAGGGCGTGCAGGACGAAACCTTGCGCAACGCCCTTGATGCGCTGGCGCAAAACGTCTTATCCCGGCGCAACACCACGCCCGACTGAGAGGATCTCCATGAACCGTATGCTCCCGATCATCCTTGTGCTTGTGCTCGCCATTGCCGGCGGTGCCTGGTACGTCATGCAATCCTCTTCCGACGATGTCGCGGCGACCGATACGCCGCCGCAGGCCACGGAGCCGGACGCCACAAGCGCGGATACGGAAGCCACCGCCGATGTCGCGATCTTGCCCGACCGCTTCCTCGGCGACGAGAATGCGCCGGTCACGGTGATCGAGTATGCCTCTTACACCTGCCCGCACTGCGCGACCTTCCATGCCGACCAGTTCAAGCGGCTGAAGGCGGAGTATGTCGATACCGGCAAGGTGAAGTTGATCCATCGCGAGGTCTATTTCGACCGCTACGGGCTCTGGGGCGGGCTGCTGGCGAATTGCGGCGGCGATGCCCGCTACTATGGTATTTCCGGTATGCTGTATGACAAGCAGCGCGAGTGGATCGGCTCGGGCGAAGGCGACGAGATCATCGCCAACCTGATCAAGCTCGGCAAGACGGCCGGCCTCAGCGACGCCGAGATCGACGCCTGCCTTTCGGACGAGGAGATGGCGGCGCAATTGGTGGCGACCTATCAGGCCAATGCCGAGGCCGATGGCATCACCGCCACGCCGACGCTCGTGATCGACGGCGAGAAGCATTCGAACATGAGCTACGAGGCGCTCAAGGAGATCATCGACGCGAAGCTGGCAAACTAGGGCAGCGCCTGATCGAGCGGGCCCCAGTCGTCGAACTCGAGGCGGACCGGCAGGCTCACCACCTTCTGGCGAAAGGCGCGGGGCAGACGCACCGCGTCTTTTTCCGTTGTTACGAGTTGGGCCCCGCGCAGTCGCGCCTCGTTTTCAAGGCGTGACATCAGGGCAGGTGTGAGCTCCTGATGATCGCTGAGCGCCTGCGCGCGCAGAAGATTTGCACCCAGACCACGCAAGGTGGCAAAGAACCGTTCCGGCGCACCGATGCCGGCGAAAGCGACCACGTCAAGCCCGTTCCAGTCCATGCCGGTCGGCAGGGGTTCGAGCCGGCCGGCCAGGTGGCGGCATGGAACCCGATCTGCCCAAGCCTCCAGAAACCGGGCTTGAGCGGCCTCCGGACCGATCGTGATCAATAGATCAGCCGGGGTCAGCCCGCTGGCCAACCGCTGTTTCAACGGGCCAAGGGGCCAGGCGAAGCCATTGCCGAAGCCGCGGTGGGCGTCTTCCACCACAACCCGCAGATCGGCGGCGACCTCCCCGGTTGGCTCACCGCCATCCAGCACGACGATCTCCGCTCCCTCGCCTGCCGCCGCACGAATGCCCTCGTGCGGGTCTTCGGCAACCCAGGTGGGCGCAAAGGCCGCGATCAGCAGGGGTTCGTCGCCCACGTCCTGCGCCGCATGCCCACGTTCATCGACGCGAAACGGCACGCCCGGCCCACTGGCCATCACGTGAACCTTGCGCCCCTGCATCGCCAACCGCTGCGCCAGCGCGATCACCGTCGGGGTCTTGCCGGTGCCGCCGACCGACAGGCTGACGACCGCGACAACGGGCACCGGCATCCTTTCGGGTGCCGCGGCGGGGCGCCGCCCGGGTACGAGAGGGCCGAGCAACCGCAGAACCGGGCCGGGCGGGCGGTACCAGAAACGCGGGGCCACGCTACACCCCCCGCGCGTCAAGCGCGTCCAGCACCAGAACCACGACCCGGTCGGTGGCCTCGGCGCCGGAGGTCGTGACTTCCCAGGCGGCAGCGGCCATTTCGGCAACCTTGTCGGGCGCAAGCATGTATTCCACCGCCCGCGCGAGGCTCGCCGTGTCGGCAACCGCCCGCGCAGCGCCAGCCTCTCGCAGGCGGGCATAGCTTTCCCGCCAAAGGCCGACATGCGGGCCGAACAAGACCGCAGAGCCAAGCGCCGCCGCCTCGTATGGGTTGCGCGCGGCCTGCGGGATTTCACCCATCAAGGTGCCGCCCATGAGCGAGATCGGCGAGAGCCGATACCACAAGCCAAGTTCGTCAGGCAGATCGACGACGAAGATCTCCACGTCCGCCTCCGGCTCGTCGTCCACTGACCGCAGCCCGACGAGCCACCCCTCGGCCTCGAGCCGCTTCGCCAGCTCCGGGCCGTCGTCGCGTTGCCATGGCGCCAGCACCAGCAAGAGCCGGTGCGCCCGTCGAATCGCCTGCTGGTGTGCTTGCACAACCATCTTGATCTCGCGCGGGGTCACCCCGGCAGCAAGCCAGACCGGTCGGGCCGCCAGAACCTCCGCCAGCGAATCCCGCTCGGCCTGGCTACACGGCAGCGGCGCGGTGCCCTCCTGCAGGAACCCGATGGCTTCGACCCGGTCCGGCACAACGCCAAGCGCCTTCAGCCCTTCGGCCGAGCGTTCATCCCCCGCGAGGATATTGGAGAACCGCTTCAGCAGCGCGCGCCGAAGGCCCGGCAGCCAGCGCCAGCCGGGGCGATCGGGCACCCGGGCGTCGACGAGGAACATCGGAGCCCCGGCCCGGTGGACGGCCTCGATCAGTGCCGGTTCCAGTTGGTTGTCGGCCCACACAACCACATCGGGCCGCCAGTGAGCGACGAAAGCGTCGGGCGCCTGCCCGAGCCCGTAAGGCGCATATTGCACGACAACGTCACGCGGCAGGCGGGCCGACAGGAGTTCATCGGGACCATGCCGCGCGGTGGTGATCAGAACGCCGATTTCGTCGCGTTCTTCGCGCAGACGGTCGATCAGTTCCGGAATGCCAAGGGCTTCGGCTTCGCTGCCAACGTGCAGCCAGATAAACGCGCCTTCGGGCCGTGAAATGTCGGTTGCACCGAGCCGTTCTCCAACTCGCTCGGCCTCAGCCTGTCCCGCTTCGGTTTCCTGACGCAGGCGGCGTTCGGCGCGCGCGCGGCCGCGCGGTTTCTGGGCCGCGAGGTAGAGTGCAAGGGCAAACCCGGTTTCCCTGGCCATGGCCAATCTCCGGCCTAGCCTGTTTGGCGCGGGATGGCCCGCCCCACAAGCATCTCAGGATACCGGACCATTCAGGCCTCCGCGTTTTCGACGCTGAGACCCTAGCCTGCCCATATGTCAGGGAAAACCCCTCAGCCCAGTTCGGTGGCCTCGTAACCGGCGGCTTTCATCGCGGCGACCACGTCAGCGGTATCGAGCACGGTATCGACCTCGACTTCGCGCGCCTCCATGTCGAAGCTGAGATCCGCCCCGCCGTCGGCATCGAGCACGGCCTCCTCGATGGCGGCCTTGCAGTGACCACACTTCATTTCGGGAACGGAAAAACGCGTCATTCAATCCTCCAGAGCTTCGAGCGGGATAATGGCGCACAACGGCCCGGGTCAACAGTAAACACTGCGTGCACGACCTTGACCAACCGCCGCAAGGATCAATACGTGGACGAACCAGTCCAAACCGAGCAGGGCCATGAACGATCTCACCCTCCAAGTCGAAGGTATGACCTGCGCCACCTGCGTCGGCAAGGTAGAGCGCACGCTGGATGGGCTTGAATTCGTTCAGAACCCAAGCGTGAACCTCGCCGGGGAAAGCGCCCGGCTGACCGTATCAGCGCCCGGCGATCTTGCGCGCGCCTCCGAGGCGCTTGCGCGCGCCGGCTACCCGGTCGTGACCGACCGCCTCGACATCGCCATCGACGGCTTGCCCGATGCGGCCGCGGTTGCCAAGGTGGAACAGGCCCTCGCCACACTGCCCGGCGTGATCGAGAGCCACGTCAACCTCGCAACAGAGACCGCAAGCGTCATCATCGCCTCGGGCGCGGTGAACCCGTCGGACGTCGCGGGCGCAATCTCGGCAACCGGCTATGCGGCGACCGTGCGCACGTCATCCGGCATCGACATGGCGCAGAAGAAAGCCGCTGAAACCGCGCGGCTGGCCTGGCTGACTCTGTTGGCCGCCGCCCTGGCGCTTCCGGTGTTCATCGTCGAGATGGGCGGGCACCTTGTGCCGGCGTTTCATCACTGGGTGCACCAGACAATCGGGATGCAGACCTCGCGGGTGGCCCAGTTCCTTCTCACGGGTGCGGTTCTGGCTGGGCCGGGGCAGCGGTTCTTCACCAAGGGCTTCCCACAACTCTTGCATGGCTCGCCCGACATGAATTCGCTGGTCGCAGTGGGCACAAGCGCGGCCTTTGCCTATTCCACGCTTGCGACCTTCGCGCCGGGGCTGTTCCCGGCGGGCACCGCGAACGTCTATTTCGAGAGCGCCGCGGTGATCGTCGTGCTGATCCTGTTCGGGCGCTGGATGGAGGCGCGCGCCAAGGGGCGCACCGGCGAAGCGATCCGGGCACTGATGCAGCTGCAGCCGAAAACGGCCCGGGTGGAGCGCGACGGCACCGCCGTCGAGGTCGCCGCCGAGGAGATCGCGCCGGGCGACGTGGTCGTGGTCCGGCCCGGAGAGGCCATCGCGACCGATGGCAAGGTGGTTTCCGGTGACAGCTACATCGACGAGAGCATGATCACCGGCGAGCCGCAGCCGGTGGCGAAATCTGCCGGCGACACCGTCACCGGTGGCACGGTGAACAGCACCGGCGCCTTGCGGGTGGAAGCCACCCGCGTGGGGGCCGACACGACGCTGGCCCAGATCATCCGGATGGTGGAACAGGCGCAGGGCGCCAAGCTGCCGATCCAGTCACTGGTCGACAAGGTGACGCGGTATTTCGTGCCCGGGGTGATGGCCATCGCGGCGATCACGATGCTGGCCTGGCTGCTGGTCGGGCCCGACCCGGCGCTGTCCTTCGCGCTCGTGGCCGGTGTTTCGGTTCTGGTCATCGCCTGCCCCTGTGCGATGGGGCTGGCAACGCCGACCTCGATCATGGTGGGCACCGGGCGAGGCGCGGAGCTTGGCGTGTTGTTCCGCAAGGGCGATGCCTTGCAGGTGATGGAAGGGGTGAAGGTCATCGCGCTGGACAAGACCGGCACGCTCACCGAGGGGCGACCCGCATTGTCGGACATCGTCGTCGCGGACCACGTGACCGAGGATGAGGTCTTGCGCCTCGTGGCGGCGACCGAGGCGCAATCGGAACATCCCATCGCGTTCGCCATTCTACGTGCGGCGGAGGCGCGGGGGCTGGCTTTGCCGGCGCCCGAGAGCTTCCGCGCGTTGCCGGGTTTCGGGATTCGGGCCGAGATCGAGGGCAAGCGCGTGCTTGTCGGGGCCGACCGGCTGTTGGCGCGCGAGAAGATCGACCTCGGGCCGCTCGCCGATACGGCCGCCGCCCTCGCCGCGGACGGCAAGACGCCGCTCTATGCGGCCATCGACGGCGCCGCCGCCGCCGTAATCGCGGTGGAAGACCCGATCAAGGACACCACGCCCGATGCCATCGCCGCGCTGCACCGGATGGGTCTGGAAGTGGCGATGATCACCGGTGACAACCGCGTCACCGCCGAAGCGATTGCCCGGCGGCTCGGGATCGATCACGTTTCGGCGGAAGTGCTGCCCCGGGGCAAGGTGAAGGCTGTCGAGGCGCTGCGCAAGGCGCATGGCACCACCGCCTTTGTCGGCGACGGGATCAACGATGCCCCCGCTCTCGCCGCGGCCGACATCGGCCTCGCCATCGGCACCGGTACGGATGTCGCCATTGGGGCGGCGGACGTTGTGCTCGCCTCGGGCGAATTGCCCGGCGTCGCCACCGCGATTCACCTGTCGCGCAGAACCATGCGCAACATTCGCCAGAACCTGTTCTGGGCCTTCGGTTACAACGTGGTTCTCATTCCGGTCGCCGCAGGTGTGATCTACCCCGCCACCGGCCTTTTGCTCTCACCGATGCTGGCCGCTTTCGCCATGGCGATGTCATCGGTCTTCGTGCTGACAAATGCGCTCAGGCTGCGGTTCGTCGAGGTGCCTGGCTGACCTCCCGCCGCCCGCTCATCTGCGCCGTTTCAGACCGAAGCGGTTGATCTCGTCCGGATGGCCCGAGAGCCAGCGCCAGTCGAGCCACAGGATGAACGGGGCGGCGAGAGGAATGCCCCAGGCCGCCAGTGTCACGATCGTCGCGAACACGCCGGTTGCGTCTGGGTCCTGCAAGGCAATGCAAAGCAGCCACGCTGCTGCGAGATATCCGGCCCGAAACAGGAAAGCGCGGCGAAGGTGCGCTCGGGTTATCACCTCGGGTGTACCCATGTTCTAGACCGATGAGAAGCAGCCAATGGCGTCGCCATGCACGTTGATGTCGACCGGGCCGAACTTGCTTTCAACGGCGAGCGAGAACGCGTCGAGCCAGGGCAGCCAGAGTACCCGGTAGCATCCGTTGGTGCGGGTGACGGCCCAGGCCCAGTCGGTGAGACCGCCGGCCAGGTTCACCTCGATCAGCTGTGGCTCGATCAGGGCCGCCTCGAAATCCGCCAGCACTGCGCGGTTCCACGCGCCGATCCCGTGCGCATGGGTCTCGGGATCGAACCGAGAGATCTCGGCGGCGAGGCGGGCCTTGATGTGCCCGATTTCAGGCGTGTTCGTCACGAGCATATGTGCCTCCAGTCGCGACGGTAGGTGCGGCCCCCACCGGGGTCAAGAAAGGCGCAGCGCCGCTGCCGGACACAACACAGTGATTGGTCCTCGCACATGGCGGAAACCAGCAACGAAGTGACGGTTACGAAGCGGGCAGGTTCGCCAAAGTGGCCCTAAATGCGGACGGGTATCGCACTCGGGATGCGGACCGGGCAACCTGTGCCCATTCAGAGGCTCGGCTGAGTTGCCGGAAACGGACTTGAGGAGGAGAACATGGCCGTGGTGAATATCGTCGAGGCGCAAAGCCCGCTGAAGGCTTTCCTTGAGGGCGTTTCGATCGAAGTCATGCCGCGCACGGCGGCGAAAATCGACGACTTCAAGCCGCTGCTGGCGCCGGGAAGCCGGGTCTACATCGCCCATATCGAGGGCACGCCGATTGACGAGATGGTCGCGACTGCCAAGCGCCTTGCGGCGGACGGGTTCGCGGTGATGCCGCATTTCCCGGCACGGATCATCAAGGACGAGGCTATTCTGGAAGACTGGCTCAAGCGCTACGCCGGCGAGGCAGGCGTGACCGAGGCGCTGGTGCTGGCGGGTGGCGTCGCCAAGCCGCACGGCAAGTTCTACAGTTCGATGCAACTGCTCGACACCGGGCTGTTCGAGAAGCACGGGCTGAAGCGCCTGCACGTCGCCGGCCACCCGGAAGGCAACGCCGATATCGACGCGGACGGAACGACACGAAACGTCGACGCCGCGGTGCGCTGGAAACAGGACTACGCCGACAAGACCGGCACCGAGATGGCCCTCGCCACGCAATTCGTGTTCGACGCGAAGCCGATGATAGCCTGGGCTGATCGGCTCAAGGCTGATGGCATCTCGCTGCCGATCCACGCCGGTGTGGCGGGGCCGGCCAAACTGCAAACCTTGATCAAGTTCGCCGTGGCTTGTGGCGTGGGGGCGTCGCTCGGCGTACTCCAGCGCCGGGCGCGCGATCTCACCAAGCTGCTCAAACCGTTTGAGCCGACCGACGTGCTGACCGCATTGGCCGAACACAAGGCCGCGAACCCCGACAGCCTGATCGAACGCGCGCACATCTTTCCGCTCGGCGGCATCCGGGCCAGTGCCGACTGGGTCGCGGCACATTCGGCCTGACGCTGCATCACATCATGAAAAGGCGGCGCGAGGGAAAGCGCCGCCTTCTTGGCTTCCAAGCCCAGACCCTGATCAGGCCAGCTCGATCGCCTTGGTTTCGGTGTAGACCTCACCGGTGTCGTCATACCACTTGAAGACGAACTCGCCGGCTTCGTCGATGGCGGCATCGAACTCGAAAAACGGATCGGACGAGACACCGCCGTCGACGACGAGATCCACCACGGTCTCGCCGTTGAACTCGCAGGTAAACCGCTCGATCACATGCCGCGGTACGGTCTCGCCTTCGTTGTTCTTGCGGCGACCGGTTTCCATCGCGTGCTTGATCTTGGTCTTGATGGTGAACGCCTCGCCGGCCGCAGCCGATCCGGGCACCCTGATACGTGGACTGATAGACATCTGTTTTTCTCCTGAAATCTTCTGGGCGCTGCTTAACAGCCGCCGGCCGTGACCTTCACGTTGCGCCGAACCTGGGTGAACGTCCCATCGGGCGCACGTGCAGTCAGGACTAGATCTTGCGTCTTCGCCATGCGAACGCGGGTCTTGAACCGGTTGCCCGCCGCTTTCGGCCCGAACGAAAGGTGGAACACCACGATATCAGGGTTTTCGGGTGCGACGAGCATGACCTCCTCGGCCCCCGGCGCGGTGATTTCAATCTGGACGAAGTTACCGTTCTCGGCCAGTTCGGGCGCCTCGATCGCGAGGTCCCCCTCGCCAACGGCCGCACCGCCGGTAAACTCGGCAATCTCGGCATCGCCAGGCGCCGCAATGGCAGCCGACCCAAACGGCAGCACTGCCAACCCGCCGACACCCAGAACGAGTGCGTCTCGTCTCGAAAAACTCATGTCTCTACGTCCTCCCAATTCTCTTCGCCAAAGCCACGCCCGGAGAGCAACAACGTCGCTCAGCCGAGCATGGTCATTGATGGTCACTGCCGATCAGGCAATCTGCCCGGTCGAGCGGAATGGCAAATACACTTTATTTCCCGAATATGAGAGTAACCGGGATCGCGATTGCCCTCCAAGAAGTTTCTCCGTGTCATGACATCACACCTCGGGCATCTGGCACCCCGTCGGCCCGCGGCAATCACGAACCTGTCGTTTGTGGCCGGCGGTCTCTTCGCCTAGGTTGCACCGGCGCTGAGATGGAATCGAACGATGTACCTGCGATACCTGACATCAAACTCGAAACTGGCCGCGCTGTGCATCGGCATGATGACCGGACTGTCGGCGAATGCGGCGACCGCAGGCGATCTGCGGCTCATCATGTTCGAGCAGGAAGGCTGCCACTGGTGCGAACAGTGGGAGGCCGACGTGGGCCGGGCATATCACAAGACGGAAGAATCTAAGATCGCGCCGCTGACCCGCCTGCACCTGCGCGAACCCCTGCCCGAGGGCATGGAACTCGCTCAGGCCACCGTGCTGACACCGACCTTTGTCGTTCTGGAGAACGACACCGAGATTGGCCGGATCACCGGATACCCGGGTGAGGATTTTTTCTGGGGCTTGCTCGAGATGCTCTTCGAGAAGGCCGAATCGGTGGACGAGGCGGCGCAATAACGCCGCCCCGATTTTCTCAGATCAGAATTCGCCTTCGGCGGCGCCGTCGAGGATCGCGAGGATCACCTTCTTCACGTGCAGCGCCTCTTCGAGGAGTTCCGGCGGCAGCGGTTTGCCGCCATGGATCATCATGTCCATGTCGAGCGAGTAGAGCCACAGCTCGCCGTTCTCGTCCTCAACCAGCGAAACCCGGCACGGCAGGTAGGCCGAATAGGCTTCCGAGACTTCGACCATCTTCGCCGCGGTGAGCGGGTTGCAGTAGAGGTAGATCTTGAGCTTGCGCCATTCCTCGCCCTGCATGAGCGAGACTTGCTCGCCCAGCGGCAGCTGGCCCACGTCGCGGATGTTTTCCGCCTGGGCCATCGACTGAACCGACTCGTCGACGTCTTCGAAAGTGAGCCCGTCGGCCACCTTGCGCTTCCAAACCGTGGCTTCCGCCGAGTTGCCGGTTTCAGCCAGGCGCATGGCCATGTTCCAATACACCGCCGGCGCTTGCGGATCGAACCCGCGGAATGTCCAGACGAACCAGCCCGTCGCGATGATTGCGACCAAACCAATAACCATCAAAATGGCGCGGATGAATTTCATGTGACGAGCCTCCCAGTTTCCCTTCGCTTGCCACCATATCCTGAACAGCGGGGCTTCGAGTCAAGCTTCGATGCCAGAGAGTGCGACATAGCGCCCCGTCAGTTCTCGGGCGGAAACAGTTGCGCGCGCTCGGTGTCGAAATCGAAGCCGATCTGTTGGCCCGGGTCGTAGATCTTGTCTTCCGACAGCGCCGCGATCAACGGTTCGCCATCCTTGAGCCGGACCTCGACCACGGTTTCGGCCCCGAGGCGTTCGGTCACAAGGATCTTACCGTGCAGCTTGCCTTCGGCGTCGGACACCGGGTGAAGATACTGCGGGCGTACCCCGAGAATCGCCTCCTGCCCAACCTCGAAAGGCCGGCCTCGGGTGCTCACGGTGATCGGGTCGAGCGCGGCGTTGGCGACCCTCGCTTCCCCGCCGTTCACCGCTTCGATCTTCACCCGGATCAGGTTCATCGAGGGCGCGCCGAGGAACCCGGCGACGAACAAGTTGGCGGGCTCGTGGTAGAGTTCCATCGGCGCGCCGACCTGCATCACCATGCCATCTTTCAGCACCACGATCTTGTCTGCCAGCGTCATCGCTTCGACCTGGTCGTGGGTGACATAGATCATCGTTGCATCGAGATCCTGGTGCAGCTTGCCGATCTCCAGCCGCATGTCCATGCGCAGGGCGGCGTCGAGGTTCGAGAGCGGCTCGTCGAACAGGAACACCTTGGGGTCGCGCACGATCGCCCGGCCGATGGCGACGCGCTGGCGCTGGCCGCCCGAGAGCTGGCTCGGCCGGCGGTCGAGCAGGTGCTCCATCTGCAGGATGCGCGCGGCCTCCTGCACCTTCTGTTCCTTGGTCGCCTTGTCGGTCTTGTTGATCGTGAGCCCGAAGGCGACGTTGTCGCGCACCGTCATGTGCGGGAAAATCGCGTAGGTCTGGAACACCATCGCGATGCCGCGGTCTTTCGGCGGCAGGTCGTTGACCACCACGCCGTCGATCTCGATGGTGCCCGAGGTGATGTCTTCCAGCCCCGAGATCATCCGCAGGACGGTGGACTTGCCGCAGCCCGACGGCCCGACGAAGACGACGAACTCGCCGTGGTCGATGTCGATGTCGATCCCCTTGATCACCTCGGTTGTCCCGAAGCTCTTGCGCACGCCTCTCAGCTTCACTGTCGCCATATCGCCTACTCCGCCACCTGTGCATCCCGCACGACGCGCAGGAGGCCGTTATCGTCGATCACCACCGGCTCTGGGTTCATCACGTAGCCGCCGAAATGTCCGTCGGGACCCTGGTCGGCAAAGCCCATGATCATCATGCCGTCGCCGGTGTCCACGATCCGCGCGGCGTAGCGCCGGCAGGGCAGGGCGCCGTCGAGGAACGCGCCCGGCGCGATGTGCCAGGGACCGCGCGGGCTGTCGGCCACCAGGTAATGCGTGCCGGTGACCGGGCCGCCCGGGATTAGCTCGGCCTGGTGCTTCGAGAAGTGCTCGGCCGAGGTGCAGAACAGGCAATACCAGCGCCCGCCGGCCTCGAAGACCTGCGGCACCTCGAGCTGACCGAAGCCGCCGGCGAAGACCGGGGGCTGCAGCGTCCAGTTGGCGAGGTCGGGCGAGGTGGCGAAGCCGATCGCGCCGCCGGCGTTGGGCTCGGCCACGCCGGCGACGCGGGCGGTGAAAAACATCAGCCAGCCGTCGCCGTCGGGGTCGCGCATCACCCAGGGGTCGCGCATCGCGCGGTCGTGCCAGAAGCCGCGGGCGTGGTCGACCTCGTAGGCCGCGGCGTGCGGCCCTTCGAGATCGAGGCAGAAGCCATCGCCGACCCGCTCCCAGGCGTGCAGATCGCGCGAGGTGGCGTGGCCGATGCGCTGGTAGAGCCCTTCTTCGGACTTACGCGAGCCGGTGTAGAACAGGTGCCACAGCCCGTCGTCGTCGGCGACCACCGAGCCGGTCCAGGTGGTGAAGTCGTCCCAGGCCTCGGCTGTCGCGGGCGCGAAACAGGTGCCGAGGTGTTCCCATGTCACCAGGTCGTCGGAGGTCGCGTGGCCCTGGCTGACGTTGAAGTGGCGCAGATCGGGATTGATCAGCGACTTGT
>Ga0180435_10003447_pt1 | contig 15812 bp, 10 predicted proteins | sample SS_ome_3_FD_132467 | JGI IMG/M metagenome (GOLD analysis project Ga0180435, IMG submission 132467) | Hypersaline lake sediment archaeal communities from the Salton Sea, California, USA - SS_3_S_1 metaG | ecosystem: Environmental > Aquatic > Non-marine Saline and Alkaline > Hypersaline >... | reverse complement strand
TTCAGGCCCGCCAGGTAGTCCAGGCCCCGGCCGGCGCCCAGCGCGCCCTCGACCTCCGCCAGGGGGGCCGACCAGACCAGGAATCCGAACACGTCGTCCGTGTCGCCGTCGTCGTTGACGTCCGGCACGTCGTCGTTGGTCACGAAGCGGGCCTCGGAGATCAGCCCCATGTAGGCCGGGTGGAGATCGCCCCCCGCCGGCGGCACGGGGAGATCCCCGGCGCCCTCGAGTCGATGGCCGTCCGGATGGACGTAGACGCCCTCCTCGGATTCGACCTCCACGACCTCCCACGCCCCCTCGGGCGTGAAGTCGCGGGCGTCGAGGATCTTGTGATCGCCCGCCGTCGTGGTCTGCATCCCCGGCGCGAGCGCGTCGACGCCGGTGTCGAGGATGGCCAGAACAACGCCCCGGCCGTCCCAGGCGGGGTGGTCGGCGCGCCAGGAGACGGCGCCGATGTCGCCGGTGGGCAGGTATGGCCAGGCCTCTTGATCGGTCGCCGCGACCGACGCCGCCGGAGCGACGCACGCGACGGCCGCCGACAGGACCAGCAACAGGACGCCGAGCGGAAAGGACTTCCGGAACATGGGGAAACCTCCAGCGATACGGGGGTCTTTTACATCTCGCGACGGGGAGTCTATTATATGAGCGGTGACGGAGACGGACAAGCCGGAACCCCGGCCGGGATCCGCCCCGAGTCGTGCGCGGCCGCAACCGGACCGCCCGCCGAGTCGTAAGCAAACCCGAAAGGAAGCCCAGATCATGGACGCGAAGAACATGCGCAAGCATACCCAGGTGGTTCACGCCGGACAGCACGCCGACCCCGCGACGGGGGCCGTCTCCGTGCCCATCTACCAGTCGTCCACCTTCCGCTTCCGCGAGGCCGCCGAGGGCGCGGCCCGTTTCGCCGGCACCGACGACGGCTACATCTACACGCGTCTCGGTAATCCCACGACCTCCCACCTCGAGGAATGCATCGCCACCCTCGAGGGCGGCTGCGGCGCCCTGGGCGCCGCCACCGGCATGGCCGCCGTCAACACCGTCTACTACACGATGCTCAGCCAGGGCGACCACGTGGTCTGCACCGAGGCGCTCTACGGCCCGTCACGCACCGTGCTGGAGACCGAGTACACGCGCTTCGGGATCGAGGCGACCTTCGTCGACTCGTCCGTCGTCGAGAACGTCGCCAAGGCCATGCGCCCGGAGACGAAGCTGGTCTACATCGAGACGCCGGCCAATCCCACGCTGAAGATGACCGACATCGCCGCCTGCGCCGAGATCGCGCACGAGCACGGGGCCCTGCTGGCCGTGGACAACACCTTCTCCTCCCCGGTCCTGCAGCATCCCTTCGAGCTCGGCGCCGACATCGTCGTGCACAGCATGACCAAGTTCATCAACGGCCACACGGACGTCGTGGCGGGCATGGTCGTGGCCAAGGACCCCGAGGTCTTCGCGCGCCTGCGCAAGGTGCACCGCAACCTGGGCGGCACCATGGATCCCCACCAGGCCTGGCTCGTGCTGCGCGGCGTGCGCACCCTGGCCCTGCGCATGGAGAAGGCGCAGGCCAACGCCATGGAACTGGCCCGCTACCTCGAATCCCACCCCAAGGTCGACTGGGTGCGCTATCCCGGTCTCGAGAGCCATCCCCAGTACGAGCTGGGCCGGCGTCAGATGTCCGGTCCCGGCGCGGTGATCTCCTTCGGCGTGCAGGGCGGGCTGGAGGCGGGCCGCAAGCTGATCGACGCCATCGAGATTCCCACCCTCGCGGTGAGTCTCGGGGGCATCGAGAGCCTGATCGAGCATCCCGCGTCCATGACGCACGCCGGGATACCGAAGCACGAGCGCGAGGAGGCCGACATCACGGACGACCTGGTCCGCATCGCCGTCGGCTGCGAGGACGTGGAGGATCTGCGGGAGGATCTCGCGCGGACCCTCGACAAGATCTGAGGGTAGGCAATGATCAAGCGCTGGGTGGACGCCTCGAACCTGGAGACCCGGAACGCCTCCGGCGATCCCCGGGACGTGGCCTTCAGCGCGCATCCCATGCTCGATCCGGAGTTCGCGCGGCGCCCGTCGCGCGCACGCCGGTTCTTCCAGCAGATGTACTTCCGCATCCGCGACGACGACGCGGCCTACCGGGCCGAGATCAAGCGCATGCTCAATCCGCCCCTGTCCGACGACGGCGCCGTCCGGGAGTCCACGGAGCTGATCCGCTACCTGACCGAGGCCGAGACCTACGTCCGGGACCTCGTGGCCCTGCTGCCCGCCTCTTCGCGGGAGCACGCGAGCCCGGACGCCAGGATCTCGGCCTGCAACGACATGCGCACGCTGATGTCCTTCCTCTTCTCGGCGGACGATCCGCGCGTGAGCTACGAGGCGCAGCGCAAGCTCTACCTCGCCAAGCTGCTGCTGGACATCGACCATTCGCGGCAGATCCAGCTGGGGCCGAAGCACAAGGCCCACTTCGAACGCATGCTGCGCAAGGGCCTGTGGGAGTACGCCCTGGACACCAACGCCGTCGAGATCGGCTTCCACATCGACGAGGACGGCGAGACCATCCGCTTCAACCTCCGTCCCAGGCCCGGACAGGAACGCTTCGCGTTCAAGACGATCTTCCTGGAGAAGCAGGTCGGCAAGCGGAAGATCCCCCTGGACGTGCTCTACTACAACTGCCGCTTCAAGCGGACGGTGGTGCCGATCTCCTACGAGATCGTCGACGGCAGCCACCGGGTCATCGAGCGCAAGCGCTGGGACGCCACCGGGACGCGCAGCAGCGGCTCGATCCTGTCGAAGATGATCCGCAAGGGGATCAACGATCCCGACGAGATCAGCGACATCCTGGGCGCCATGTTCATCGTGCACGACGAGGACGCCATCAACGACCTGCTGACGCTGCTGGACAGCGTCTTCGGCAGCCCCATCTCCTGGCAGGACGTCACCGACACTCTGATCGACAGCCGGGACGGCCGGCACCTCGACCGCCATTCGGGCCGGGGCTACCGCGTCTACAAGGGGGATCTGGGCATCCTGCACCCGTCCGACATTCCCGGCGGCCTGCCCTACCGGTTCCGCGTCGAGGTGCAGATCTACGCCCTGGAGGGTTTCCTGCGCACCGTCCACGGCGCCCACGACGCCAGCCACCTGGCGCTGAAGCTGCGCCAGTTCCTGCACGGGCTCGTCCCCATCGTCTTCCCGCGCGCCGTCTACGGCGAGGACTGGCTGCGCCTGCCCTGACGGGCCGTCCCGAGACGAAATCCCTGAACGCGGGAGGCCCGCCCCGAGGGGCGGGCCTTCCGTAATTCGCGCGACGCGGATCAGACGCCGATCAGATCCTTCTGGTCGAGCTCCACCGCCCGATCGAGCTTCCCCTGCTTTTCGGCGGCCTTCTCCCAGAACTCGTCGGCTTCCAGGTCCATCAGGTCGGACTCGTCGACGGCGGCGAGCTGAGACAGCGCGACCGCGGCCGACAGGCGCGCGGACCGGTCCGCGGCCTCCGACGCCGGCGCCTGCCGCGGTGCGACCGGATCGGCGCCGTCGGGCTGCTCGGATGCCTCCAGGCCGCCGGCGATCCGCTGCAGCATGGCGATCAGGTGCACGATCTCGCCGGCCTGGGCCGAGAGTTCCTCGCTGGACGCCGCGGTCTGCTCCGAATTGGCGGCGTTGGACTGGGTCACCTGTCCCATGGAGGTCACGGCGTGGTTGAGCTCCTCGATGCCCTGGGCCTGCTCGCTGCTGGCGGTCGTCACCTCGCGGATCAGCTCCGTGACCTGCGCGATGCTGTCCGAAATGCTCCGGATGGCGTCCGAGATCTCGGCGGCGACCAGGACGCCGCGATCGGCGTCCTGCTGGGACTCGGCGATCAGGGCCGCCGTGTCCCGGGCGGCCTCGGCGCTGCGCTGGGCCAGGTTGCGCACTTCCTCCGCCACGACCGCGAAGCCCTTGCCCGCTTCGCCCGCGCGCGCGGCCTCGACCGCCGCGTTGAGAGCCAGCAGGTTGGTCTGGAAGGCGATCTCGTCGATGGACTTGATGATGCGCGCCGTGTCGCCGGACGATTTCTGGACCTTGGTGATGGCCGCCTGCATGCGCTGGCCCGCCTCCGCGGACTGCAGGGAGGCCACGGTGACCTCGCCGGCCATGTCGTCCATGGTCTCGGCGTTGGCGGCGTTGAGGCGGGTCTTGGCGGACAGGTCCTGCAGCGACGCCGAGATCTGCTCGATGGTCGAGGCCTGGGTGCTCGCGCCGTGGGCCAGGTCCTGGCTCGACTCCGAGAGATGGTTGGACGCGGTGGTCACCTGCCCCACGCTCTCGCCCATGCCGACGATCACGTGCTGCAGGTCCTTGACGATGTTCCGGGTCAGCCGCAGGGCGATCCCGCCGCCCATCAGCAGGAACAGGCCGGCGCACACGAACAGCGCCGCCTCGATCCGGCCGTGGAGCTCCGCGATCCGCGCCTGACGGGCGTCGGAGATCTCGTGGACCGTGCCGCGCATGCCGTGGAGGACGGTGAACATGTCCCTCATGGCGGGAACCAGCGTGTCCAGATAGACGCGGCTCGCGTTCGTCCGGGCCCCCGACCGGGACGCGCCGCCTTCCGACAGATGGGCGCAGACCTCGTCCGCGGCGGCGTGCATGACGGCGTGATGCTGCTGGAGTTGCGCCATCGGCGTGGCCAGTTCGGGAATCAGCGCGATCTCACGGCGCCGCGCCTCGTCCTGATACCAGGCCTCGAAGGTGCACTGCCCGGGATCGGTCCTGCGACCCGGATCCATGGTGCCGTCGGCGACGACGGCGTCGCTGAGCCGGCGCGCCCAGACGAGCTGCTCCTCCTCGCAGATCGTGATGTCGGACTCGAGATGCCGGCTCTGCCAGAGTCGCCGGGACTCCGTCTCGAGGGCCCGGATCTGGAGACCGGCCACGACCAGCACGATCACGGCGACACCCGTCATCAGGCCGAAGCCGAGACCCAGCCTGCGGCCCAGACTCATCTTGTCACTCATCTTCGTCTCCCACATGGATCGACGCCGGAACGGTCGCGGGATACTGCTCCGCAGACTGATTCATCGCTCATAATATCGGTCGCGGCAGGGGCATATTGAGCGATATCAGGGGTGATCGGCGGGAGGTGCGGCCGCCCGGACGTTGAAGCCGAAATCCCTGGGGACGGCGACCAGGCCGGCTGCGCGGATCAGTCCCGCGAGGCCGTCGCCGCTGCGGGGCTCGACGGCCGGCGCCGCGCCCTGCGGATCGGTGGCGCCGAGAGCGAAGTCATCGAGATCGGTGGCGCCGAGGGACAGGGCGCGGCCGGCCAGGCGATCGTCGAGCCCCACCAGGCGCGCCTGGATGTGGGTGACGTTGTCCAGCGCGAGGGCCGAGACGGCCAGGGTGCGCAGGTCGTCCCGCGCCACGCGCGGATCCGGGGCGGAGGAGCCGGGGCCTCGGAACCGCAACGAGAAGGCCACGTAACCCGAGGTCCGGTCCTGGCTCTCCCGGAGGCGCAGCAGATGCGCGACCCTCTCGGGCTGCGTCTCCGCGACGCCGGGCGCCAGGGCGGTGGTGGTGGGCAGGCCCAGATAGTGGGCCTCCTCGCTGATCTCGATCCACCGACGGGCGTCGGCCCGGCCGGTCGCCTGCGGACTGCGGAGGCGATCGCTGAGGATCCCGGCCCCCTCGCCGGACAGGGAGTCCAGGCCCGCCTCCCGCAGACGGCGCGTCACCTGGAGGGTCTGGAGGCCGGACGACGCCGCGAGACGGTGGATCCCGTCGGGTGAACCGCCGTGTATCCACGCCCCGGGCAGCGCCGTCTTCAGATCGCGCAGGAGCGCCTCGCAGGCATCGAGGCGCGGTGGGGCATCGCATCCGGTCCGGCAACGGCCGCCGTCGTCGAGGACGCCGCGGACCACGGCCGCCATCCCGTCCGGCGACACGTCGACGGCCGGGGGCCCGGAGACGCGCCCGGCACATGAGATGCCGATGTCCAGACTGCAGGAGTCGGCGCAACGGACGGTGCAGCCGACGGCGTAGGTCGCACGCCCCGGCCCTCCGCGGGGCGACCTGGCGGCTCGGATCGCACGCTCCAGATCGTCGAGGGCCGCCTCCTCGAACAGGAGCAGCAGTTCGCCGCCGGTCAGACGCCGGCGTGACGATTCGTCGAGCAGTTCCAGGGCCACGTCGCTCGATCGGGTCGGAACGTCCAGGGGTTCGCCGGAGCCGGCGGAGTCGTCTGCGGTGGGCAGGGTCATGGCAGGTCCCCGTCAGGGCCGGGCGTCCGGATCGACGCCCCGGCCGGTGCTGCAGATGGCGTGCCGCACGCACAGTTCATGAAAGCGCCTCAGGCCCGCCATTTCCCGGTCGCCGAGAACGTAGCACACGGAGTCGGTGAAGAAGTCCCGGATGACGTCGGCCGAGCAGACGCCGCCGGGTCCGAGGCGCCCCTCGGCCGCCGCACGTGCGGCCAACGCGTCGCATCGGGACAGGCCGAGATCCCGGGCGCGGGTGAACAGGTCGACCAGCGCGGCGCGCTCCTCGTCCGCCACGCGACGGCCCAGCGCCCACACCGCGTAGACGAAGGGCAGACCCGTCATCTGTCGCCAGGTCTCGCCGAGGTCCACGACGTGGACGTCCTCGCGCCCCTCCTCGCGGAAACGGCCCTCGGCGGCGAAGGCCCGGTCGCCGACGACCAGGGCCGCCTCGTGATCGTCCAGCAGGGTCTCGACGCGGGGTTCTAGCACCATGAAATCCGGCTGCACGCCGTAGAGATCGGCGAAGAGGATACGCAGCAGCGCCACCGAGACGCGGCTGGCGCGATCCACGACGACGTGGCGGATCTCCGTGGGCGACACGCGGCTGAAGAGCTTCGCGCCGGCCGCACGCGATCCCGTGGCCAGCCCCACGCCGGGCACGAGACCGCTCCCGGCGCCGCGGAAACATTCGATCACCGGGATCAGGGCCGCATCCGCCTCGTCGGCGTGCAGCAGTTCGGGCAGGACGGACGGCGCGGCCAGGGTCATGCGCACGCGACCGGACGCGAGCTCCTCCAGGGCGTCCACCAGGGGCCAGGCGTCGAGATAGGGGACCGTGGCGATGCGGTAGGTCATGGTGGTGCTCCGGCGAGCGGACGGTCGGACGGACGGCCGCGCGGCCGTCGTCAGCGGATCCTGACGATCATGGACCAGGTGGAGAGCCGGTGTTCCTGTATCGCGGCCTGGGCGTCCTGCGCGGCCGCCCGGTCGGCGTAGGGCCCCACGTGGACCCTATACCAGAGCTGTCCGTCGATCGTGACGTCCACGATCCGCGTGGGCAGTTCGTGGCCGTCGAAGGTTCCGGCGAAGGCGGCGGCCCGCTCGTGGTCGCGGAACGATCCAACGTGAACGTAGAGACCGGACGGCGGCGCGGGCAGGTCCACGGCCGGCGGGATCGCCGCGCGATCGGCGTCGGGGCCGGTCGCATCCTCCCCCATCGTCCCGGGCGCGACCGCGTCCACGACCACGGCGAGGCTGTCGTCCGGGCCGGCCGTCACGACGGCCAGCGAGTCGCCGCCCGCGGTGATCGGCGGACGGTCCCCGCCCGCGAGATCCCCCTCCGGCGCGACGCCGTCCGCCTCGGTGACGGATCGGGGCTCGGGCAGGAGCGGCAACTTGATCATGCCCTGGAAATGGGCGATCAGGGCCATGGCGATCAGGCAGGCCGCCAGGATGACCAAAGACCAGGTGAGAACGCGCCGGGTGCCGCCGCCGCGCCTCGGGACCGCCATCAGGGTCGGCTCGTCGTCCGCTTCGTCCAGATCCTCTTCGTCCAGGTCCTCGTCGATCTGGTCCTCGTCGATCTGGCCTTCGTCGTCATGATCCTCGTCGATGCGTTCCGCGCCTTCATCGTCCATGATCGCGTCGGACGGCTCTTCATCGACCACGTCCGGCTCCGGTTCTTCGGTCGGCTCAGGCTCAGGCTCGATCGGCTCCGGCTCGGGGTCCGGCTCCTCCACGATCGGTTCGGGCGCTTCTTCAGGCTCCGGCTCGGGTTCGGGCTCGATCGGCTCAGGCTCCGGCTCGGGCGCAGGCTCCGGTTCGGGCGCGAGCGTCTCGGGCTCCGGCTCTGGCTCCGGTTCCGGTTCGGCGGGCGGTTTCGGCTCGAGTTCGGGCTCGGGCTCGGCCGTTTCCACCGTTTCGGGCGCCGGCTCGTCGGTCGTCTCCGACGTGGGTGTGATCGGGGATTCGGAGGACAGGGCCGCGGTCGCCGCGATGATCGATTCCTCGGCGGGCGACTTGGGCAGCGAGGTGTCCTCTTCCACGTGCTGCAGCTGCACATCTTTCGCGTCGTCCACGTAGGCCGCCAGGAGCGCCCTGTCGGCGATCATGTTCACCAGACGCGGAATGCCCTCGCTGAGGGCGTAGATTCGCTCCATGGCGTCGTTGCGGAACAGGTCGCGCTCGCAACCGGCCACCTTGACGCGGTGCTTGATGTAGTCGGCCGTCTCCTTGGGGCCCAGCTTGTCGAGATGGTAGTGGACCCGGATCCGCTGACGCACCTGGGCCAGCTGCGGCGAGTTGATCTTGACGCGCAGGCCGGGCTGTCCGGAGAGCACGACCTGGAGCGCCTGCTCCTCGGGCGGGCCGAGGTTGGTCAGCAGCCGGACGCCCTCCAGGGTGGCGTCCTCCAGATTCTGAGCCTCGTCGATGATCAGCAGCAGGCGTTGCCCGCGGCGCATGATCGCCACCAGTTCCGCCTTCAGGGCGCCCAGCAGGTCGGCCCGGTCGGCGGCCGGCGGGATCTCCACGTCCAGCTCAGCCAGGAGCATCTTGAGCAGCTCGCGGAAATCCAGCTGCGTGACGTTGATCAGGGCCGTCCGGTAGGTCTTGGAGATGTGCTGGGAGAGGTTGTGCAGCGCCAGGGTCTTGCCGGTCCCGATCTCGCCGGTGATGAGGATGATGTCCTCGCCGCCCTCGAGTCCGTAGACCAGATGGGCCATCGTCTCCTGGAACGCGCTCGACCTGAACAGGAACTGCAGGTGAGGGCTCAGGGAGAACGGTGACGTGTAGAAGCCGAAATGCTCGTGATACATGACCCGTCTTCTGTTCGGGATGGACTCCGGCAACTGCAGGCGCCGATGTGACCGTCTCCGCGATGATGGCGCGCGCCAGCTATATCCGGGGGAGAAGTTACTTGATCAACCGCGGCAGGGCAACATTTAGTGCGGATGTCCGGTTGCGTGCCGTCCCGACGAGAAACGCCGCCAGCCGAAATAAGTTATCCCGTAGACGATAAAAATGAACAGGCCCTTGCAGAGGCCGATCGCCAGGTCGCCGGAGGTCGTGCCGCGGATGGACCAGTCCGCCATGAGCCCGGAGAATCCGGACGCGACGTAGACCAGCCAGGCCACGCCGGCGAGGGCGTGGTGGCCCAGGAAGACGGTCGCCCATCGCCGCGCGCCCAGCCCCAGCCGGTAGCGGCGCAGGACCCAGAACGACAGCAGCAGATGGCAGTAGATGGTGATCGTCGACGCCAGCGCCAGGCCCTTCACCTGCAGGGGCCCGATCAGCAGGGCGTTGAGGGCGACGTTCATGACCAGGAACTGGACGCCCAGCCAGATCTTCTCCTTCATCCGCTGCAGGGAGTGGAAGACGCGGCTGACGATCAGGTTGACGACCAGGGCGGGCAGGCCCAGCGCGTACATGGACATGACGCCCGCCGTGCGCTCGGCGTCCGCGGCCGTGAACTGGCCCCGCAGAAAGAGCACGCGCACGACCTCGCCCCCGGCCAGGGCCAGGGCGAGCGTCGCGGGCACGACCAGGCGGGACACGCGGGCGATGTTGTCCCGGATGTACCGTCCGCAGCCGTCGAAGTCGTCGGCGGCGATCAGTTCGGACAGCCGCGTGAACATGACGGTGACCAGCGAGAACTGGAAGAGCTGGATGACGAAGCTCTTGACCGTGGCGGCGTAGGCCAGCGAGGAGATGTTGCCCGCCTCCAGGAACGAGGCGAAGATCTTGTCGATGAACTCGAAGAGCAGCAGGAAGCTCTGGGTCAGCAGCAGGGCCCAGCCCAGGGACCAGAGCCGTCCCGCCGTCCCCTCGGGGAGGCTGAACCTCCGGAGAGCGACGTGACGGCCGTGGAGGGCCCGCCCCCAGACCAGGACCGTCTGCAGGAGCTGGGACGCCGCGAAACCGACGACGATCGACCAGATGCCCAGGCGGCCGTGCAGGAGGAGGATCGCCGCGAGGATGACGGCCGCGTGCAGGCTCGGCATGCTGGTCGCCAGACGGTACTTGCGGTTCAGGTTGAGGACGGCCTTCCCCATGGCGACGAGCAGCAGCAGGGCGCCGGGAACGGCCATCCAGCGGACCATGCGGATGGCGTAGCCGCGCGTCGTCTCCGGCAGGCCGGGACCGGCGAGATCCACGATCCCGTCCGCGAAGAGGACCAGCACCGCCGTCGACGCGAGCGCGACGGCGCCGAACACCGCGATGACGGCGTTCTGGAAGCCCAGCAGCCGGTCGGGCTCCAGGGTGCCGCGCAGCTTGATGACGAAGGGGACGACGACGCTCGTGAAGACCTGCCCGAGCACCATGCCCACGAACACGATCACGAAGAGGGCCAGGGCGTAGGCGTCGTATTCCGGACCCGCGCCGAAGTACTTGGCGATCAGCACCTGGGTGATCAGGCCCAGGGGCTTGACGAGGACGATCAGCGCCATGAGGCGCAGGATCTCGGTGTCGAAGAGGTATTTCCGGATGAAACCGCGGGATTCACGGGCGGCCATGTCCGCTCCCGGTCTTCATCGGTTCGCCGTGGGCGGCGTTCGTCATCTCGCACTCCAGAACGTTGGCGCGGACGGTGGAACCGTGGCGGTCGCGATGACTTTCAACCCGTGTCCCCGGGATGTCAATGCCCGCGGGCGGGGGATTGTGGCTCGGAACCAATCCTTCAAATTAGATTATACTGGACGATATCCCCAGCCGGAACGAAGGTAGTTTTCGACAAAGTGTCGATTATCGGAGGAAAACAATTCAGATTGAGCCGATGTCAGGAGCATCGGTACATCTCCCCCGGATTCTTCCGGCAACCACTTGTTGACTAGGCACACGATCTTCGGAGGCACTATGAAACTGGGCAGCGCAAGCAAGGGCTTTCTGCAGCTCATTTCTGCAAATGTAGCCACAAAGGTCGCCGGTCTAGTCGCCTTTGGCGTATTCACGCGCCTGCTCCCGAAGGAAGACTTAGCCTTCCTGCCCATCTACGGCATGCTCACGACTCTTTCCTACATTCTGTTTGGATTCGGTCTGCAACCCACAATCATCCGTCGATTGCCTGGACTGCTCGAGAAAGACCGATTGGTTGCTGGCAGATTTATCCGCATGAGCGCTGAACTCTTGCTGGCTGGGATAGCGATCTACTCCGCCGGTATATTCCTGGCTGCGGGGCCACTCGCATCAAGGTTGCTGGGGTCGGCTACACAGGCACCCCTGATCCAACTCACGGCTATAGGTTCTTTCTGCTTCGCCCTGCGGCACGTATGCCACTATCTACTCTGGGCAGCCTCTCGCTTTGATAAAATCGCCATCGTACGCATCGGTGCCGCGGCAGGTCGCACCGTTCTGGGCGTCATAGGATTGCTCATGGGAGGGATAAAGGGGCTGGCAGTGGGGCTGGTCATAAACGAAGCCCTGGTATTCCTGCGAGCGGCCACTTACAGCCGAGACTTGCTGCTTCTCCCCATTGGCCCCAGGTCTTCGTACGTGACCTTGCTGCGCGAATCTCTCCCATTCTATTTCGAGAGCTACCTAACATACTTGCGCGGTCAGGGTGATAACTGGATCGTGGCGACTACACTCGGACCAGCCGCCATGGGTGTCTACTACGTGGCGAAGCGGTTCCCGATGCTGCTGATGTTGTTCGTGGAATCATTTGATAAGGTTGTCACGAGCAAGCTCTCCCGGCAAAGAGCGGATATAGAGACAACTGGAAGAACCGTTAACGAACTCCTGTCGCCGCTGACGACGATCGCCGTGCCGGGCATATTCATGATCATAGGGCTGCTACCGGCATTGATCACGGTCGTGGCTGGCCCGAGTTTCGAAGCCGCGATCGTGCCAGGTATGATCCTCTGCCTGATGCAGCTTGTCCGGATCTTCGTCGTTCCAGTCAGTCGTGGTGTGTTCGTGATTCGGCCACCGCTGACAAGAGTAACCATCACCATATTCGAATCCGGATTCCTGATCTCATCGCTTTTCTTGTTGGTGCCACTGCTCGCAGAGCCGGGTGTCGCCATCAGTCGCCTCGTTGCAGCGCTCGTGACTTTCATCTGCAGTTTCGTAGTACTACGGAGGGATCTGCGAGTCATCCTCCCTTGGCGTCAGCTGGTCATTTCCACGCTCGTGTCCAGCGCAATGGCCGCGACCGTCCTTATCGGACTTCTATCGAACACAAACCTTATTTTTGCACCGCTCTTCGCGCTGGCAGGCGTGTTCGTATTCCTCGTTTTGACAAGGATATTTCAAGCAAAATCGTTTTTCAGAGACCTCGAGATCGCATTGCCCTTCGATCTCCCCGCCCCCTTGCATCGCTTCATGCTTCATGAGAATGGCCGCAGCCCCGGAGAATCAACATGAGATTGACCCTTATCATCTCATCTCTCAATAGTGGCGGTGCCGAACGTGTGATGTGCATGCTCGCGAGTGCGTGGAGCCGCATGGGGCGACAGGTGACCATCCTAACAACACACGATGGCGGCCGAAAGCCCGACTATCCCCTCGACCAGAACGTGCGACTCATCTCCATCGATCCTGGGAGCGGGGGACTCAGGAGACAGATCGGGATCGTGAGGGGAATCCGCCGGCTGATCAGGTCTAACAGACCCGATACCGTAATCAGCTTCCTGAAATTCACAAATATCCTTGTCCTGATCGCTACACGGGGCCTTGGCGTACCAGTGATCGTCTCTGAGCGGCTTGACCCTAGCGTGATTGGCATAAGGGCCCACTGGTCATTGTTGCGCCGTTGGACCTACCGCTGGACGGATGTTTTGGTGGCCCAGACGGAAACCGCTGCGCGACATTTCGAACCCATGGCGCCGGACCGGGTCCGCGTAATCCCCAATCCCATATTCGCTCTGGATAAAGAACCGGGCGCCGACGATCCCGTCACACTGGACGGGCCATCATTCCTGGCCGTCGGCCGATTGCATCCCCAGAAGGGATTTGATCTTCTGATCCGCGCGATGGCCATCGTGAGGGATCGGGAACCGGATTGGCGATTGATCATTCTGGGCGAAGGGGATTCACGTACCGAACTCGAAAAGGACATCAGAGCATCGGGACAGGGGGGATGTATCAGCCTGCCTGGCCGAGTCAGGAATCCCTGGCCGTGGCTAAAGGCCGCTGACGCTTTCGTGATGTCGTCCCGCTGCGAGGGCTTTCCCAACGCCCTATGTGAGGCGATGATCGCCGGCCTCCCCGTCCTGTCAACCGACTGCCCAAGCGGTCCGGGTGATCTTATCGAGCAGGACAGGAATGGTCTACTCGTGCCGGTGGAGGATGTTAGCGGTCTGGCAGAAGGCATGCTGCGGCTCGCGGGATCTAGCGAACTGCGCTCAGAACTCGGAATGCGTGCGAAGCATATCGACAAACGTTTTCGTTTGGAAATGGTTCTCGACCTCTGGGATGAGATAATCACTGACCTCATTGATTCTAAAACCACCCCTTGACTACAGATCACACCTGAGCAACAACGAGATCGTCACACACGATATGACTCATCAACGAACAGAGTGTAGTGCGACGTCAACAGGGCATTCATCTTGCGTATGAGGAGATAAGCAGCTAAATTCCCACACTTGCGGGTTATCAGCATGCCCCGGCCATGTCCGGGGGCGAGATCGCAACCCTCTCCAACCCCAGATTCACAGGTATGCTATTCAATTCGATTTCCTTTGCCGCCTTTCTGCCCCTAGTATTCTGCCTGTTCTGGGCCTTGGGCCGCAGGAATTTCCACTTGCAGAACGCCTTACTAATCGTTGCAAGTTATGTATTCTACGGCTGGTGGGATTGGCGCTTCCTGTCCTTGATCTTTATCAGCTCGCTTGTGGATTTCATGGTAGGATTGCGGATTTCCGGCACAGAAATACAACACAAGAGAAAAGCCCTATTAATTGTCAGTCTAGTCGTCAATCTAGGCTTCCTCGGCTTCTTCAAGTACTTCAATTTCTTCATCGATTCAGCTGCCGGGCTCCTGCAATCCATCGGCCTGCAGCCCAACCTACCTTCGTTGAGGATCATCCTGCCGGTAGGAATCAGTTTCTACACATTCCAGACACTGAGTTATACAATAGACATCTACCGCAGGAAGATGGAGCCTACGCGCGATCCGCTGGCCTTTTTCGCCTTCGTCAGCTTCTTTCCACAACTGGTGGCCGGCCCCATCGAACGTGCTAAAAGCCTCCTGCCACAGTTTTACGAAAGACGCCGATTCGAATATGATCAGGCCGTCGATGGCCTTCGCCAGATGCTCTGGGGCTTCTGCAAAAAGATGGTGGTCGCCGACCAGATGGCACCTCACGTGCAGGTCATTTTCGACAACGCGGGCAGCCTGGACGGCGTCGTCCTACTGATGGGCTCGTTTTTTTTCGCCCTGCAGATCTATTGTGACTTCTCTGGGTATTCGGACATCGCGATCGGCGTGGCCCGGCTATTCGGTTTCAACCTATCAAGAAACTTTGCCTATCCCTATTTCTCAAGGGATATCAGCGAATTCTGGCATCGCTGGCATATATCCCTTTCCACATGGTTCCGTGACTACGTATACATTCCACTCGGAGGCAGCTTCGTCCCTAAGACCCGGCAGATGCTGAACATCTTCATCACCTTCACCGTTAGTGGACTTTGGCATGGGGCCAACTGGACTTTCGTCATCTGGGGAGCTCTGAATGGATTGTACTACTTCCCGTTGATGATCCTGAACAAACAGGGACGCTTCAAGGATATCGTGGCGGCGAAGACTTTCTTTCCAACAATCGCCGATGCCCTGGGGATGGCCGGGACATTCGGGATTACTTTAGTAGCCTGGGTTTTTTTCCGGGCCGATTCAGTGATGGCGGCGGGTGAATACCTGATCCGGATGGTCACCCACCCCTGGCTCGATGTGGATCACGGGCAATATCGAGCCGCAGTTGCGTATGCAGTAGCCCCCTTGATCATCGAATGGTTCAGACGCACGAAGCAACACGGGCTAGAGATCTCTGATTTGCCGAGAATCGTGCGCTGGCTCATCTATCTGTTGGCAGTCCTGTCCATCCTGATCTTTGGCAAATTCGGGTCGCAGGAATTCATCTACTTCCAGTTCTAGAGGCGGACAATGTTTAAGTTCGTTCTAAATATTTCTGGTTTCCTGATCGTCCTTGCCTTGGTCTGCGAACTTCTATTTAGATTTGTCGTCCCGTCTTCCATAACTCCATCGCCCTATCAGGATCCCGAATTCATGATCCGCCAGTTCGACAAGGAAGCGACACGCACCGGAATCTACACAGCGGGAAGGCTGGCCCTATACCGAGCCCGCTGGCGCATCAACAACTACGGATGGAACAGCGCTAGCGATTACCTGCCAGCCGCCGAGCGGACCAAACCGCTGATCGTCCTGATAGGGAATTCATATACACACCAACTCATGCTTGATCTACCCGATCACCTGGACACGGAACTTGTGGAATATTTCGGCGGCAGCATCGATTGTTACAACTTAGGCGCGATGGGCGTAGATCTAGCCCAGGGTATTCAAGTAGTCCGCTATGCCGATTGTCATTTTAAGCCGGATCTTGTTATTTTCCTGGT